>Ga0302322_100001227_pt1 | contig 20807 bp, 16 predicted proteins | sample Fen_T0_2_FD_203757 | JGI IMG/M metagenome (GOLD analysis project Ga0302322, IMG submission 203757) | Peat permafrost microbial communities from Stordalen Mire near Abisko, Sweden - Fen_T0_2 | ecosystem: Environmental > Terrestrial > Soil > Wetlands > Permafrost | place: Sweden: Abisko...
TCGGGCGCGTCGGCCTGGCGGAGGGCTTCGCAAAGTACGAACGATTTGAAAGCGCTGCCGACGAACAGAACTTTCGCGGCATTGGATTCCACCAGGAGTTCTGGCTTGCCGTTGGTCGCGGGCGCGTAGATCTTGACGGCTACGTCTCCGGGAAGCGACTTGAAGAACGTGAGTATGTCCTGCGGAGAGGTGCTCGACTTGGCTTGCGCGGTGGCGGGCTCGATGGCCGGAATGATGCCCAATGCCGCGGCTCCGGCGGCTGATCGAACGAACTCGCGTCGTGATGGCAACATGTGGTCTTCCCTTCCGAGTGGTGGTTGTGGGTGCTAGAGCTTCGCAGCGATAGTAACGTATGCCGCTGGAAGATGGACCTAGTTAGTGGCGCAAGGCCTTCCCCGGACGTGCTGCGGTGACGACGTTGTCGTTCACCACCCATTGGCCGCCGACCATGACTGCTTTGATGCCCTTGGGCGGGGCGAGTGGGTCTTGCACGGTTGAGCCATCGATCACTGTGGCTGGATCGAACACCACCAGGTCGGCCACTTTGCCAGGAGCGATCTGACCGCGGTCGGTGAGGCCAAGTCGTGAGGCCGGCTTCAGCGTCATCTTGTGAACGGCCAATTCCAGCGGCAGCAGCTTCTCTTCCCGCACGTACTTGCCGAGGATTCGCGGGAAGGATCCTGCGCCGCGCGGATGCTTGCCCTGCAGTTCGCCGTCGGTGCAGTACATGACGTGAGGATCGGCGATGAAGTAACGCAGGTCGTCCTCAGCCATTGAGGTGACCATCACCGACTCGTCGGGCGCTTTGCCGGGATGGGTATCTGGCAGCGTCTCGCGAACGACTTTGATATACGCCTCGACGGGAGTCATCTTCCACTTGGCGCTGACTTGCGCCAGCGTCAAATCGACAATCGACGGGTCGGGATCGTAATGGGTGAAGCGGATGTCTTCCGGGCCGCCGTTGTCGGCAATCGCCTTGGCGACCTTGTCGGGATTGGTGAAGTCGCGATCGAGCACGATCACGCGAATGGTGGACGCCCAGAAGGTGTAGGGATAAACATCGGCCTTGAGATTGACGCCATCGCGCTCAGCCGTGGCCCAATATTGCGGCATGCGGGTCGACGCAAGATGCCACACAGGAGTGGTGCCGAGCTTGATGTGGGTGATCTCAACGGGAAGCTTGGCCTCGCGCCCGATGCGCAGGATCTCATCGTAGGAATCGAAGACCTGGTTGCCTTCGTCGCGCACGTGGCTGATGTAGAAGCCGTCGTACTCGGCGGCAACGCGCGAGAGATCCACGACTTCTTCCGTGGTGCTGGCGTGCCCGGCGTCGTACTCGAGCCCGGACGAGAGGCCGAACGCTCCGGATTTCATCTCCTGAGCCAAGAGGACTTTCATCTTCGCGACCTCGGCTGGTGTGGCCGGGCGAAACAAGTCCTTGCCCATCACCTGCTCGCGCATGGTTCCGTGCCCCGCCATGCTGGCCACATTAATCGTCGCGGGATGCGCGTCGAGCTTGCTAAGGAAGTCGGACAGCGGGTAGATCGAGTCACCGTCCTGCCCGACGACGACGGTGGTGATTCCCTGCCGGATAGCACTCTCCGCTGCGGGATCGTTGAAGATCTCGCGGTCGGCATGGCTGTGCATGTCGATGAAGCCGGGAGACAGCGCCAATCCGTGCTCATCAATGGCGGTTTCGCCCTTGCGGGGCGCGAGATGGGGGCCGACCTCGGCGATGCGGTCGCCTTTGATGCGCACGTCGCCGTGGGTTGGCGGGCTGTTATGTCCGTCGTAGATCGTGACGTTCTTGAGCAACAGGTCGTCAGCGAGGCAAAAGGTGGTACAGAGTAGGAGGGCCGTCAGGAAGAGTTTTCGCATGTTTGGAGGTTTCCATTGTAAATGCAACGAAGAGTGCTGCCGGCTGATCGTCGTGCACCGAAGGAAGACCCACACAAGCAAAAGCGGCTTGTGTGGGGCACCCATACGCCCTAGTGCTACTTGACCGGCTCGATTAGCCGGTTGTACTTCTTGAGCACCTGCTGCAGCTCGGCGTGAGGAATGGCGCGGACTTCGAAGTCATTGATCCCTTTCATCGTCCGGGCTGCGATCATGGCATTGACGACCGACTCCTCCACCGCCTGCACCGTCGCCAGGAACAGCGGGTTCATGTCTTCATTGGAAATCATCGTGACATGCTTCACTCCACCACTTCCCCAGGCGCCGGGATTGGCCGTGGAAAAAGCGATGAAGACGTCGCCCGAGCCGTCGCCGGAATAGCTGCCCATGCGGCCCAGTCCGAGGGGAACGCGCCGCGCCAGCCGCTTCAGTTGCGACGGCAGCAGCGGAGCGTCAGTCGCCACGATAACGATGATCGAGCCGGTGTCGTCTTTGTGCGGAATACCACTGGGCAGCTCGCGTCCCACGGGAATGCCTGCGATCCGCAACTGCTGCTGGACGCCGTAATTGCACTGCACCAGCACGCCGACGGCGTAGCCTCCGTCGTTCGCGCTGAAGGTCCGCGAAGAAGTGCCTGTGCCGCCCTTGAATCCGTTGCACACCATGCCCGTTCCGCCGCCCACATTGCCTTCCGCCACAGCACCCCCGGCCGCGGAATTCAGCGCGTGAAATGCGTCTTCGGGCTTCACATGGAACCCGTTAATGTCATTCAGCTGGCCATCCCAAGTTTCAGCCACGACCGGGAGCGACCACCAGTAGCCGGAGAGATCGGCCGCGCCGTGTTCAATGCGCCACTTGATAACAGCGTCGCGCACCACTCCCACACTGTGGGTGTTGGTGATCATGACCGGGCCTTCCAGGAATCCCGACTCCTCGACCCACGTGGTGCCAGTCATCTCGCCATTGCCGTTCAGCGAATACCATCCGGCAAAGACCGGGTCGTTAATGCTCGCCTTGCCTCGTGGCAAGACGGCGGTCACGCCGGTGCGCACCGGGCCCTGGCCGACAACCAGCTTGCCTGAGCCGGAAATCAGCGTGGTGAAGCCGACCTCGACACCTTTGACATCGGTGATGGCGTTCCATGGGCCAGGCGTGCCATCGAAAGGAATGCCGAGCTCCCGGGCGCGCGGCCCGGTTTGCGCAAGAGTAGATGCAGCTGCGATCAACACGAGTGACAGTATAGCCAGTTGGAGATACTTCGGACCCATTTGGTCGATCACTTTTCCCCTGAAGAATCACTCAGGCATGCGACAGCAGTGTAGCAACCTCGTGCGGCTTGGCCAGCGGAGATAGATGGGGCGCACCGGGAATTACCGAGTACCTTGCATTTGGGATGCGGTCGGCCAACGCCTTCATTGCGTCCGGCGACGTGGTGTGAGTGTCCTTCTCGCCGGCGATGACGTGAGTAGGCACGCTGACCTGGCCAAGCTGATCGACGACGTCGAACTGCGACAGGGCTCGCCATGCCGCAGACCAGTTGGGAACCTGCGCGCGGATCACGCGTTCGCGCAAATAGCGGACATACCAGGGATTTTCCGCAACCGTTTCCGGCGCGAGCCAGCGTAGCAGGCTGGGCGCGACTTGCGCAGCCATACCTTCACGTTCGGCAGCCTCCGCATTGGCAACGTACTGCTCGCGTGCGCCGCGTGCCATGGTGGACAACAGTGCCAGTGAGATCACCCGTTCGGGATGCTGCAGGGCGAGCATCTGCGCGATGGCGCCGCCCAACGACAATCCAGCAATGCGGGCCTGGCGGATGTTCAGCTGGTCGAGCAGCAAGACGAGATCGTCAACGTAGCGCTGCATGGATTCGACTTTGGGCGCGTTGGAAGCGTAGCCATGCCCGCGTAAATCGTAGGCGATAACGCGATGTTCCTCGGAAATCGCAGGGATTACGTCGCGCCACACGCGCCAGTCTGCGCCCAAGGAGTGAATCAAGATGCAGGCGCCGCCCTGTCCGGTTTCGGAGAGCACCGTTTCGTGATCGCCAAGATTGATTCGCTTGGCTGCTCGCGGCCTCACGAGGTCAAGCTCTTCGATCAGGGCCCGCACTTCGCGCAGCACATTGAGAGCACGTGGAATCCCGGCGTAGGGTGCGAGATGTTCGCATAGTGCGATGAGTTCATCAGGATCGACACCACTGCGCAGAGCTGCGCCAAGATGGACACGAAGCTGCGTCTCCGCGCCACCGATCGCGCCAAGTATCGCCACGGTTGCCAGTTCGCGCTCGCGCCTGCCCAGTTCGGCCTTGCAGAAGATCTGCCCGAAGGCGAACTCGGTCAACGCGTCCGCCAGGGTGGGCGAAGTCTGGCGCACGGCGCGGACAACCGCGGCCCCGCGTTCCCCATCGATTGCCTGAAGTTCGTGCGCGCCGATCGACCGCCGGTCCATGCTGGGCCTCCTGGAATACCAGTTTCAACTTCCGGGAATGCAAGGCCCGGCGCGCGCTGGCTTTTCGTATGTTACACCGCTGGTAGTGCCCGACTACCCTGCGGTAACGATCATCGCCTGGCACAGTGGCTTGCCAATGCGCCGGTAGGTATGCGGCACGCTAGCGTCGAAGTAGATCGAATCGCCGGCATCGAGTTCATAGTCGTCCAGTCCGATTTTCAACCCGAGCTTCCCCTTCATCACGTGCAGAAATTCCGAACCAGGATGCTGATGCGGCTTCAGCTTCTCCAACTCCACGGGCTCAAACTCGGCGAGATAGGAACTGGTGCGGCGTTCGTTGCTTTTATAGTCGAGACTCTCGAAGTAATACGCGACGTCGGATGCGCCGGGACGCTCGGGCAACTTGATGCGCTCATCCTTGCGGACGACCGAAACGATGTGGCGCTTGCGTTCGTCGGTGAAGAAGTAGTCCAGGCCCACGCTGAACACCATCGCAATGCGCAGCAGGGTGGGCAGGGTGGGATACAATTTGTCGCGCTCGAGCTTGGAGAGGAGAGCTGGCGACAGCCCGGTGTGCTTGCCGAGTTCGACCAGCCCCATGCTCTTCTTTAAGCGAAGCGCCCGCAATTTGGGACCGATTTGATAGGGACGCAAATTGTCTTCAATCGTCTTGCTGACCATAGGAGCCTCGTTGATTTTCTTCACAAGCACAAATCCCGATGGATTTGTCTCCATCTGCGGGGCAAGCTTGCGCCGTTCGCTACTTCTCTTCATAATCAAATAGTTTTTCATTATAGTCAAGTCTGTAATCGGGAGAGGCGCACCTTTCTCTTGATTGCGCAGGCCGCGAGCTAGCACGAGAGTTCATGCGGCCTGCTCGCGGTGGCTTTCTCGGGGGAGGCAGCCACCGCACAATCTGCAAGATTCCGCTTCGCGTAAACTTGGTTTCTATGAATCCCGACGTGATCGTGGTGGGGGCCGGTGTGGCCGGCCTTGTGGCGGCGCTAGAACTGCAGCGCAGGGGTCTTTCGGCTCACGTTCTCGAGGCCTCGGATGCAGTTGGTGGGAGGGTCCGCACGGACGTAGTGGATGGGTTTCTGCTGGACCGCGGGTTCCAGGTCCTCCTGACGGCGTATCCAGAAGCCCGACGCTGCATCAACTATGCCGCTCTCGATCTTCGCGAGTTCGAACCTGGGGCAATCGTTCGCCATGACGGGCGCTTTCACACGATTTCGGATCCCATCCGGCGGCCTCGACAAGTCCTAACCTCGACCTTTTCGCCGATTGGCACCTTTAACGACAAGTTGCTGATCGCCCGGCTGCGCGCAGAGGTCCTCGACTCTGAGATCGACACGGTACTGAGTGCGCCGGAAGTCTCTACGGTCGCAGCCCTTCGCGAGTACGGGTTTTCCGGGAAGATCATCGAGCGCTTCTTTCGCCCGTTTCTGGGCGGAATCTTTCTCGATCCTGAGCTGGCGACTTCGAATCGCATGATGCGGTTTGTGTATCGGATGTTTACGCAAGGCTCGGCGGCGATTCCCAATGGCGGAATGCAGTCCATTCCGCGGCAACTGGCTTCACACCTCGCGCCGAGTTGCCTGCGACTGAATGCGCCGGTGCAGCATGTTTGGGCTGGCGGAGTTCGGTTGCAAAGTGGGGAGGAATTGTTTGCCGGAGCTGTGGTGGTGGCGTGCGACCCGACTCACGCGGCGCAACTGCTGCCACAGGCGGGCATCCGCACCGTAATGCGAGGTGCGCGCTGCCTGTATTTTGCCGCCGCCGACGCACCCATCGGAGATCGCTACCTGGTGCTGAACGGCGATGGCGAAGGCCCCATTAACAATCTGTGCGTTCCCAGCGTGGTCGCTTCGGGATACGCGCCCAGCGGCTGTCACCTGGTTTCCGTAACGGTCCTGCATGAACCCTTGAGCGAAGACCATCTCATCCGCGACGTGCGCGAGCAGTTGATCCACTGGTTCGGAGAACAGGTGAATGGCTGGGAATATCTACGCACGTACCACATCGAGCATGCGCTGCTCGATCAGTCGCCAGAGCACGGCGGCGTCACCATGTCGCCGGTACGGGTGCAACCGGGACTCTATGTCTGCGGGGACCATTGCGGCACGGCGTCCCTGAACGGCGCCATGCTGGCGGGACGGCGCGCGGCCGATGCCGTTTGCTCGGAGTTCAACGACTCAGGCGGATTGTTCTAGCGGCACACGTACTCAGTGCACCCGCACCATGATGACGGCGAAGGTCACGAGCGATGCGGCGACGCCGATCCACCAATAGCGTGAAACCGTGGCCCCCGCGAACGCGCAGGCGGCTGCGCTAGCCAGGGTGATGGTCTCCACCGTCTTCAAGGTTGGCATCACCGCCAGGACGTGCGGGTACAGCGCTACAGTCACCCAGAAGTAGGCAAGCCAGAGCAAGCCCAAGGTGCCGACCGCAATGCCGAGTTTTCGCATTCGCCTCCTCAAGGCAGGTCCCAATGAGAGTCGCATAGAATCATAGTGGAATGAGTCAGAGAGTGAAGCGGTTTTCCTTGGCGATAAGCAGTGTGCGGCTGGCAGTCATCTGCCTGTGTCTTGGCCTGCTTACGGCGTCTCTGGCTTGCAGTAAGAAGCCAGCGGGCAAGCGCTACGAACTGCAAGGCCAGGTGGTGGCCGTTGATTCGGCATCCCACGAAATTACCGTAGCGCACGGGGACATTGCCGGACTCATGCCGGGCATGACTATGCCCTTCATGGTCGCGCGGGACCAGGACTGGATCTTCGGCAAGGTTGCGCCTGGCGATCGCATTAACGCTACGCTGGTGATTACCGATCACGCCGAACTGCAGGACATTTCCTTCACCCAGGGAAGCGACACGGAGGGCGACGGCACGTCCAACCTGCGAATACCGGAACCCGGCGACACGGTGCCCGACTTCACGCTGGTGAATCAGTCCGGCAAGAGCATTCATCTCAAACAATTCCGAGGCAAGCCGCTGTTGCTGACGTTTATCTATACGCGCTGCCCGGTGCCCGATTTCTGCCTGCTGATGAGCAACAACTTCAGCCAGGTGTTGCGCCAACTGCAGAAAGATCCACGCGCATTCGCGAAGGCGCAATTGTTAAGCATCAGCATTGATCCCGAGTACGACCAACCGGGCGTGCTTCGTAGCTACGGCGAACACTATGTTGGACAAGTTGATCCTGCGTTTCAACATTGGCAATTCGCAACTGGAACGCCAGAGCAGGTGCGCACGCTTGCGGACTTCTTCGGACTGTCCTACAACGAGAAGCAAGGCCAGATTGTGCACACGCTCCAGACCGTTCTGATTGGCGCGGACGGTAAAGTCGCGAAAGTGTACACCGGGAACCAGTGGAAGCCTGATGAGGTTGGGGCGGATTATGTGGCAGCGGCGGGAACGCGTTGATCGCGCGCCGACGGTCCCACATAAAGCTCGCCGGTAGAACCTTTCGCCATTCTCGCGCATCAAAACATTTTCGAACTCTCCCGTTTTAATTCATGGCTGAGACTCTGCAATTCGTGGTGCAACACGGCTATCTCCTGTTGTTTGTCTGGGTGATGGTCGAACAAGCGGGATTGCCGATTCCGGCGGCGCCGCTACTGCTCGCAGCCGGAGCGCTGGCTGGACAGCACCAGTTGAATTTCGTCCTGGTGGTGATCGTCGCCGCCACTGGTTCGCTGGTCGCCGATACCTTCTGGTACTTTTTTGGCAAGCGCAAAGGAACCATCGTTCTCAACTTTCTCTGCAAGATCGCGCTGGAGCCCGACTCTTGCGTGCGGCGCACCGAGTCCACGTTTACCAAACTCGGGATCAGGACGCTGCTGGTCTGCAAGTTCGTGCCCGGCCTGAATACGGCGGCCCCGGCACTGGCGGCTACAGCGGGCATCCGGTTGCCACAGTTCCTGCTGTTTGACTGGCTGGGAGCGTTACTGTGGGCAAGCGCGTTTGCCGGATTGGGACTGCTGTTCAGCCGGCAACTGGATCGCATCGCTGACGGCGTGGCGCAGTTTGGTTCATGGGCCCTTATGCTGATCCTTGGCGGAATCGGTGGGTACATCGCGTACAAGTTCTACGAGCGCCACCGCTTTCTGAAGCAGGTAGCGGGAGTACGCATTACGCCCGATGAACTCAAGGAGAAGCTAGAAGCCGGCGAAGCGATCACCATTATCGATTTGCGCCATCCGCTCGATCTGCTGCCCGACCCGCGCACGCTGCCGGGAGCGATACGCATTTCGCCGGAGGAACTGGCAATCCGACACAGTGAGATCACCCGAGACGGCGAGATCGTGCTGTTCTGTACTTGACCCAACGAAGCCACCAGCGCCCGTGTGGCGCTGCAACTCCGCAGGCACGGCATCCGCAATGTTCGTCCGCTGCTGGGCGGATACCACGCATGGAAAGAGCTGGGTTATCCGCTCGATGAGGTGCTGGTGCCAATCGAAAGCGCCAACTCACACGAGTCTGTGCGCGCCGAGGACATCGCATAGCCAACGGCCAATTCAACCGTGCCGTATCTGGCAACAAGCTGACGGGACGTCACTTGGTGTCGGGATCGGGATCCGGGTCGGGTTCCAGGGTAAGTTCAACCACCGGGATGGGATCTCCGTTCAACACCGGTGGAAGCGGTGAAACTGGCGGCCGCGTTTTGCCGGAGCGCTTCACGCTGGGAGCGGGCTGCTCGTAAGGACCGATGTGCCAAATGTCCCGCGCATATTCCAGGATGGTGCGATCGCTGGAAAACTTGCCGATGCGAGCAACATTGAGAATTGCCTTGCGCCACCACACATCGTCCTGCTGATATTCGTTCGCGATGCGCTGCTGGGTTTCGACATAGCTGGGAAAATCGGCAATGTGGTAATAGCGGTCACCGCGATGCACCAGTTCGTCGAAGATCCAACGAAACAGTCCGTGCTCGTTGGGACAGAAACGGTCGGAAGCGAGCGAATCCATCACTTCCCTGACTGCCGGGTCGGAGTCGTAGCGCTCGCGCGGATTATAGGTACCCTTCTGCTGCATCTCGAGAATTTCTTCCGCCCGCAGTCCGAAGATGAAGATGTTATCCAGTCCGACTTCTTCAGCGATCTCGATGTTGGCGCCGTCCCAGGTGCCAATGGTCAACGCGCCATTCATCGAGAGCTTCATGTTGCCAGTGCCGGAAGCTTCCATGCCGGCGGTGGAAATCTGTTCACTGAGATCGGCACCCGGGATAATCAGCTCAGCCAGTGACACCCGATAGTCGGGCAGGAATGCCACTTTTATCGCGTCTTTGACACGAACGTCGTTATTCACGACGTCGGCGACGTTGTGGATGAGCTTGATGATCTGTTTCGCCGCCCAGTATCCGGGGGCGGATTTGCCCGCGAAGATAAACGTGCGCGGCGTGGTGAGCGTTTCCCCATGCTCCACGATGCGCAGGTAGTCGTGAATCACGTTCATGACGTTCAGAAGCTGGCGCTTGTATTCGTGAATGCGCTTAATCTGCACGTCAAAGATGGAATCGGGATCGACCACCACGCCCGCCTGCTGCTGAATCGCAGCCGCCAGCTTGAGCTTGTTGCGGCGCTTCACGTCCTTAAACTCGGCGCGGAATTCAGGGTTGTCGGCCCACGGCTCAAGTTCGCGCAGGCGACTCAAGTCCGTAATCCACTTCTGCTCGTTGAGTTTGTCGCTGATCAGCCGGGTCAGGAGAGGATTGGTCTTCATGATCCAGCGCCGGGGAGCCACCCCGTTGGTCTTGTTGTTGAATTTCTCCGGCCACACCGCGGCGAATTCCGGGACCAACGACTTCACCAGCAATTCGCTGTGCAGCGCCGAAACCCCGTTGACCGAGTGGCTGCCGACGATGCACAGATGCGCCATGCGCACCTGTTTCTCGTAGCCTTCCTCAATGATCGACATCTTGCGGAGGTCCTCGCCGTCGAGCGAGGCGTGCTGCGCCATGTCGCGCAGGAAATGGTGGTTGATGCTGAAGATAATCTGGATGTGCCGGGGCAGAACCTTTTCCATCAGGGGCACCGACCACTTCTCCAGCGCCTCGGGCAAAAGCGTGTGGTTGGTGTAGGCCAAAGTGCGACGCGTGATGTCCCAGGCCTGCTCGAAGGGCAGACCGTACTGGTCGAGAAGGACATGCATCAACTCAGCCACGGCGAGGCTGGGGTGGGTGTCGTTCATCTGAATGGCAGCCTTCGCCGGTAACAGCTCGATGTCGTCGTGGTGCTGGCGGAAACGGCGCATGATGTCGCCAATGGCGCAGGCCACGAGGAAGTATTCCTGCACCAGGCGAAGCTCCTTGCCCGCCATCGCAGAATCGGAGGGATAGAGCACGCGAGAGATGTTCTCGCTGCCGATCTTCTGCTCGACGGCGCGGACGTAGTCACCACGGTTGAAGATGTCGATGTCGAAGTCTTCCGAGGCGCGTGCCGTAAACAGCCGCAACCAGTTCACGGTCTGACCGAGGTAGCCGACGATGGGCATATCAGTCGGAATTCCCAGCACGATCTTGTAGTTGCTCCAATACTGCTTCGAATCGCCATTCGCGTCAGTCTGCGAGTCGATCTTGCCGTACATGGGAATGCTGATCGCCTCTTCCGGGTGCTCGATCTGGAAGGGCGTACCGTTGGCTTTCCAACGATCCGGTTTCTCCCGCTGGAAGCCGTTGAAGATTTCCTGCTTGAACAGACCGAATTCGTAATCGATACCGTATCCGTAGCCGGGCATGCCCAGAGTGGCTAGTGATTCCAGAAAGCAAGCGGCGAGACGCCCGAGGCCGCCGTTGCCCAACCCGGCGTCGGATTCGCTCTCCAGCACATCGTCGAGGCTTACGCCAAACCCGGAAAGAACTTCGCGGCACAGTTCCTCGATGCGAAGGTTCGACAAGTTATCGCCCAGCGAACGGCCCATGAGGAATTCCATGGAGAGGTAGTAGAGGCGCTTGGCGTCCTGTTTCTGAAAACGGGACGCAGTTTCGACCATGCGATCGACGATGCGGTCGCGGATGGCGAGCGATACCGGCTTGAGATAGTTTGCCGGCTTGAGATCGGCAAGCGGCCGGACGAGGGTGTAGCGGACATGCCGCTCGATGGCCTTATGCAGCTTTTCGCCAGTACGTACGGGGGCCAGAAAGTCTGGTGGCGGATCGGGGAAGGAGAATGGCTCTACCAGTAGCTCACCTGTGCCGAAAGACTTGCTAGAGTGGTCTCCGCGCGATCGATCGGAGGAGACATCGTCCCGGGGTCGTCCTGGGTCTTTGCCAGAACTGTTAGGTTTTTCGTCGTTACCTATGGCGCCTACCCCGACCTGGACTCAGTTTTATATTCTAACGTAGAAATCTTTCGCGCCATCCCCCGAGAGCGTCATGCGCACCTCCCTTTTTGCGTACGTGTCGCTATCTCTCTCCGGGAGCAACGGGAAACACAGCGTGGCGGGGATCTGGCATAGCAGCGTCGCCTTTGGCTGCACGCCACAAGATGGCGTTCAGCTTGTCAGTGTCGGCCGCATCGGCCACTGAGAAGTCTAGGGCCGCTGATTCTTCCGCTCCCGGAGCGTTCTGGGCGTTGGCCTGGTAAATCATTCCATTGTCGCGATTGTGGTAGTCGGCCGAGAACGCCGGCTGATCGCCCGCTCCGGTGAACAACGGAGCGATTACGGCAGCGCGGGCATCGTTGTTGTTCATCGGCGGCAGTCCCAGCAGTGTCTCCATGGTGTGGATCATGTTCACGGTGGTGTAGAAGTCGTGGTCAACGAAAGGCTGCGGGGACCGAGGTGAGTATTTACTGATCACGAGCCCGATGCTGCGATGGGCATCGACGTGATCGGCGCCATTTTGCGCGTCGTCTTCCAGCACGAAGATCGCCGTGTCGTCCCAGTACGGACTGGTGGAGATGGCCTCCACCACACGTCCTACCGCAAGATCGTTGTCGGCAACCGACGCGTTGGGCGTCGGTGATCCGGCCTTGGTTCCTGCGGTGTGGTCGTTCGGAAGACGCACCAGCGCGAAGTTGGGCAACTGTGTTCCCTGACCGCTCTTGCGGGCGGCGACGAATCCGGCGAACTCACGCAGGAATTCATCGACGCGAAACTGGTCGGGGTACTCCACCTTGAAGTCGGGATACTTCGGATCGAAGTGTCCGCGCAGGTCGGCTTTCACCGGAACGTTATAGGCCATCAACGGAATGTTGTACTGGTACGGGCTCTTGCCGCTTCCCAAAAGTGGAGGTAGCGCTTCGCCGGGCTTGATTTCGCGACGGCGGCACTTGGGGAGTTTACCTGTGGGGGCGCCGGTCGCGGCTGGAGTGTAGTCCTGCTCCAGTTCCGCGCACCAGTGGGTTTCTATGTACTCACCGTAGTGGCGATAGGTCAGACGATGGCGAGCCAGGTTGTCGAACAGGTATCCGGTTGACGGCTCATTGACGTCGGGAATGCCCTCGTCGAGCGGACGAATGTCGCCAATGGTTCCTTCGGAGTCGTATTCGCGTTCCTTACCACGGTATCCAATTGGCCACGTCTTTTCGTTGTAGTCGGTGGTGATGGCTGCCATCGACCACGGATGTCCATCGCCAGAAACTTCGCCGCTGTCGTAAAAATTGTCGAGCACCCCGAACTGCCGCGCCAGCTTGTGCTGGTTGGGCGTAATGTCTTCGCCATACATCACCAGCGAGGCGTCTCCGTCGGCTTCCTTGATGTCGCCAAAGATCTGGTCGTAGGTGCGATTTTCCTTGATGATGTAGATCACGTGCCGGATGGGATTGCCGCCGCGCTGGAAAGTGACCTGGTTAGTGCGCCCTTCCATGCGGTTGCTGCGTACGACTTCTGCAGTCAGTGACTCGCGATCGCGCTCGGTATCGTTAAGATTCACGCGGGCGATGGATCCGCGAATCAGCGCGGCAATGTAGGGATGCTGCGGCTTGCCGGCGCTCGATGGCTTGCCATCCATCGACGCATTGGGACCGGTGCCAGCTCCCTTCCCGGTGGCAACGAACAGATCGTTGCCCTGGAGCGCGAGAGCCGTGGGATACCACTCGGTGGGGATGAAGTACGCAGCGCGGTCCTGATTGGCATTGGCCGGAACGCCGCGGGTTTCGCGCATATCGAATACGGCAATCGCGTCAGAAGTCGAGTCTGCGACATAGACCCACTTACCGTCGGAGGATTGAGCCAGCGCGATCGGGTAGTTTCCGCCGTAGGTCTGTCCGGGCAGTCGAGCGTCGAGATAGCGCTCGAGTTTGCCATCGGCCGTTGCGACTAATGCGATGCGATCTCGATTGGCCAGCGCTACGTAGAGTCGGCGCTCGTCGGGGCTGAGCAACAACGCCGTTGGATGCGATGATGCGTCCGTTTCCTCTTTGGGCGGCAGCAATGCAATTTGGCGCACGACCTTGCCGGAGCGCAGGTCGAGTTCGGCCACGCTGGAGCCGTTCCATAACGAGCACCACGCTCTACTTCCGTCGCCGGTGGCAATCACGGAATACGGAAATGTACTGGGCACACTCTTGCCACGGCCAAGATCAAAGCGCTGCAGCAATTTGCCATCGCGCGAATCGATCAGTACCGCATCGTCGGCCATGCTCTCGGCCACCAGCAAGGCGTCGCCGCCGTTACGCTTCACCGCGGCGATACCAGCGGGATACGGAGTGACAAATCCAGCGGGCACATACTTCCCGCCATATCCGTTCTTCTTGCCCTTGCCTACCGGCGCGAGCGGAAGCTTAAGAAATCGATCGGGAGTCAGCGTACCGTCTGCGAATCGGTACACAGCAATTCCGTTCCCGGTGCTGCCAGGTTTCTTGCCTTCGGGATCGGTGAGCGACGCCATTGAGGCGTACAACTCGCGGCCGTCGCCGCTCCATGCCAATCCGAGAAAGTACGTTTGCCGGGCCTCGAGTGCGAGCCGTGCATCGGGAAAATCATGCAACTCGCTGGTCGCGAGATCGAGAATGGCAATCGACTGCTGGTATTTCGATTCGGCCACGCCGTGGCCGTTGTTCAGGATCGCGAGGTACTTGAGATCGGGACTCAATGCCATGGTCACCGGCAGGCTGTTAGTGCGCAGCGGTCCGCCGGGAACAGGCTCAAGCAACGATTTGCTGGTGGGCAGGCCGATTTCCCTTTGCGATTTCTGGACGACTACCTGTGCAGACGCATACGTCACACACAAACCAACGATCGACAGCGCAACACAGCGGCGCAGGTCCATGACGCTCCTCATCGAATTGGTACAGACGGCGATAGCGACCGCAGAATATGTTCCGCGGCCGAATGCAGGCCGGGCCCCAGCGTGTTCTGTCTCACATGTTCCAGAACACTCTCGACCGTATCCTCTATGGGAGCAGCACCGAAGACTACGACGTGGGCATGCGCCTGGGTGGGCCGCACGTAACGCTCGGCCATGGGAGCGACCGTGGCATGAAATTGCTCGACGACCGACTCCGGCGTACGGCCGCGTTCGCGCACATCACGCTCCTGGCGACGCTGCAGACAGACGTCATCCGCCATGTCAACGTAGACTCCGGTGCCCAGCAGGCGGCGGAGTTCCGGCCAATGCAGCGTGAAAAGCCCGTCGACGATCACGAAGGCTGCGGGCTGAAAAGGCTGCGTCAATCCAGTACGGGCGTGGACGGAGAAATCGTACGTCGGTATTTCAACGGCCCTGCCCTCAGACAGCTCCACAACTTGGGATATGAGCAGTTCGTGATCGAGAGCGGCCGGATTGTCGAAATTGGTGCGGGCACGCTCCTCCACCGGCATATGGGAGAGGTCGCGATAATAGTGATCGAGGGCCAGCACCGGTGCATGCAGGCGTGCGGCAAGGTGGCGAGCAAGATAACTCTTCCCTGCCCCCGACGGCCCGGCAATGCCAATGAGATAGGAACTCTCGGACATGCGGCTCCAGTGTAGCGCAAGGAAGTTGCTGGGCGACGGCTGCGGAGCAGTAGCTATCGCGCCGGGCGATCCAGATAGCCTTCGATTCTGGGAAGCAGTGCGCGCAATAACGCCAGGAACTTGCCCCGGACGCGTTCACCGGTTTCCAAGACCTCGTCGTGGTTGATCTTTTCGCCACTTATTCCGGCAGCCATATTGGTGACGCACGAGATGGCGAGGACTTCCATACCCATGTGGCGGGCGACTATGACTTCCGGCACGGTGGACATTCCCACGAGATCGGCGCCGATGGTGCGGAGATAATGAATCTCGGCAGGGGTCTCATAGCTCGGGCCCAGCATTGCGGCGTAGATTCCCTCAAATACCCCGCCGCCCAGACGCTGCGCCTCGACGATCGCAAACCTGCGAAGCTCAGGATTGTAGGCGTCGGTCATGTCGGGAAAGCGGGGACCGAAGCGATCATCGTTGGGGCCTGTCAGCGGATTCTGGCCCTGCAGATTGATGTGGTCGCGGATCGCCACAAGCGCTCCTTGGCCGTATCCCGGATTAATTCCCCCGGCAGCATTAGTCAGCACCACGGCCTTCACACCCATCCGGCCAAAGACCCGCATGGGGAACGCCACCTGCTGCACCGAGTATCCCTCGTAGAGATGTACTCGACCCTGCATAGCGGCGACCGCGACACCAGCGACAGACCCGACAACCAAGGTTCCAGCATGGCCGACTGCCGTGCTTCGCGGGAATGACGGAATTTCAGCGTAGGGAATGCGGACTGCGTCTTCCAGTTCGTCAGCAAATCCTCCAAGTCCCGATCCCAAGACGAGCGCGATGCGCGGACGCAACCGCGTTCGCGAAAAGACGACTTCCGCAGCCTGTTCGGCGCGGCGGAACTCGTCAGCGTCGGATTCGATGGGAGCGGAGGTTGGCATTGGTGTCAGGCGTCCAACCGGCGGTAATATGCCGCAGGCGTCATTTCCCGATTTCTTCCAGGTACTTCTCCACTTCCAGCGCGGCCATGCAACCGGTTCCGGCAGCTGTAACGGCCTGGCGATAGTGGCGGTCGGCCACATCTCCGGAGACAAAGACGCCGGGGACCTTGGTGCAGACGTGACCATCGGAAGGCAGCAAGTAACCGTCGCCATCGCGAGGCAGTTGATTGCCGACAAAACCAGCGTTTGGGGTATGTCCGATGCCCAGGAACATGGCGCTGGTGGGGAAATCCCACTGCTCGCCAGTCTTTAGATTGCGCAACCGAAGTCCGGTGACTTCCTGCTTACTGACGTCGTACACATCGTCCACCACGGTGTCGGTCAGGAACTTGATCTTCTCGTGCTGGCGAGCCCGGTCAAGCATGATCTTCGAGGCGCGGAACTCGCTGCGGCGATGGATCAAAGTGACCTTGGAGGCAAACCGAGTGAGGAAGAGCGCTTCTTCCATGGCCGAATCGCCACCGCCGATGACCACGATCTCCTTGCCCGAAAAGAAGAACCCGTCGCAGGTGGCGCACGAAGAGACACCGTGGCCAATCAGGGCCTTCTCATTGGGCAGGTCCAACCAGCGCGCCGAAGCGCCGCTGGCGACGATCAGCGCACGCGTCAGCAGCGTCTCGCGACCCAGGTTCACTTCGATGGGCTTAGCGCCTAACCCCACAGACTTCTGACTCAGGTCGACGCTGGCCACATGCCCCGTCTTGTACTCCGCGCCGAAACGCGCGGCCTGCTTACGCATGTTTTCGATAAGGTCGGGGCCCTGGATGCCTTCCGGAAAACCCGGAAAATTTTCGACCAACGTGGTGATGGCGAGTTGCCCGCCGGGCTCATGCCCGTCAATCACCAAGGGACTGAGATTGGCACGGGCGGCATAGATGGCGGCAGTCAGCCCGGAACAACCGGAGCCGATGATGATCACATTGCGAACGGTGTCAGTCATAGAAGTAGAAATAGATTCCCCGAAACGTGGGACGATGCGGAAGCGTCGGACTCAAGGGTCGAGCAAAGCGGCAAGTCACGGCCTTGCAGTCAGTTGAGCGGGATACTAGCGCCACTAGGATTCTAACAAGCGCGGCTCAATTGGGAAATCGTGCGGCTAAAGCGGGGTGCATCCGGCGATCGCAAGTGCCGCGAGCAGTGCTCCACCCACTTTGGAATGGCGTTAAAATCGTGAGCATGGCAAAGCTCACATTGGTCTACGGAATGCGTCTGCTCCCTTCAGAGGAAATCGAAGAAGTGGGCGAAGCTCAGGTGAAGCTTAAGAACGGCCGCGACGCCCGCGTTACCCTTCATATTGTCGAGGGATCGAAGGACGACATCGAAAAGCAACTGCGCCAGAGTATCGATGCTTTCTTTGATCTCTATCCTGAAATTTAGCGTCGAGCCGGGCGCTGCAACAGCGGAACCGTGCTTCGACGCGGCCCCAGTACCTACTCCGGGAATGTTGTCTTCCGGAAAACCGTAATAGAAACAGCGGCGCCTGTGGCGTCACGGCTATAATCCGCTATCAAACAAATATAGAGCGCAGGCACTCCTTGATCGAACTTCCCAATCCGACCGAAATACGAGCCGCGCTGAGACGAATGCTGCATCCCACCAGCAAGCTGGGGAAGTCCACGCTTTGGTTCGGCGGACTGGCACTAGTGCTGCAGCTAGGGCGCCTGATTTCGCGTTCGCATAGTGGCTCGATGCTAAGCGTATGGGCGACCATCATCACTTATGTTTTTGTAGTCTGCCTCATCTTGCGGGGACTGCGATGGTCACGTCAGCGGCTCATGTGGCGGCTGCGCAACCGGTTGATCGTCACTTACGTGTTCATCGGCGTGATTCCGATCGTCCTGGTGTTCTCGATGGTCTTGCTTGCGGGCTACATATTCGCAGGGCAGTTCGCGACCTATATCGCACTGGCGGATCTCGACACGGAATTGCAGCACCTAAATTCGGCAAACGCCTCGCTGGCGGAACAGTTCAAAAACCTTGCCCGGGAGGGCAAGCTCACGCCGCAACTGGCTGCGGAGATCGCAAGTTCATCCGACGAAAACTTCCAGCAACGTAGCCTGACTGTGCTCGAAGGCGGCAAGGGATTTGAGATCGCGCCGGGCGGGAAGTTCAGCGAAGCCCAGATCAAACTTCCTGACGTGGACAAGGGCGACAGCAGTAGTTTCGTGGTGGACGGCGGCCGACTGCATTTGCGATCACTGAAGCACGTCGAGGCAGGAGGCCGACACCTAATCGTGCTTTCGAACCTGCCGATCACCTCGGAATTGCTGCAACGCGCAGCCCGAGTCGGTTTGATCAGTCTGTATCCACCGGACCAAAAGAACGGCATCAATATCGGCAGTGGGGCGCATTTCAAGGCTGGAACGACGACGCCCTCTGCCGCCGCGACTACCGAAAATCCTGGAGTTGCCGAGTCGGGGAAACAGAGTCCCAGCAAACAATCGGCGCAGAACGTCGAGGCTGGGAAAGTGGACCAGGCCGCCACGAATTTCGACCCAACATTCACCTGGATAACTCCATACAGCGCGGTGGACTGGGAGACTGGCAAAGAATTATCAACCGGGGCCATCATGGTAACGACCCGGCCGTCGATGCTCTACAACGTTTTGTTCGGAAGCTTGAACGCCAAGGGCGTTGTTTTCATCCAGATACTGATTGGCATTGCCATCTTTCTCGGACTAATTGAACTGATCGCACTCTTCATCGGGGTGCGGCTAACCCGCAGCATGACTAAGTCGGTGGGCGAACTCTATACCGCGACCCAGCACGTGAATCGCGGAGATCTCTCGCACCGCATTCAAGTCCAGACACGCGATCAGATGGCGTCGCTGGAAGAGTCGTTCAACTCGATGTCCGCTTCCCTGGCGAATTTGATCGCCGAGCAAAAGGAAAAGCAACGACTGGAAGGCGAGTTGACGATTGCGCACGAAGTGCAAGAGCTGCTCTTCCCGCGCCAGATCTCAGAACTGAGCACGCTGGAAGTGCATGGAGTGTGCCGCCCGGCGCGGACCGTCAGCGGCGATTACTACGACTTCATTCCGTTGCTCGATGACCGCATGGTCCTGGCAGTGGGCGACATCAGCGGAAAAGGTATTTCAGCGGCGCTGCTGATGGCCACGGTGCACGCTTTCGTTCGCGCCTATTCGCTGGAGCCAGACCTGGCGCTGGTTGGGGCGGCCGTCGGCGGAGGCGAGAGCACTGGCGATCTGCAGTTGTACTACCGGGGAAACGGCAATCGCGACAGCCGGCTGTCTCCCGGAATGTTGATGGCAACGCTGAATTACCAGCTCTATCGCAGTACACCCCCGGAAAAATACGCAACCATGTTCCTGGGCAGCTATGACTCCGCTGCGCGCGTGTTGACCTACTCCAACGCCGGACACCTTCCCCCCTACGTGATTGCCAAGGACGGCAGCGTGACCCAACTGGACACCTCGGGGACGGTTGTAGGCCTGTTCGATGGCATGAGCTACGAGGAGTCGCGCGTTCCGATGCGTCCAGGAGACATCTTCGTCGCGTTTAGCGACGGCGTCACCGAACCCGAAAATGAGTTTGGCGAGTTCGGCGAAGAGCGACTGGTGGAGCTGATTCAGATCCATCGCGATCAGCCACTGTCGCGCATCAGCGAGCTCGTAACCGGGGCTGTCGCCGATTGGATCGGCGGCAACGAACAACCCGACGACGTCACCCTGGTGCTGGCCCGGGCGCGCTAGGCGCACCAGGCTTACTTCACATTCAGCGGGAAAAAGACGTCTCCCATGCGTCCCGTCTGGTTATCGCGAACCAGGAAGCGCACCGAAGATTCGCCGGGAGAGACTTCGAACGAGCGCTTGAGTTGGAAGCCCAATTCCTTGATGTGGGCTACCGCGTCCGGCGGAAACTTCCCGCCTGCACCTTCATTCATGGAACCGACTTTCTCCCCTTTGGCGTTGGTAGCGACCGCGAGAAATCCAACATCGACAGTGCCCGCTTCTTCATTCAGGACGCCTGCATTCCCCGGAAGGCTGATGAGCAGGTTCACCTTCTTCTTTCCGGCAGAACCCTCTTCGATGCCGGTCACGGCGACCTTGAAACGGATCCCGGTGTATTCCAGGGGTGAGCCCATCGCCAGACCGATCTCGTCGGCAGACCGCGACTTCGGCGTTCCCTCGCTCGGGAAGTAACCTGCGGGATGGTTGACCTGGACATTCCCCTGATTGACTGTCACCTCAAGGCGGCGAAAGTCCGGGGTGGCTGCGGCATCGGCGGAATAGCCTAGTACGTATCCGGCAGTATTCCCGGTACTGGTCGCCAAAATCTCCGGAAACGGATCGTTACTCCCGTAAAAGGCCTTGCCTCCGGTAAGCAGGGCGAGTGCTTTCATTCTCGGCTGGGTAAACGCATCACTTGCGGACGACCACGAACCGCGGACCTCGACCGGGTAGATCGCGACTCCTGCGTCAAACAGCGCCCGCATGCTGCGGCGCCACATGGGCGCCACCTTATTCACTTCTGCCCCTGAGAGCGAGTCCCTACTGCCTCCAGCCGCGACGCCACCCACCGCGACGCCATGGCTGGTTTCCTTGGGTGATTGGAAC
>Ga0302322_100001231_pt1 | contig 20791 bp, 21 predicted proteins | sample Fen_T0_2_FD_203757 | JGI IMG/M metagenome (GOLD analysis project Ga0302322, IMG submission 203757) | Peat permafrost microbial communities from Stordalen Mire near Abisko, Sweden - Fen_T0_2 | ecosystem: Environmental > Terrestrial > Soil > Wetlands > Permafrost | place: Sweden: Abisko...
TGAAGAACGCCGAGACGATCGCGAGGATCATGCGGGAGAACACATAGCCACCGGTCTTGACGCGGGCGATCTCCCAGACGTTGAGCGCGACCCGCTGCGAACGCTCCGGGAACCACGAGGCGATCCTCGCCTGCATCTGCGGCGCCTCGGCGGACATGTAGAACGCGAACAGCAGGAGCATGAAGCCCTGGAAGACGAGACCGACGACGGACGTCACGATCGACAGCAGGCCGAAGCCGAGCTGGCTGGCGATGTTCACGAGCTTGCTGGTGTCGAGCTGGAAGGAGCTTTGGATGGCCGCGATGTCGAGGTTGGTCTTGAAGGTCCGGTTGACCCACTCCAGCGTCTGCCCGATGACGCTGGGAAGCGCCTTGAACAACTCGACCATCTGGTCGATCAGCAGCTTGCCGAACACGGCGAAGAAGATCGCCGTGGCGGCCAGCATGATGAGCATCACCAGGCCGGTGGCGAACCCGCGACGCATTCCCCGCTTGTGCAAGGCGACGACCGCCGGGTCGATGGCGATCGAGAACATCCACGCCAGGAACAAGATGCCGATCAGCGTCGCGAGCTGGTGAAAGGCCCACATGCCCAGCTTCAGCGCCACGGCCAGCAGGAAGATCGAGATGAACAGCGCCCTCGTCCACGCCGGTGGCGTCCGCCACATGGTCCGCAGTGCCATTGCCACCGGGCCGCCCGACGCGACGGCAGGTCCGCTGACGGACGGGCTGGACTCGCTCATCACCCTTCCTCTGCTGCGCGGGACTGTCCTCGTCTGGACGGTAACGGCCGACCCGCCCTGGGGCACGGCGCCGCGCCCATCGGGTACAGTGACCGCGATGTTGTTCGCGGCTCTGCTCCTTCGCAGCCGCGGCGAGGCCTGACAGGCCGGATCCTCGCCGCGGGGATTGCTGGTGCCGGTCGACCCTGACCCCAGTCGTCGCGAGCCCAGGAGTCCCGATGTCGCAGTCCAGCTTCCAACAACCCGACCCGCAGCCATCCGACCCGCAGCAACCAAGCCGGATGCCGATCCACAAGTACCGAAGCTTCCCTCCGGTCGGACTGACCGACCGGACCTGGCCCGACCAGGTCATGACCCGCCCTCCGATCTGGTGCTCGGTCGACCTTCGCGACGGCAACCAGGCGCTGATCGACCCGATGAGCCCCCAGCGCAAGCGCGCGATGTTCGACCTGCTCGTGGCCATGGGCTTCAAGGAGATCGAGGTCGGGTTCCCCTCGGCCAGCCAGACCGACTTCGACTTCGTCCGCGAGCTGGTCGAGAACGACCTGATTCCCGACGACGTCACCATCCAGGTGCTGACCCAGGCCCGTGAGCACCTGATCGAGCGCAGCTTCGAGTCCATCCAGGGTGCTGACCGAGCGATCATGCATCTGTACAACTCCACGTCGACGCTGCAGCGTCGGGTCGTGTTCGGGTTGGACATGGACGGCATCAAGGACATCGCAGTTCAGGGTGCTCGCATGTGCCTGAAGTACGCCGAAAGCCTGCCGGGTACCGACGTGTACTACGAGTACTCGCCCGAGTCGTTCACCGGCACCGAGCTCGGCTACGCGGTCGAGGTCTGTGACGCCGTCAACGACGTGTTCGACCCAACCCCCGACCGCAAGGTCATCGTGAACCTGCCGGCAACCGTCGAGATGGCCACCCCCAACGTCTACGCCGACCAGATCGAGTGGATGCACCGCAACCTGGCTCGGCGCGACTCGGTCGTGCTGTCGCTGCATCCGCACAATGACCGCGGTACCGCGGTGGCGGCGGCCGAGCTCGGCTATCTGGCTGGAGCCGACCGGATCGAGGGCACGTTGTTCGGTAACGGTGAGCGCACCGGCAACGTGTGCCTCGTGACACTGGGGATGAATCTGTTCAGCCAGGGCATCGACCCCCTGCTCGACTTCTCCGACATCGACGAGGTCAGGCGCACCACGGAGTACGCCAACCAGCTGCCCGTGCACCCACGACACCCTTACGGCGGCGACCTCGTGTTCACCGCCTTCAGCGGGTCGCACCAGGACGCGATCAAGAAGGGCTTCGAGGCACTCGGCCGCGATGCGGAGCTCGCCGGCGTCACCGTCGACGACATCGAGTGGGCCGTGCCGTACCTGCCGATCGATCCCAAGGACGTCGGTCGCAGCTACGAGGCCGTCATCCGCGTCAACAGCCAGTCGGGCAAGGGCGGTGTCGCCTACGTGATGCGTAGCGAGCACCAGCTCGACCTGCCGCGGCGGCTGCAGATCGAATTCAGCCAGGTGGTGCAGTCGCACACCGACTCCGAAGGCGGGGAGGTCACACCGGAGCAGATGTGGGAGATCTTCGAGGCCGAGTACCTCGCGCCCACGACGCCGCTACAGCTCAATGCGGTGCACACCTCGTCTGCCGCAGGTGAGAAGGACGCACTCCGCGTCGGTCTCTACGTCAACGACCAGCGTCAGGAGCTCGACGGTTTCGGCAACGGACCGATCGCCGCGTTCGTCGACGCGCTGTCCGGTATCGGCCACGACATTCGCGTGCTCGACTACGCCGAGCACGCGATGTCGTCCGGCGGCGATGCGACGGCGGCTGCTTACCTCGAGTGCGCCATCGAGGGCAGCGTGTACTGGGGCGTGGGGGTGGATCCGAACATCGTGACGGCCTCACTCAAGGCGGTCGTCAGTGCCGTCAACCGCTCGCAGGCATCGTCGCGGGCGGAGTGACGGCGCTCAGCCCGGCTCGGCGGCCATCGCGGTTGCGATACGACGGAATCCGGCTCGTTCGTAGATTCGCGCAACGTCATCGTCTTGCGCCGACAGCAGGATCACCTGGATCCCGCGGCGGACGGCGTCGGCGACCAACGTGTCGGTGACTGCCGCGCCGAGTCCGCGACGACGCTCGTCGGGCAGCGTCGCCACCCCGACGATCTCGGTGGCGTCTCCCACCGGGTTGTGACTGCCTGACGCCAGCACGCCTCGCTCGTCCTCCGCAACCACGACGATGGTGCGACCGGCCGAGATCCGAGCGCGCTGGTGGTCGACGGTCGCCGGATCGACAGCTGCCGTCGCCAGGTTCCGCTGGTCGGTCCCGCCGACCGCGCCGCGATCCATGGCCGCGAACGCCACCTGGGCAGTCGCGATCGACGCCGGGACGGCTGCGTCGTCGGCGTCGAGACGACGGATGCGGACGCCGTTGGGCACGGGGACCGCGAGCGGATCGTGGTGGACCAGGAGCGGGTGCGCGCGAACCGTCAGGCCCGCGTCACGGCATGCGGTTGCCACCTGAGGGGCGATCTCCTCGACCCACTCGAAGGCCTCGGGCTGTTCGAGTTCGTTCTGGCGCGCCCGCACGGCGGTGACGTCGGCCGCGGTGACCGCGGAGACATCGACGCCGTGGCGAGGGCGGGCGTAGTAGCGCCAGCCACCGGTCGCCCCGATGAAGACCGAGAAGGCACCGATCTCCTCCACCGTGCACGAGGCGCGCGGCGCCGCGTCGAGATAGGCGTCCACGTGGTCGAGCAGCGGGCGTGTCATGTCGCCATCTTCACCCACGCGGCACCGGTGGGGAGACAATGCCCGGGTGAGTCTGTACCGGGACGAGGGCGTCGTGCTGCGCACCCAGAAGCTGGGTGAAGCCGACCGCATCATCACGGTACTCACCAGGGAGCACGGTCGCGTCCGCGCCGTCGCCAAGGGAGTTCGGCGGACCAAGTCGAAGTTCGGTGCCCGCCTCGAACCGTTCAGCCACATCGATGTCCAGTGCTACGTCGGTCGTTCGCTCGACGTGGTGACCCAGGTCGAGGCCCTGGCGGCGATGGGTGCGCCGATCGCGGCCGACTACGGACGCTACACAGCGGGCACCGCGATGCTCGAGACGACGGAGCGGCTCACCGACGTCGAACGCGAGCCAGCGGTGCAGCTGTACCTGTTGCTGGTCGGTGGGCTGCGCGCGTTGGCGGCCGGCACGCACGACCCGGCTCTGGTGCTGGACTCCTTCCTGCTTCGGGCGTTGTCGGTGTCCGGCTATGCCCCGAGCTTCGACGACTGCGTGCGATGCGGGTCGGCCGGTCCGCATCGCTGGCTGTCGGTGTCCTCCGGCGGCTCGATCTGTCAGGACTGTCGACAGCCAGGCTCGGTCACCCCGTCTCCTGACGCCTTGAGTCTGCTGGGCGCGCTGCTGGCCGGTGACTGGGACGTCGCCGACGACAGCGAGTCCCGCGTCCGGCGCGAGGCCAGTGGGATCGTCGCGGCGTATCTGCAATGGCATCTTGAACGTGGCCTGCGGTCCTGGCCACTCGTGGAGCGAACGTGAAGCGCCGCCAGTACGTCGATCCCACCCCGCACCCGTCGGGCGTTGTGGCACCGGCGGTCTTGCCCGAGCTGGTTCCACGACACGTCGCGATCGTCATGGACGGAAACGGGCGCTGGGCCAAGCAGCGCGGCCTGCCGCGCACGGCTGGGCACGAGGCGGGCGAGGCGGCGCTGTTCGACGTGGTCGAGGGGGCGATCGAGGTCGGGGTCAGGTACGTCTCGGCCTACGCCTTCTCCACCGAGAACTGGAAACGGTCGCCGGACGAGGTCCGCTTCCTCATGGGGTTCAACCGCGACGTGATCCGGCGTCGGCGCGACGAGATGCACGCGCTGGGCGTTCGCGTCCGCTGGGCGGGCCGGCGGCCGAGGCTGTGGAAGAGCGTGATCAAGGAGCTCGAGATCGCCGAGGAGCTGACCAAGCACAACGACCGGCTGACTCTCACCATGTGTGTCAACTATGGCGGGCGTGCCGAGATCGTCGACGCCGCAGCGTCGATCGCGCGGCTGGCGCGCGCCGGCCGCCTGGACCCTGATCGGATCGACGAGCGCACCTTCCGTCGCTACCTGGACGAGCCCGATCTGCCTGACGTCGACCTCTTCGTCCGCAGTTCTGGTGAGCAGCGGATCTCGAACTTCCTGCTGTGGCAGTCCGCGTACGCCGAGCTCGTCTTCCTGGAGACCCTGTGGCCCGACGTCGACCGGCGACACCTGTGGTGGGCTGTCGAACAGTTCGCGGCACGTGACCGTCGGTACGGCAGTGCGAGACCCGACGTCGAACCTGGACGCCCACCTGCTGGAGAGTGACTGGACCCGAGGGTCCTCACGGGTTCGTGCAGTCGCGGCATCGTCCGAAGATTTCGATCGTGTGGCTGACCTCGGCGAATCCGTGTGCCGTTGCAACCTGATCGGCCCACCGTTCGACTTGCGGACCTTCGACTTCCACGGTGCGACCGCACGAGCGGCAGACCAGGTGATGGTGGTGGGAATCCGTGCAGCGTCGGTAGGCGGACTCGCCGTCAGCGGTGCGCAGGACGTCGACCGCGCCCTCGTCGGCCAGCGACTGGAGGGTGCGATACACGGTCGTCAGGCCCACGGCCTCGCCACGAGAGCGCAGCAGCTCGTGCAGCTCTTGGGCGCTGCGGAACTCGTCGACGTCGGCCAGTGCGGCGGCGACGGCCGCTCGTTGACGGGTGACCCTGCGGCCCGGGCTCGACGCGGTCATGGCCGCACCGTCAGCGGCTGCGGCTGGGGTCCGGGTTTGCGGTGCAGGTGCCAACGATGGCGCAGTCCCACGGCTCCTGCGACCACGACGAACACGAGTACCGCCAGCACTACGACAGTGGGGCCAGATGGCGTATCGAGGTAGAACGAACCGATCAGTCCGCTCACTGAGAGGGCGACGCCGAGCAGGACCGCGCCGAAGAGGGTGGCCCGGAAGCTGCGGGTCACCTGCTGAGCCGTCGCCACGGGAACGACCATCAAGGCGCTGATCAACAGCACCCCGACGACCCGCATCGACAAGGTCACCGTCACCGCGGTCAGAGCCGCCAATGTGATGTTCAGCGCTGACACCGGAAGCCCGGCAACCCGGGCGTACTCGGGGTCTTGGCACACGGCGAACAGTTGACGACGCAGCCCGAAGGCCACCGCCAGGACGACGAACGCGAGCAGGGCGATCACCGCCACGTCGCCTGGCCCGACGCTCACCAGCGAGCCGAACAGGTAGGTCAGCAAGGTGGAGGAGTTGCCGCCGGGGGACAGGCTGATCAGCAGCACGCCGAGGGCGATTCCCCCGTAGAACAGCAGGGCGAGCGCGACGTCGCCGCTGGCTTTGCCGCGCGCCATGATCGTCTCCACCAGGATCGCGCCCAGCACAGCCACGACCACGGCCGTCAGAACGGGTGCCGTCCCGAGCAGGAACCCCAGCGCCACGCCGGTCAGGGCGATGTGCCCGATCCCGTCGCCGACCAACGACAGTCGTCGTTGGACGAGGTACGTCCCCACAGCCGGCGCGGACAGACCGACGAGCACGGCCGCGATCAGCGCTCGCTGCATGAAGGCGTACTGCCAGAAGTTCATCGCAGCCCCCAGCTGTCGCGGTTGGTGTGGGGTCCGTGTGGGTGCACGTGGTCCTCTTCCAGCCGACCCACCATGTCGTCGGTCAGCGGACCGTCGTAGGCAACGTGACCTTCGCGCATGACCACGGCGCGGTCGATCAACGCAAGCAGCGGCCCGAGTTCGTGCGCCACGACGAGTACGGCCGCTCCATGCGCCACCCGTTGCGCGAGGCTCGCTGCCAGAACCTGTTGGGTGACCAGGTCGACGCCGGCCGTCGGTTCGTCGAGGATCAGCAGATCGGGTTCGGTGGCCAGGGCGCGAGCGAACAGCACCCGTTGCTGTTGACCGCCCGAAAGCTCCGCCACCGGCCGCCTCTCCTTGCCCGACAGGGCTACCTGGTCGATCGCGTCCTGGACAGCGGTGCGGTCGTGGCCGTTCGACGGTCGCCACCACGGGATCCGGGGCAGCCGGCCGGCCGAGACGATCTCGCGGACCGTCGCCGGGACGCCGGCTGCCGCGGTGGTGCGCTGCGGGACGTAGCCCACCCGCGCCCAGTCGCGGAACTGGGCCAGCGGCGTCCCGAACAGCTCCACCTCACCTGATCGAAGCGGGATCAGACCGGCGACGGTCTTCACCAGCGTGGACTTGCCCGAACCGTTGGTGCCGAGCAGTGCCACCACCTGGCCGCCGGCAACGTCGAGATCGACGCCGTGGAGCACCGGGTCACCGTCGTACCCACTCACGACAGCTCGTACGGTGACGGCGGACTTGGCGGTTGGCTGCGTCGGCCCGGCCCGTTCGACGTCGGTCATCCGGTGGCTCCTGGGCTCGGTGCCTGGCACTGGTTGGCTGTCATCAGGGTCTGCAGGTTCTGTCGCATGAGGGAGAAATAGTCCTCGCTCGTCGGGTCGGCTACGCCCTCGACCGGGTTCAACGTGGCGACCTTGACGCCTAGCTCTCGTCCGAGCGCGTCTGCGGCTGCCGGGTTGACGAGCGTCTCGGCGAACACCGTCGTCACGCCGGCGGCTCGAGCGGCTTGAACCACGTCGGCCAGCTGTTGGGGCGATGGCTCGATCTCGGGGTCAAGGCCGCTGATCGACACCTGCGTCAGGCCGTAACGGGCGGCGAGGTAGCCGAACGCTGCATGGTTCGTGACGATCGTGTCGATCCGACAGTTGCTCAGACCGGTCCGGAATTCCGTGTCCAGCGCACGAAGGCGGCGATCCAGATCGACCGCGTTCGCGTGGTACGTGGCGGCATGCGCGGGATCGGTGTCGGCCAGTCGTCGCGCGATGGCGTCGGACAAGGCGATCAGGTTGGTCGGGTCGAGCCACAGGTGCGGATCCGCCGGCGCGCCGTCCGGTGTCGTGGCGGCCTCAGCGGTCGAGACGCCGGACTGCACCGGACGCAAGGTCACCACGTCGGCCACGTCGAGCACCTTGGCCGGGTCGCCGTTCTGCGCAACGGCGTCGTCGAACGCCGGCTGGAACCCCGGGAGGATCACGGTGAGGTCGGCGTCGACGATCTGGGCGACCTGTCGCGGCGACAACTCCAGATCGTGCGGCTCCCCGCCGGGTGGGGTGAGGTTCACCACGTCGACGGATTCGCCTCCCACCTGCTGGGCCACGAAGGCGAACGGGTAGGCGCCGGTGACCACGGTCAGGGCCGCGGCACCTGTGGAGGCGCGGCCGCAGCCGGACAGCACGAGGGCGAGGCCGACGACCAGACCAGCCGTGCGGATCGGGCCGGGGGCTCGTCGGGGCACGCAGCCATCCGACCCCAGTTGAAAACGGTTGTCAAGTTCAGTTACGCAGCCGGTTGACGGCGGCCCCGACCACCAGGACCACCGCCAGCACCCGCAGGACGCGCCCCGCGGCGTCCGCCCTCGGCCAGCTCAAGGACGCCAGCCAGGCGAGGAAGACCGCGATCAGCCCGAGCAGGATCGCCCCGGGCCAGCCCGAGAGGATGAGCCCGGCCACCGTCACGGCGATCAGGACCAGCCCGAGCAGCCACCGAGGCAGCCCGTTCAGCCAGAGCAGGATCAGCGCGCTGGCTCTGGCCGGCTGCCGACCGTCCGGGGACGACGGTCCGGTGTCATCCGACGGCTTCACGGTGAGTCAGCTCCTGGGCTTGCGAGGGCGTGCCCGGCGGGGCCACGTCTACGGTGACGCCATTCTCGCAACCGGACAGGAGTGGGCGTGAGCCACCAGGAGGACTCCAACCGCGCCGGAGCCCTGCCGTTCGTCGTGCACACCCGGTTTCGCGTGGTCGGCGACCAGGTGGGCTCCTTTCGTGGCCAGGTGGTCGCCGCCGTCGACGTGCTGGCCGCTGCTGCCGGCTTCCGTCGGGCGCGGTTGTCCCGCAGTATCGAGGACCCGGACGTGTGGTCGCTGGACTTGGAGTGGGACGACGTCGGCTCGTACCGTCGCGGCGTCTCGACCTACGAGGCCAAGGTCAGCGCGGTCCCCCTGCTGTCGTCGTCGGTGGACGAACCGACTGCCTTCGAGTCGCTCGAGGTCGTCGACGGGCGCGGCCGTTCGCGTGCCGACACCGCCGTCCGCCACGACGGTGGCCGCCGCCGCTTCGCCGACGACAAGTAGCCTGGAACCAGGGATCGGCCGGAACCCATCCGGTCGACAGTGAGGAGTTCTCCTGTGGCCGCCGACAAGATCGACGCCGTTGTCTCATTGTGCAAGCGGCGTGGCTTCGTCTATCCGTCGAGCGAGATCTACGGCGGCCAGCGTGCCGCCTGGGACTACGGTCCCTTCGGCGTCGAGATGAAGGAGAACGTCAAGCGCCAGTGGTGGCAGACGATCGTTCGCGAGCGCGACGACGTCGTCGGCGTCGACACGTCCGTCATCCTGGCGCCGCAGGTCTGGGAGTCGTCTGGCCACCTGGATGCGTTCGTCGACCCGTTGACGGAGTGTCTGGCGTGTCACAAGCGGTTCCGGGCTGACGAGCTCGAAGAGGCCTTCGAGGCCAAGCACGGTCGAGCGCCGGAGTCGCTGGCCGAGCTGAACTGTCCCTCGTGTGGCAACAAGGGCCAGTTCACGCACCCTCGGATGTTCAACGGTCTGTTGAAGACCCACCTCGGTCCCGTCGAGGACGAGTCGGGCGTGTCGTACCTCCGACCGGAGACCGCGCAAGGTGTCTTCATCTCGTACGCGCACGTCCAGCAGACTTCGCGGCGCAAGCCACCGTTCGGCATCGCCAACATCGGCAAGTCCTTCCGCAACGAGATCACGCCGGGCAACTTCATCTTCCGCACCCGCGAGTTCGAGCAGATGGAGATGGAGTTCTTCGTTCCGCCGGGTACCGATGAGGAGTGGCACCAGAAGTGGATCGACGATCGGTTGCGCTGGTACGTAGACCTCGGGATCGATCCGGACAACCTGAGGTTGTACGAGCACCCGCTGGAAAAGCTGTCGCACTACGCCAAGCGCACCGTCGACATCGAGTACCGGTTCAACTTCGGTGGCAAGGAGTTCTCCGAGCTCGAGGGCATCGCGAACCGGACGGACTACGACCTGACCACTCATGCGAAGCATTCGGGACAGGACCTGTCGTACTTCGACCAGGACACCAACGAGCGCTGGGTACCGTTCGTGATCGAGCCCGCCGCGGGCGTGAACCGGGCGATGCTGGCCTTTCTGCTGGACGCCTACAACGAGGACGAGGCGCCCAACGCCAAGGGGGTCATGGAGAAGCGCACGGTGCTGCGGCTCGACGCCCGACTCGCTCCGGTGAAGGTGGCGGTTCTGCCGTTGTCCCGGAATTCTGACCTCTCGCCGCGAGCGCGTGAACTTGCTGCCACGCTGCGCCGGCGCTGGAACGTCGACTTCGACGATGCGGGCGCCATCGGCCGTCGGTATCGGCGACAGGACGAGATCGGTACCCCCTACGCGGTCACCGTAGACTTCGACACACTGACCGACGCCGCAGTGACCGTTCGTGAGCGGGACTCGATGGCGCAGGAGCGGATCGGGCTCGACCGGGTCGAGGCCTATCTGGCTGAGCGGCTCCCGGTCTGCTGAGCCACGTGCTCGCGGTGGTGGGTGGGCGGTCCGGTGCGGCGTCTCCCGGGGCTGATGAACCCCGCGAAACCTCAACAAGTACCGAAGCGTCGGCTCGTTGCTTCAGTACTTGTTGAAGCGTCGAAGCGTTGCTTCGGAATGGGGGCCGGGGCGACACAATGGGTGGGTGCTCGTCCAACCGTTGCGGCTGGGGTCGCTGCTCGTCGAGGTCCCGGTGGTGCTTGCCCCGATGGCGGGCATCACCAATGCCGCCTTCCGCCGACTCTGCCGGGAGCAAGGTGCTGGACTCTACGTCTGCGAGATGATCACCAGCCGCGGCGTCGTGGAGCGTGACCCCAAGACGCTGTCGATGCTGGCCTTCGACCCCTTGGAAGACGTCCGCTCCGTCCAGCTGTACGGCGTCGATCCGCGTCACGTCGGCGACGCGATCCGGATCCTCGCTGCCGAGCACTCCGTCGCCCACGTCGACCTGAACTTCGGCTGCCCGGTACCCAAGGTGACCCGTCGGGGCGGGGGAGCGGCGTTGCCCTGGAAGCGGTCGCTCCTGGCGGCCATCCTGCGCTCGGCCGTGGCCGCCGGCAGCGAGTTCGGTGTTCCCGTCACGATGAAGACCCGCAAGGGCATCGATGACGAGCACCTGACCTACCTGGACGCCGGGCGGATCGCCGAACAGGCCGGATGCGCTGCCGTCGCGTTGCACGGTCGCACGGCGGCCCAGCACTACTCGGGTCGCGCCGACTGGGACTCCGTGGCGACGTTGAAGCAGTCGGTATCGATTCCGGTCCTCGGCAACGGCGACATCTGGTGTGCCGCAGACGCGGTCGCCATGGTCGAGCAGACCGGGGTGGACGGCGTCGTCATCGGTCGCGGCTGTCTGGGCCGCCCGTGGTTGTTCGCCGACCTCGCTGCGGCCTTCACGGGCAGCTCACCGACGCCACCCCCCGACCTGGCTCAGGTCTCGCGCGTGATCCGCCGCCACGCCGAGCTGCTGGCCGAGCTCAAGGGCGAACCGCGCGGTCTGGCCGACATGCGCAAGCACATGGCGTGGTATCTCAAGGGCTTCCCCGTTGGCAGTCAGGTGCGATCGGCCCTCGGCCAGGTGTCGTCACTGGCCCGGCTCGACGTGCTGCTGGCCCAGCTCGACGCAGCGGCTCCGTATCCCGTGGTCGAGCTGACGGCGCCCCGCGGGCGCCAGGGCACACCCCGGCGGGTGGTGCTCCCCGAAGGCTGGCTCGACGACCGGGGCCAGGCCGTGGTCGAGTGGGAGCCGCACCCCGCCACCAGCGGTGGGTAGCGAACCCAACTATTCCGATCGTATTTGATTGGTATGCCTCTCGGGGCTACCCTCGACCAGTGACCACCTTGACCACCCGTCCCGCGTCGCCGGCCCCGGTGGCGGCGCCGACGCGTCGTCGTCGGTGGGGATGGCGGATTGCCGCCGTCGTCGCCGTGGTCGTGTGCCTGTTCGGGATCTGGGTGGCTTCGGTCGCCGCGCAGGTGTGGTGGGTCGGGCGCAGCGACCAACGCACGCACGTCGACGCGATCGTGGTGCTGGGCGCCAGCCAGTACGACGGCACCCCGTCGCCGATCCTGGCCTGGCGGCTCACCCATGCGAAGACGCTCTATCAGGACGACGTGGCCCCTGTCGTCGTCACCGTGGGTGGCCGGATGCCCGGCGACCGCTTCACCGAGGGTGGCTCGGGCAAGGACTACCTGGCGGCGCACGGCGTGCCGAAGGCGTCGCTGGTGGCGATCCCGACCGGTCGCGACACGTGGCGCAGCATGGAGGCCGTCGCCAACCTGGCGAAGGCTCGCGGATGGGACTCCATCGTCATCGTCACCGATCCCTGGCACGCGTTCCGCTGTCGTGAGATGGCCCAGTCGCTGGGTCTGACGGCCACCACGTCGCCCGTGCACTCCGGCCCCGTCGTGCAGTCGCGGACCACGGAGCTGCGGTACATCGGCCGAGAGACGGCGGCGTACGTCTGGTGGCGCCTCAGCGACGGCCGGTCCATGCCGTTCAGCGGGCCCGACGCCGCCTGACGCCAGACCTCGTAGGGTCGGACCCGATGTCCGATGACTTGTCCCCCTCGTCGCCGTCGCCGAGTGCGTCGGCCCAGGAGCGCTGGGTTCAGGAGCCCGCGAAGCGATCGGGGCGCACCGCGTTCCAACGCGACCGCGCTCGGGTCCTGCACAGTTTCGCGTTGCGACGCCTCGCTGCGAAGACCCAGGTGGTGGTGCCGTGGGAGAGCGACTTCCCGCGCACCCGACTGACCCACTCGCTGGAGTGCGCCCAGATCGGCCGCGAGCTCGGGGCCGCACTCGGGTGCGACGCCGACGTCGTCGAGACCGCCGGTCTGGCCCACGACCTCGGGCACCCACCATTCGGACACACCGGGGAGGAAGCGCTGGCGGTGGTCGCCGAGCCGTGTGGCGGCTTCGAGGGCAACGCACAGAGTCTGCGGGTGCTCGTGCGCCTCGAGGCCAAGGTCGTGGGACCCGACGGTGCGAGCGCCGGGCTCAACCTCACCCGCGCCACGCTGGACGCCGCCACGAAGTACCCGTGGCCGCGCACCGACGGCCGCGCCAAGTTCGGGGTGTACCCCGACGACCTCCCGGTGTTCGACTGGGTGCGTCAAGGTGCACCGGAGGGGCGTCGTTGCCTGGAGGCGCAGGTCATGGACTGGGCCGACGACGTCGCCTACAGCGTCCATGACTTCGAGGACGCCGTGTACGCGGGCCATCTCGACCCGGCGTCGTTGCGAGACCCGGTCGAGCGCCGCGAGCTGCTGGCGTTGACCCGTGAGGTGTACGCACCAGGTGCGGGCACGTCTGCCGCGAGCTCGCTCGACGAGCTGTCCGACGCACTCACCCGGCTGCTTGCCTTGCCGGAGTGGCCGTTGGGATTCGACCGCAGCTTCTCGGCCCAGGTGGCGCTGAAGGGATCGACCAGCGAGCTGATCGGTCGGTTCTGCCGCGCGGCCGAGTCAGCCACCCGCGAGCGATTCGGCGAACGCCCACTCGCCCGCTACGAGGCCGACCTCGTCGTACCAGACGACGTGCGCCTGGAGTGCGCGGTGCTCAAGGCGATCACCGCGCGTTACGTCATGCGTCGCGAAGGTGCGCCGGAGCACTATGCACGTCAGCGCGATCTTGTCGGCGAGCTGGCCGGAGCGGTTCTCGCCGGTGCGCCGGGGACGCTGGAGGAGCCGTACCGCACCTGGTACGAGTCTGCGGCCGACGACACCGCGGCGTTGCGGGTGGTCGTCGACCAGGTGGCCGGACTCACCGATCCGGCCGCACAGTCATGGCACCGCCGCCTGTGTCGAGGGCTGGCGTGACGTCCTCGGCGGTCCGGGTCGACGTCGTCTCCGTTGATGCGGTTCTCCCGCTGCGGCACCGGGTGCTTCGCCCTGGGCGGCCGGAGTCGGAGTCGTCGTACTCATCAGACCGCGATCCGTGCACGGTCCACCTGGCCGTGCTCGACGACTCGGGCGAAGTGCTGGCCTGCGGCACGTTCTTTCCTGAGCCGCTCGACGGGAAGTCGGCCTGGCGAGTGCGCGGCATGGCCACTGATCCTCGCCGCCGCGGGCAAGGGCTGGGGACGGCGGTGCTGCACGCAGGGATCGAGCACGTGGCGAGCGCCGGAGGCTCCCTGCTGTGGTGCAACGCGCGGCTCGGCGCGTTGGCGCTGTACCGACGGGCCGGGTTCGAGACGGTGGGCGCGGAGTTCGAGCTGCCCGGAATCGGCGCTCACTACCTCGCGGTCCTCCGGCTGCCGGGACACCCGCCCTTCGATCAGATGAACGGCACCGCCTCGTAGGCGATGCGGTCCGGCGGCCCGGAAGCGATCTGGACGGACGGAGCCTCGCCGGGATTCGCGGGCACGGTGACCATGATCGACGCGAACGTGAAGCCGTCCGCGGTCCAACGGCCCGGGAACATGCAGATGCCGGCCGTGGAGTCCGACAGCACGGCCTGCAAGTCGGCCGCGCCCGACACCGCTGCGGCCTTGGCGTCCAGGTGCTCCATGCGCGGCCCGGTGGAACCCATGGCCCAGTCGGTGGCGTCGACCGGTGCAGTGCCGGAGGAGTCGGCAATGGGGTGATTGGTGTGCCAACGTCGGCGGGGCAGCGCCGAATCGTTGCGGTACTCGTCCACGACGCCGGCTCCGCACTCGAACCCGCGAACGCCCTCGCGCGAGGCCAGCGTGTACGCCTGGCCGCTCGCGTGCGGCACTCGACTCAGCAGGTCGACCGCGTCAGCGAGTGACGGCTGGGACACCAAGGCCCGCAGCACGAACGCGACCGGCACACCGTCTCGGTCAACGGGCAGCTGGGACAGCGTGTTGACCATGACCGCCAGACCGGTGCGGTTTGCGCCGCACAGCCCGACCATGCCGGCACGGGTCATCAGCACCTGCGCCGGGTGGTCGTCGGGGCTCACCCGCAGGGTCACCTGGCTGCCGTCCATCCAGGTGTCTAGATCCATGTTCTGCCCGATCACGCCGGCACCGGAGTCCACGTCGGAGACCGCGATCACGCTGCAGCCGCCGTCGGACGAGCTCATCCACCAGGCCTCGTCCATGCAGTTGAGCGCGAACGCCTCGGCGGCAGAGATGCCGGCGCCTTCGGCGATGCCGTCGACCTCCTCGACGAGGTCAGGGAACCACTCAGTGGTGGCGGCGCGAAAGCCCGTGTTCTCGACAAGGTCGTGGATCAACGCGTCCACATCGTCGTGGGTGCGGGCGGCCTCTTCGCGCCAGGCGGCCAGGGTCGCGTGGATCGCGGAGGCGGCCTGCCGGCCGTGGGCCCGTCCGACGGTCTTGGGGTCGCCGCTTGCGGTCACTGTGCGCATCGCCCCATTGTGCGGGCTCGTGCCGGTCGACGCACGGCTCGTGGCTGGCGGGTCCCCACTTAGACTCGATGCATGGCTGGCCGCATCAACCCCGACGACATCGGGCAGGTGCGGGAACGTTCGTCGATCGCCGAAGTGGTCGGCGAGGTGGTCACCCTGCGCAATGCCGGGGGAGGCAGCCTCAAGGGGCTCTGCCCGTTCCACGAGGAGAAGACCCCCTCGTTCCACGTGACGCCCGCCAAGGGCCTGTACTACTGCTTCTCGTGCCAGGCCGGCGGTGACGTGATCGGGTTCGTCCAGGCGATCGACCACCTCACGTTCGCCGAGGCGGTCGAGAAGCTGGCCGCCAGGGCCGGGGTCGAGCTCAGGTACGAGGAGGCGGGGTCCGCGCCCCGCCGCCAGCAGGGCCAGCGCACCCGTCTGATCGACGCGCATCGTCAGGCGTCGGCGTTCTACACGCAACGGCTGATGTCGGACGAGGCCGCGACCGGTCGGGAGTTCCTGAACGAGCGCGGGTTCGACGAGGCCGCTGCCGCCCGGTTCGGCGTCGGGTACGCCCCGCAGGGGTGGGACCAGCTGACCCGACATCTGCGCACGCAGGGCTTCACTGACGCCGAGCTGACGCTCTCGGGACTCGCGAAGGAAGGGCCGCGTGGGCTGATCGACCGGTTCCGCGGGCGTCTGCTGTGGCCGATCCGCGACATCACCGCCGACGTGGTCGGGTTCGGTGCGCGCAAGCTCTACGACGATGATCCCGGGCCGAAGTACCTGAACACTCCCGAAACCCCGCTGTACCACAAGAGTCAGGTGCTGTACGGCATCGATCTGGCCAAGAAGGAGATCGCCAAGCGGCACCAGGCCGTGGTGGTCGAGGGCTACACCGATGTGATGGCCTGTCACCTGTCGGGCGTCGAGACTGCCGTGGCCACCTGCGGCACGGCCTTCGGCGAGGACCACGTCAAGGTTCTTCGAAGGCTTCTGATGGACGCCGACACGTTTCGGGGTGAGGTGGTCTTCACCTTCGACGGTGACGCCGCTGGTCAGAAGGCCGCCCTGCGCGCGTTCGACGACGACCAGCGATTCGTCGCTCAGACGTTCGTCGCCGTCGAACCGCACGGCCTCGACCCCTGCGAACTGCGTCAGCAGTACGGCTCGGATGCGGTGCGGGGATTGGTGGAGGCGCGAGTACCGCTGTTCGAGTTCGCGATCCGCAGTGTGCTGACGCGGCACGACCTCGACCGTCCGGAGAGCCGGATCTCGGCGCTGCGCGAAGCAGCCCCGCTCGTGGCTCGCATCAAGGACGTGTCGTTGCGACCGGAGTACGCGCGCGCGCTGGCCGGTTGGCTCGGGATGGATGTCGCCCCGGTACGCGACGCGATCGCGCGGTCCAGCTCGGCACCGGTCCGGACGCGTCAGATGACCCGATCGGACGAGCGACGCCCGCCGGCGTCCGGTGCGGGCGACGACGGTCGGGTCGTGGGTGGTGAGCCTCCTACCGCCGTCGAACCGCGCATTCCGCGGCCCGATGCCGCCGACCGCAACCTGGCCGTCGAGCGCGAGCTGCTGAAGCTCACGCTGCAGTACCCAAGCCTGGTCGGACGCGAGGTGGACACGCTCGGCCCCGACGTGTGGCAGCACCCGGCCTACGCGGCCGTCGCGCTCGCGGTTGCCGGAGCCGGCGGGGCGGCCGACACTCCGGCCGGGCCGCTGTGGCCGCGAGCGGTCATGGACGCGGCGCCCGACGACACCGTGCGGTCGTTGATCACTGAGCTCTCGGTCGAGCCGCTGCGCGTGGCTCAGGATCCCGACGACCGCTACGCCGCCGAGCAGATCGCCCGCGTGCGCGAGCGGGGCCTCACCCGTCGGATCGGTGAAGTGCGGTCGCGACTCCAGCGCACCGACCCTGCCCAGGTGGACGCGTACGCCGCAGTCTTCGGCGAGCTGATCGACCTCGAGCAACAACGACGCCGCTTGCTCGACGAGAGCATGGGAGCGTCGTGAGCCAGGAGGAGCAGCTCCCGGTGGAACCAGTGTCGCCGCGGAGACCGCGACGAGTCCTCGGCCGGATTGGTGTCGGGCTGACCCTGCTTGCCCTCGCTGCCTTGCTGGTCCGTCAGGTCGGCGCCGAGCGCGGGCTGCTCGCTTACGCGACGGCGTTCGTCCCCTACGGCATCGTGTTCGCGGTCAGCGGCGGCGTGCTGCTGCTGTTGGCTGGGCGATGGCGCTGGGCACTGGTGTCCGGACTCGTGGCCTTGGCTTCGATCGCCGTACAGGTACCGGTGATGCTCCCCGACCCCGTGGGACCGTCGGTCACGCCCGTGGTGGTCATGACCTTGAACCTGCACGCCGGGCGGGCCAATCCCCAGGCGTTGATCCGCACCGTTCAAGCCCATCATGTGGACCTTCTGGCCCTGGAGGAGCTCACGCCCGCGGAGGCCCATGCCTTGAGCGTCGCCGGCCTCGAAACCGTTCTTCCCTACGTAGCGGCGCAGACCGCCTACGGCACCAAGGGGACGGCGCTGTGGTCACGCTGGCGGCTCGACCCGCGCGACGTGCAGACCGGGATGGTGTTCCGGCAGGTCTCGGCGTACGTGACCCCGACCGGCGCCGAGCGGCTTTCGGTCGCTGCGGTCCACGCCGTGTCACCCGACCTCCCGATCGGGTACGACAACACCGCACACTGGGCGACCGAGCAGGCAGAGCTGGCCACCTGGCTGCGCGCCCAGTCCGGCCCGGTGGTCGCGCTCGGCGACTTCAACGCGACCTTGGACCAAGCGCCGATGCGGGCGTTGCTCGCCGACGGTTACCACGACGCCGCGGCACAGTCCGGCGTGTTCTGGCGGCCCACCTGGCCCTACAACCGCCCCATTCCGCCACTGATCGCGATCGACCACGTGCTCTCCCGCGGCGGGCCCGTGGCTGACCAGCTGACCGTCGAGAACGTGGCCGGCAGCGACCACGGCGCGTTGATCGTCCGACTCGAGGTGCCGACCGCGGCCGGCTAGTGGCTGCGTAGGCTCGTGGTGTGGGTCTCTTCAAGCGCGAGACGTTGCCGGACACCGTCGTCCAGAGCCTGGACCTGATCCCCGGTGAGCGAGTGCTGGCCTTCGGGACCGACCCCCTCGGTCGTTACGTCATCGCGACGACCCACGGGCTCCACCTTCAGCGTCGGCCGCCGGCGTACTCGCGACTCGACTGGATCGGGATCCGTCATGCCTCGTTCGACCAGACCGCTCTGCGGCTGGACCTGACCGACTCGGGCGGGTCCACGTCGTTGAAGGTTCCGCTGCTCGACGCGGGACAGCTGCCCGAGGTGGTCCGGGAGCGCGTGACGGCGAGTATCGCGGTCCAGCAGCACGTGGCCCTGCGCGGAAAGCTCGGCGTCACGGTCGCGGCCCGGCGGCAGCCTGGTTCGGGAGATCTGGTGTGGGGTCTGACCTTCGACCGCGGCCTCGATGCCAGCGACGCCGCGGTCGCCGACGAGGCTTCGGCGGCCTTGCGGCGGGTACGTGCGGAAAGTGGTCTGTGACGCTGCTCCGGCGGGCGCAGGGCCGGACGAACCGGGCCGGCGGGACTGATAATCTGTGCGGGCTTCAGTGCCCGATCCCGCGTAGCTCAATTGGCAGAGCAGCCGGCTGTTAACCGGCAGGTTACTGGTTCGAGTCCAGTCGCGGGAGCAGTTGAACCCCTTGTGAAGCAAGGGGATTCGTCGCGTCGAGTCGAATCAGTACCGTTCAAGCCCTGGGTGGCGGTCCTGGATGCCCGGAGGGCCTACGGCGTCGGTCGGTTGGCGGTCGGTTCGGCTGCCCGAGTCCGACGAGCGTGGCGGGTGCCCTCCGGCCCTGACGTCGTCTGGGGGATCACGAGGCAGGAGCCGCGGCCGGAGCGTTGAAGATCCGGAAAGCCACTGCGGCGTGGGGGTCGTTGGCCTCTGCCGTCCTGGGTTCCTTCGTTCCTACCCTGACAGCGTGCGATGGGTGTTGGTGCGCGGTCACTCGTCGGGGAGGCGGCTGTGACACTGCAAGAAGAGCGGGCGACACGTCGGCCTCAGCGCCTCGGGTGGGGTCGGAGGGCTGGCGTTTGGGGGCTCGTTGCGTTTCTGGCCGCGGTCCTGTTGGTCGGCAGTGACTTCGTTGGCGAGGGCATGCTTTGGGTCAACGTTCAGGGTTGGCTCGCCCTGGTGGCCCTTCTTTCCTCGTTCGTTCTGCTGGTGATAGCCGCACGGTCTGCCTCTGGACCCACTCGCGTCGTCTGGATCTCCCTGGCGACCTTCGTCGCCACGACGGCGGTTGTGGGTGCTCTCGCGATCGTGATCGTATTGAGCACGTTCACCGCGTGATCGAAGAGCCACCGAAGTGTTGCCGTCGCGTGCTCACGTTCGATCGTGAACTCTGGGTTCAGGATTCTCCCGGTGGTCCGGAACTGGGCGGCCCTCTCATGAGTCTCAAGGTCGTGGTTCAGTTCAGGGCGTTGGTCACAGTCGGCGCGGCTGTGGCTGCGTTGGCTGCTTGCTCGGGACAGTCGACCGCTGGCGTCAGCCCGACGCAGATCGCATCCAATGGCTCACCGACGACCACTGGCACCCTCCAGGGCCACCTGTTTGCCGTGGGCGGACTGGCTCCGGGGGCGCGACTGCCGTGGGCCGGAACCGTGACGATCACGGGGACGGCGTTCCATCGCGAAATCCGGGTCGGCGCGGACGGCTTCTACTCGCTCGTCCTGGCGCCGGGCCGATACGTCGTGACGGGCCGCAGCCCCAACTTCGACGACGGCAAGACTGCTTGTCCGGCAGCCCACGACGCCCAGGTGGCCGCCGGAGTCACCGTCACGATCGACGCCGTATGCGCGCTGAGGTAGTCACGTTTCGGGCGCGGTTGGGCGGTCGACCGCGGAGGAGACGGCTCCGACTCTTGGTAACGTCACGGGCATGAGTGACCGACTCTGGTCCCCTCACCGGCCAACGGCGAGCCGGCTCGCGCTCATCGGAGCCATCGTCACCGCGGTGATCCTGTCCTGCGGTGCTCCCGCGGGGGCGGTCGCCGCCACAAGGTCACCGACCTACCTTGCCGGGGGGCGCGTGTCGTCCGGGGCGGTGGTCCGACCAGCCCACTTGGTCTTGTCTGGTGACTCGACTCTCTGGTTGACCCGCGCACACTGGCGCTTCTGGCGGCACCGTCGAGCGATCGGCCAGACCCGCTCCCACTGGGCGTCGTGCGACCCCAACTGCGCCTCGGGCAAGATCGTCGTGAGACCGGCCCGGGTCACGTTGTCCCGCCCCCGGCACCGGTGCGGCCAGTGGTTCTTCACCCGGGTCACATTCCACTTCACCGCCGGCCGACCACAAGGCGTCCCCCAGAACTACCGCTGGAACGCGGCACCCACCTGCGACTGATCACCTCCGAGTTCACCCGTTCGGCTGCGCGGTCGTCACCCACGGTGCCACGATCCCCCCGATGGCGGCGGGGGCCTCCGAGTTGGTCGGACCGCTCACCTCCGCATTCCGGAGGTATGCATGAGCATCCAGTCCCTACGACGCGCGGTCG
>Ga0302322_100001232_pt1 | contig 20787 bp, 18 predicted proteins | sample Fen_T0_2_FD_203757 | JGI IMG/M metagenome (GOLD analysis project Ga0302322, IMG submission 203757) | Peat permafrost microbial communities from Stordalen Mire near Abisko, Sweden - Fen_T0_2 | ecosystem: Environmental > Terrestrial > Soil > Wetlands > Permafrost | place: Sweden: Abisko...
CTCCTGTCCGCGAACGGCCGGGATCCGGGGCAAATCATGCGGATACTGCAACTGCTTCGGTTGATCCCTCGCAGCCTGTGCAGGATTCAGGCAGGCGGACAGGAGTGTCCGCCCTACACGAAACGGCGGCACACGAGCAGCGCATCGACGAGGTGGTCGTTACTTATTTTCAGAAGCCGCACTCCTACACTACCGATGACATTATTGAAATTTCTGCGCATGGATCGCCTGTGATTCTGCGGCATGTTGTGGAGCTGGCACTGGCGCGGGGGGCGCGGCTGGCGGAGCCTGGGGAATTTACGATGCGGGCTTTCCTCAACGGGCGCATTGACCTGACGCAGGCTGAGGCGGTGCGCGATCTGATTGATTCGCAGACTTTGTTTCAGGCGAAGGTGGCGGCGCAGCAGTTGGAGGGATCGCTTTCGAAGCGGTTGAAGCCGATCAAGCAGAAGCTGGTGGAGTTGATTGCGTTGCTGGAGGCGGGGATTGATTTTGCCGAGGACGATGTTTCGGTGGCGCCGGACGCCACGATTCTTGGCCATATAGAGGATGTGCGCGCGTCGCTGGAGGAGCTGGCTTCGAGCTTTGCTTACGGCAAGCTGGTGCACGAAGGGCTGACGCTGGCGATTGTGGGGCGGCCGAATGTGGGGAAGTCGAGTTTGTTCAACCGGCTGGTGGAACGCGAGCGCGCCATCGTGACGGCGCAACCCGGGACTACGCGCGATCTGGTGAGTGAGACGGTGGCGATCGGTGGAATTCCTGTGGAACTTGTGGATACTGCCGGAATTCGTCGCGCGCTGGATGAGGCGGAGAGCATCGGCATTCGGAAATCCATGGAAGCGCTAGCGGATGCGGACCTGGTGCTGGTGGTGATTGATGCGACGCAGCCTCTTGCGGACGAGGATCGCGAGCTGTTGCGGCAGGTGGATGGGCGGCCGGCGATTGTTGTTCTGAACAAATGTGATTTGTCTAGTTCAGTTCCCAGTTCTCAGTTCTCGGTTCTCAGTTCTCAGTTGGAACGGGTGGAGACTTCGGCGGTTACTGGCGCTGGCGTCGAGGCACTGCGGGCGGCGATTCTTCGGGTGGTTGGGGGCGGGGATGGGGCGGCGATTGAGAGCGGGTTCCTGACCAATGTGCGGCATCAGAAGCTTGTGGCGGACGCGCTCGCGGGGCTCGCGGCTGCTACTCGGGCAGTCGGTGGGCGGGTGCCGCATGAGATGTTGCTGCTCGATCTATACAGTGCGTTGCGGCCGCTGGATGAAATTACTGGGGCCACTACGACTGAGGATATTCTCGGGCTGATTTTTGGGACGTTTTGTATTGGAAAGTGATATGAAGGTGAATGTTTGAGGCGGAAAGTCTTGCGGAAACGGCGACCTATTCACCCCGGAGCAATTCTTCGTGAGGACTATATGGTTCCGTTGGGGCTGAGCATGAACAGGCTTGCTTTGGCTCTGCACGTTCCCGTGCCGAGGATCGCGGAAATCGTGCATGAGAGGCGCGCGATCAGCCCCGATACGGCTTTGCGTTTGGCTCGATATTTCAAGACCAGCGCCCGGTTCTGGCTGAATCTGCAATCGGCGTATGACCTGGAAGTTGCGGAAGACAAGATAGGGCGCAAGATCGCCCAGAATGTACGTCCGATGACTGAGGCGGAAAAATCTTACGCCTAGGGTGTGTGGCACGCGGGTGCTCGCTCGCGATATGCTTAGCGACAAGTGAGGATGGCCATGAAACGAAATCGCACCGCTCTAGCTCTGTGTCTGCTCGCCGCGTCGGCTGTGGCGCAAACCAAGAACCCTGTTTCCAGCGCGCTCAAAGAGATTTTTCCGGGCCGGCAGAAGAATACGATTGCCGCCGTTGAATCGATGCCTGCGGATAAATTCAGCTACAAGCCGTCGGCGGACCAGATGACGTTCGGGCATTTGGTTGCGCACATGATTGAAGCGAACTACACGCTGTGCGGCGGCGCGTCTGCGGTTGCCGCTCCCAAGGTCGAGGAGGCCAAGGACACGGACAGCAAAGACAAACTCGTTGCGGCGCTCAAGGCATCGTTCGATTTTTGCGGAGACGCGCTCGGGAAGATGGATGATTCGAAACTGGGAGAGACGGCTCCGGCCTTTGGCGGCCAACAACTATCGCGAGCACGGTTCGCCCTGGCGGTCGCCGGAAACTGGGCCGACCACTATGCGGAGGCCGCGATGTATCTGCGTCAGAATGGGATCTTGCCGCCGACGGCGAAAAAGTAGTTTTCTGCCCGCAACGTTGTCAAAAGGAAAAGCCGCGTCTCATCCGACGCGGCTTTCTCATTCGGTGTGTCTATTTGAATCGCGCTCCGGTCGCGGTGGCGCAACCGCTCTTGATCAAGTTGCCGGTGGGGTCAAAGAATTGGATGGCGGCAACACTATCAAATGCGTCCGAGCTACCTCCCATGGTGATCGTCTGCTTGATCAGTTGTGTCATTTGCAGGGCGCCGTTGAGGGTTACGAACGCGGTCGAAGCTGCGGAATAGACATTCTTGTTCACACTCCAGTTACCGTGGCCGGGGCTGCGCTCTGACGGGAAGAAGGCGGGGTTGGAAGTGGTTTCCGTCAATGTGCCGCCGTGGGCAAAGCTCAGTAGCGATGGGAACGGGTTCCCGAGAGGATTGCCGGTTGTACAGTCGACGAGTTGCACTTGCACCGTCCACGTGCCCCGCAAATTGAATGTGCTCGACGATGCGTTGTGCGGTCGGGGCGCTGCGTTTGCGGTGGATGTTAGAGCGAGCGCGCCAACCAAAATTACAGCAGCGCAGATACTTTTCAAACCTGTGGATTTCATGAATTCTCTCCTGAATTTCTGGATCGGCTCCGATTGCTTTCCGGTCGATCTGCGACCATACTCGTGCAAGCCATCGTGGAAGTCTTTGGACCCGGGCTGAAAGTTTCTGAAATTGGCCTGAGAGCTTCTGAAGGCTCAAATCCGCCCATAATTGGAATGAGGCTATGGCTGTTCCCGACGGACAGATTTACGAGTTTGGCGAGTTTCGCGTAGAGGCCGGTCCACGTCTGTTGTCGCGAAGCGGCGAAACCGTGCAGCTTACTCCCAAGGTCTTTGACACTCTGCTCTATCTGGTTCGAAATTCCGGCACATTGGTGGAGAAAGACGATCTGATCCGCGCTGTCTGGGCCGACACCGTTGTAGAAGAGAACAATCTGAACCAGAACATCTCTACTCTGCGGCGGGCGTTAGGGGAGAATCGTGGAGAGAATCGCTACATTGTGACCGTTCCGGGGCGCGGATATCGCTTTGTCGCCGGCGTTCGCTCGCGCACAACGACTGCGCTCGCGGCACCTATCAAGACGCTGGCGGTGCTTCCTTTCAAGCCACTGGTCTCCGAACACCGCGACGAGGTGCTGGAAATGGGGATGGCCGAGACGTTGATTTCCCGGTTCAGTAGCAGCCGCGAGATGGTCGTGTGTCCGCTGGGCTCCGTTCGCAGATATGGCGGCTTGGAGCAGGACGCGGTCGCCGCTGGACGCAGTCTCGGTGTCGACTCCGTGCTGGATGGCAGTATCCAGCGCGATGGAACTCGGATCAGAGTCACCGTCCGGCTGGTAAGAGTTTCGGACGGCGCTTCACTCTGGGTGCAGAAATTCGACCAGGAGTTTACCGACGTTTTTGATGTGCAGGATACGATTGCGGAGAAGGCTGTCTCCGCACTCGCCTTGCAGATGAATCACGATGAGAGGCGGAAACTCACCCAGCGTTACACCGAAAACGTGGAGGCCTACCATCACTATCTACGGGGCCGCTACCACATCAGCAAACTGACCCCGACAGGGATTCGAAAGAGCATAGAGTTCTTCCAACTGGCAATCGAAGTCGATCCGACTTACGGACTCGCATACGCATGGGTAGCAGAAGCCTACCGAAGACTTCCGATTACGAGCGACGTTGCGCCCTTGGACGCGTTTCCGAAAGTCAAAGCGGCCGCGCTAAAGGCCTTGGAAATCGATCCGACGCTGGCCGATGCACATACTGCGCTGGCGTTTGCCCGGTTCTGGTTTGACTGGGACTGGACGGGCGCGGAACACGAGATCAGACGTGCCATCGATCTGAGCCCGAACAGCGGAGAAGTCCATCACGGGTACGCCGTCTTATTGTCTCTGCTGGCGCGACATGACGAAGCGATTCGCGAAGGGCAGCGCGCCGTGGAGTTGGACCCGCTTTCACTCGTCATCAATGCAAACCTGGGCGCATTTTTCTACTTTGCCGAGCGTTTCGACGAAGCCAGATACCAAATCGCCAAGACGTTTGAGATTGATCCGACTTTCTGGATCGCGCACCTTGTGAACGGGAAGCTCCACGTTCAGAAACGCGAGTACCCCGAGGCCGTTGCTGCTTTCGCGAAAGCGAGAGAGTTCTCCGGAGGCAACAGCGAGGCCATTTCTATGACGGGATATGCGTGGGCGCTGGCTGGCGAGCACGCAAAAGCTCGCGGCATCCTCGAAGAACTTAAGTCTTTGTCGGCGCAGCGCCACGTGCCAGCAAATAGCATGGCTGTTATTCATGCCGCACTCGGCGACTACGACGACGCTTTTCGGTGGCTGGAAAAAGCGTACCGCGAACGCGATGTGCGCTTGAGTTTTCTGAGAGTTGATCCGAAATGGAATATGTTGCGGTCGGATAAGCGTTTTGTGGACTTGCTGCGCAAGATTGGGCTTGAATAGGCGTGGGTCCCAGTATTTCCTGTCTATTTAAGCAGACCTTCCATCTCCTCTTCCCCAATGACCGCCACGCCCAACTCTTTCGCTTTGTCCAGCTTTGAGCCCGCGTCTTCGCCCGCGACAACGTAATCTGTCTTCTTGCTCACCGAGCCGGAGACGCGGCCGCCGGCGTCTTCGATCATCTTTTTGGCTTCGTCGCGGGTGTGGCGCGTGAGCGTTCCTGTCAGCACGAATGTTTTGCCTGCTAGCTTAGTGCCCTTTTCCTTTTTCTGGCCGGTAAATGTCAGACCTGCCTTGCGGAGATCGCCGACTAGTTTGCGATTGTGTTCATCGGCGAAAAACTCCACGATGCTGGCGGCGATGCGCGGGCCTACTTCGTTGACTTCTTCGAGTTGCTCGGCGGTGGCGTCCATGATCGCGTCGAGTGAGCCGAAGTGTTCTGCCAGAAACTGCGCCGTACGCTCGCCTACGAAGCGAATGCCTAGACCATAGATCACACGCTCCAGCGGCAGCTTTTTCGAGGCTTCGATTTCGCCGAGAACGTTGTCGGCTGACTTCTCACCCATGCGTTCGAGCTTGAGCAGATCATCTTTGGTTACTCGGTACAGGTCGGCAACGTTCTTTACCAGGCCGCGTTCGGCGAGTTGATTGACGAGGGCTTCGCCGAGGCCGTCAATGTTCATCACGTGGCGCGAGGCGAAATGCAGAATCGTGCCTTGGAGTTTCGCGGGGCAATTCGCGTTTACGCAGTGGTGATCGGCCTCGCCCTCAGTGCGGACTACGTTGCCGCCGCAGACTGGGCAATGCTCCGGCATGTGAAACGACTTGTGGCCGCGCGGGTGGTCTTTGTCGTCGACTACCTTTACAACTTTCGGGATGACGTCGCCGCCGCGCTCGACTTCCACCCAGTCGCCGATCTTGACGCCGAGTTCGTCGACGAAATCCATGTTGTGCAGCGTTGCGCGCGAGACCATGGTGCCGCCGATCGGAACTGCCTTCAGCCACGCGACTGGCGTGAGCTTTCCGGTGCGGCCAACTTGAGGAACGATGTCTTCGACTCTTGTGACGGCGCCGCGGGCCGCAAACTTATAGGCGATCGCCCAGCGCGGCGCTTTGCCGGTGAAGCCCAATTCATCCTGAAGCGCGGTGCGATCTACCTTTACGACGATGCCGTCGATTTCGTACGGCAGGGAATCGCGCTTGCCTTCCCAGCTCTGAATGAACTTCCAGACTTCGTCGAGATTCTTGGCCAGCTTGCGATTGGGATTTACTTTGAAGCCTGCCGCCTCGAGCGCGTCCATGGCTTTCGATTGGCGGTCAAAATATGTGCGGCCATCTTTGAGCAGCATGTAGGCGAAGTAGTCCATGCGGCGTTGGGCTGTGATGCTGGGTTCGAGTTGGCGAACGGTTCCGGCGGTGAAGTTGCGCGGGTTTGCAAACACGGCCAGGCCCTGTTTTTCGCGTTCTTCATTCAGTTTTTTGAAGGCGGCGACGGGCATCAGCATCTCGCCGCGCGTTTCAAAATCCACGGGGATGCCGGCCTTCTTCAATTTGTCTTTCGAAACGGACAGGGGCACGGAGCGGACCGTGCGCACATTCAGCGTCACGTCTTCGCCGATGCTGCCATCGCCGCGCGTGATGCCGCGTTCGAGGGTTCCGGCTTTATAGACCAGCGCCAGCGACATGCCGTCGAGTTTCAGTTCGCAGAGATATTCGACATCGGTGCGGCCGCTCAGTTCGTGGACGCGGCGCTCCCAGTCGCGCAGTTCTTCTTCGCTGTAGGCGTTGTCGAGCGAGAGCATGGGAGAGGAATGCTTCGCCTTCACGAAACCTTCGCGAGGCTTGCCACCTACGCGCTGCGTGGGTGAGTCCGGCGTTACTAGATCCGGATGCGCCGCTTCGAGCTTCTTGAGCTCGTTCATCAGGACATCGAAGTCGGCATCAGAGAGCTCCGGGGAATCGAGTACGTAATAAAGATGTTCGTGGTGCCGGATCTTTTCGCGGAGGGCTTCGACTTTCTTGTTGGTGGCAGGACTGGACATGACTGGAAAATTATAAAGAACCCATCGGTTCATCATCAGCACGGTCCACGATGCTTTGTTTCTACGCGCTAGAAAAAGCTTTCACCACAGAGGACACAGAGGTCACAGAGAACTGTAGTTCTAGCAGATATTGATTGCTCCTACTGTCGTTTTGCTTTACGAATGGGGACGCGGCCGACTGCGCCTCGGCCTACGCTGGAGGGCGGCTTCTTCATGCCGTCAATCAGTTCCTTGAGCACGGTGGCATTGTTGCGTTCCTGGTTGCGCGATCCATAGAGCAAGGTAACGTTCTTCTTTCCAGCCGCGAGGTCATACAGCTGTTCAACCGCTGCTGCTGCGGCGGGCGCTACCAGCTCTTTCATATACCGCTTGCGAAACAACGTCCAGCCTTCGGGATTGGCGTGGAACCATTGTCGCAATTCGTTCGACGGGGCCAAGTCTCGGAGCCAGTGCTTCACAGCCGCGGCTTCTTTCGTCAGGCCGCGTGGCCACAGGCGATCCACCAGCACGCGGACGCCGTCCGACGCTGCGGGTTCTTCGTAGACGCGTTTGAGCCCCACTGTCATCTCGTCCGTATTATCCTACCTCTAGGCGCTGCTATGCGAGCGCTGCAAAATTATGATCCGCCTTGCTAGGAATTTTTCGCTGAGTCTCGGTTTCTCTGTGGTGTTCGCTGTTTTATCGATGCTCGTGCTCTCCGCCTGTGAGGCGGAGCGGCGCAAGTCTGACGCCGAACTTGGGCTCAACGCGCAGCAGATTAATGGGCGCAAGCTTTACGACAACTATTGCGACCGCTGCCATGAACCTTACTCGTCGCGCGGGAAAAAGGGCCCGAGCATGAAGGGCGTGTTTCAACGTCCGTATCTCCCGATCAGCGGACTGCCTGCGAACGACGAGCGTATTACCGACATCGTCAAGAACGGGCGCGCCAAGATGGAAAGCTTCGGGCAGGTGATGAACGACCAGCAGGTCAAAGATCTGGTGGCCTATATGCATACGCTGTAGGGAGTGAGACGAAAAGTGTAGAGCGAACACTCCTGTCCGCTCCGTGTCATAATCCGGTCGATGTCTGCAATTTCCAATGCCGCGCTGTTTCGGAAGCTTCCCTCCACGGATGAAATCCTGCGCCAGCCGGAAGTTCAGGAACTTGCCGCGCGGGAAGGGCATACGGCGCTAGCGGATGCGGTTCGCACGGTACTCGAAAGTTTGCGTCAGGAAATTGCGGCGGATCGGCTGAATGAGAAAACTCTCGATCTGGCGTTGACTGGACTGCCTGCCGCGATCGAGCGCCAACTTCGCCAGTCGCTGAGTTATGCGCTGCTGCCGGTTATTAATGCGACGGGCGTGATTCTGCACACAAATCTGGGCCGCGCGCCGCTGGCAACTGCGGCATTCGATCACATCCGTGATACTGCTGCGCATTACTCCAACCTGGAATTCGATCTGGCCAAGGGTGAACGCGGCAAGCGTGATGTCCATGTGGACCGGCTGTTCCAGAAGTTATTTGAGGAATACGGGCAGCGCGACGCAGCGGCGGGGCAGGCTGCGCTCTCCACCATCGTCGTCAACAACAACGCTGCCGCTGTGCTGCTGGCGCTCAACTCGCTGGCTGAACATGGTGAAGTGATTGTCTCGCGTGGAGAGCTGGTGGAAATTGGGGGCTCATTCCGCATCCCCGACGTGATGGCGAAGTCTCAGGCAACGCTGCGCGAAGTTGGAACCACGAACCGCACGCACATTGCCGACTACGAACGGGCGATCACCGAGCGCACACGGCTGCTGCTGCGAGTCCACCGGTCGAATTTTGCGATTACGGGATTCACCGAGCAGCCGACGCTGGCGGAACTTGTCGAACTGGCTCGGCGACGCAAGATTCCGCTGCTTGAAGATCTCGGCAGCGGGGCACTCTTTGATCTGCGTTCTGTGGGGATTTCGAACGAACCCGGGGTACTCGACAGCTTGCATGCTGGGGTTGATCTCGTCACATACAGTGGTGACAAGCTGCTGGGGGGCCCGCAGGCTGGGCTGATTACAGGGCGCGCCGACCTGGTGGCGCGGCTCCGTTCGAATTCGCTTTTCCGCGCTTTGCGCGTGGACAAACTGACTTACGCCGCGCTCGAAGCCACGCTGATGGCCTACGTGAAACATGATCACGACGCGATCCCGACGCTGCGCATGATGCGGATCTCCAAAGAAGATATCGGGCGTCGTGCGGAAGCGTTGGTTGCTCAGATCACTTTGACGAAGCTGAAGGTTGAGGTGCTTGACGGCGAATCCATTGTTGGAGGCGGCGCTGCGCCTACGGCTGTTCTTCCGACGCGGCTGATCGCTCTGAGTCATAGCGACCTCAGCGCTAACGAACTCTGTGCTCGTCTGCGGGAGTCCGGCCCGCCGATTATTGTTCGCGTGGAAGAAGGACGGGTGCTGCTGGATCTGCGCACGGTGTTTCCGGAGCAGGAGCCGAAGATCGCCGACGCGCTGAAGACCCTGGAGTGAAGTCCGCCGGTCTTCCGCTGATGAGATCCATCAACAACCACACCTTGTGACGTCCGTCACGGACACAGGGTCATCGTCGTCAGATAGTAGTTACGGCAGAAAGGCTGTGACGATGTCGCTCCTCCCCCTGATGTTCGTGCCGCTGTTTGCGATGTACGCTGTCCTGGGCGTGATCGTTTTTCGCCAAGCCTCGAAACCCAGCTGTCGGGTGTGTGCGCTGCGCCATTTTTGCCCGAGTCGCCTGCGGGGCCGCGACCAATTCACTAAACTGCCTGCGTGCACGCGGCAAGATTGCCCCACGGCCGGTAGCATCGGAACCGCATTCTAGAGCGAGCATGATTCGTCGCGCGTTCCCGGTCCCTGTAGCAGGGACGCGTTTCGCGATTGCCAATTCCAAATTAGCCATTGAAAATGGAGGCATGATCCTCGGCACCGGTGTGGACATTGCCGAAGTCCCGCGCATTCGCGAAACTATCGAACGCCATGGGGAACGCTTTCTCAACCGCATCTTCACCGGTGGGGAGAGGCAATACTGCGACCGCAAGGCCAACCGCTTCGAAAGCTATGCCGCGCGCTTTGCAGCGAAAGAGGCTGGCATGAAGGCGCTGGGCACGGGATGGAGTCGCGGAGTGCGCTGGCGTGACATCGAAGTGGTGCGACCCAAAGGGCAACGGCCCACATTGCAGTTTCACGGTCAAGCAGAAGTGATCGCCGAGAAGCTGGGAACCAAGAACATCGCCCTGTCCCTGACTCACACCTCCGAAGAGGCTTTGGCTCACGTCATTCTGGAGTCGTGAACGCGCGCAGACAAAAGGGAAATGCACCGAGCTGCAACCAAACGCCAGTTCGGTCCATCGCCACTTTGATGGGTAGAACGAAAACGAGCGAGGTTTCCAAGGGTTGGTTCAGGATCGGGCTTTCGGGAGTCGGGTCTAGTAGACTGGGTCCACCGCGAATCTGGCGTCCGCAGCCGGGTTTCGCGCGGTAAGCTGACAATCCCCGGGAGTTCCTAACATGAGATCGCGTTCGCGCTTGGCATTGCTTGCACTAGCATCCTTTCTTGTTGTGCTTTTCACGTCGTCCACTTTGTTGGCCGAGCGAAAACCGTCGGCATTGCCCAAGCGCCTCGTTGCCGACTACACCTATGGCAGCAAGTATCTGAATCCGCCCTACGGCGTGGACCAGATTCCTTTCAAGAAGCTGACGCACATTATTCATGCCAGCGTGCCGTGGAATTCCGATGGAAGTCTGAGTGTGGCGGACGGGTTTCTGGAGCCGGCGCTGATTCGTCGCGCGCACAAGAATGGCGTCAAAGTAATGGTCCTGGTTGGAGGCGACTTTGCAGCAATTGAAGCAAACCCCCAAGTGCTCGACGTCCTGCTCGCCAACCTCCATAGCTTCGTCACCGCGAACGGTTACGACGGGCTGGATGTGGACTGGGAATTTCCGCAGACACCGGTGGATCGGAAGTTCTTTGTAACGCTGATGACGCGGCTGCGCGAGACATTTCCGGCGCCGCAGTACACGCTTTCGATCGATGTCGCGCCGTGGAACTATACCTACTACAACCTGAAGAAGCTGAAAGACCCGGTCGATTTCTTCAACCTCATGGTCTATGACTGCGCCGGTCCCTGGACCAGCGTGGGGCAGCTGAATTCTCCAATTTTTTGGGATCGCAAAGATCCGCGGCCGGATGAATGCCAGCCTGCCGGGAGCGATCAGCAGGCGGCGGAGCTCTACTTGAAGCACGTGCCCGCCGAGCAGATCAATATCGGTACGCCGTTTTATGGATACGAATACACGAACATCACCCAGCTTTTTGAAGCGTGCCCCAACGACCCCTTTACGCAGGACGGCGACTGCGACGATACCGTGCACTATGTCAATTACGGGCCGGTCGTGAAGGCGCTGATCAATCAGCAGGGATGGCAACGGTATTACGATCCGGTCGCGCTGGTGCCCTATCTGGTGCAGACGGATGGGACTGGCGGATTCATCACGTATGACGACGCTTACTCCACCTACACGCGCGTGTTCTATTCCGACTGGATCATGGGACTGGGCGGGACCTTTATGTGGGCGCTGGACGCGGACTACGACGGGCATTCGCAGGATTTGGTGGACGCGATGTACCGGGCGACCATCAGCAATGGAAAATAGGCTCGGCAACGCGCTCACACACAAAGGAGCACATGCAGTATTAAGAAGTCCTGCCGCCTCGTTTGCGGGATTGTGCGGTATCCTGTCGGGGTAAAATTCCAATAAATGCCGCAAAAGCCAATATCTAGCTGCAATAAATCAATGCTGAAGCAACTAATTGGTTGCATTTATAGCAGTTAATGCTAAACTTGTCATATTCCCAAGGCTCCGGTGGGGGACAAGTCCCAGTACGCATAGGAGGAGGGAACACAACCATGATTGACAAGAGCGAAGCGCCTGCAGTCGATATTTCCCAAAGAGAACAACGGGAGATCTTGGACATTTATTTAAAGCTTCGCGAAGCGGAAGCGAAGCTCATTGGCCCGGATGGAAAGACCGAGATACTCCCCAACAATGTTTACTCTTTTCTGCTCCGGTTACTCGCCGATTTGAGAGCCGGGCATTCCGTGACCATTTTGCAGAGCCGGCACGAACTCACGACAATTGAAGCCAGCAAGATTCTCGGTGTCTCCAGACAGTTCCTCATTAAGGTGCTGGAGAAAGGAGAAATCCCCTTCCATTTGGTTGGAACGCACCGCCGGATGTTCGTGCGGGACGTGCTTGCCTACAAAGCAAAGCGCGATACCAAACGGCGCACGACGTTGGATGATCTTGCCAAGCGGGAGTTTGCAAAAGGGGATTACGACAAAGTCCCAGATGATTTTCACGCAGGAGAATGAATATTCGGCAGTGCTGGATGCGTGCGTTCTGGTGCCCGCCGCACTCAACGATCTGTTGCTGCGATTGGCGGAAGAACCGGCTATGTATCGCCCCTTGTGGAGTGAACAAATACTGACGGAAATGACGATTGCGCTGAAGACGAAGCTCCACCGAACCAGCGCAGAAGTTGCGAAAAGAAAAGGCCAGATGTGTGAGGCGTTTCCGGAAGCGATGGTCAATGTTCCGGTGGAACTCTTGCGGGCGGTTGACTGTTTGCCGGACGAGGATGATAGGCATGTTCTGGCCGCGGCAATCATGGCGCGTGCCAACACGATCGTCACTCAAAACATAAAGCACTTCCCGAGAGAGTGCCTTGAGAAATTCGGAGTGCTTTGTCAAACCGCAGATGACTTCCTAATTCATCAGTATCATCTCCGCCCGCAGCTGCTGTTGGACAAGTTGGACGATCAAGCGGCCGGAATTGGACAGAGCCGTTCGTATGTCATTGCCAGTCTGAGAGCCTCAGCGAAAGAGTTCAGCAAGATCGTGGCAGCAGATACGGCGTAGCAATACACAAACAGCTGCCTTGCCCGGATAACCATCGTCACTTGGCGCCTTGTGATTCACCCGCGCAGAATCAGCTTTCAACGCATTGATAGGAAATGGCTTGCGCCAATCAATGTGGTGGATACCACATGACCGGTACTACTCAGTAACCTCCCGCAACAAGTTGTCCGTTTCCGTGTTTACACTGATGAGTTCGAAGACCAGAATACGGAATCGAGGGGATCCCCCATGAATAAAAATCGAGCGGTTCGCTGGCTGGTTTGTTCCGTCCTGATGATTGCTTTTTCGGCGGCGGCGTTTGCGCAGATTGGTGTTGGCATTTCGGTGCGCTTCGGCCCGCCCGCGATTCCTATTTATGCGCAGCCAATTTGTCCAGGACCCGGATACTTCTGGACTCCCGGTTATTGGGCGTGGAATGACGGCTACGGTTATTACTGGGTGCCGGGTACGTGGGTGGTGGCACCTGTGGGCATGTTGTGGACACCGGGCTACTGGGGTTGGTACGGCGGCTACTATCGCTGGCGCCCCGGGTACTGGGGACGTCATGTTGGTTTCTATGGCGGGATTAACTATGGCTACGGATACGGTGGATATGGCTTCTGGGGCGGTGAGTGGAGAGGCGAGCGCTTCTACTACAACCGCTCTGTGACCAACATCAACGTGGTAAACGTGACGAACGTTTACGAGCGGCGGGTGGAAATACGCAACAATTCACGGGTCAGCTACAACGGTGGATCGGGTGGAATTGGGGCGCGTCCGACTCCGGAAGAAGAGCGCTGGGAGCATGAACCGCATCGCGAGGCGCTGGCCGACCAGCAACAGCATGAGCGGGTGGCGAGCCAGAACCGGCGGCTGTTTGCTTCGGAGAACCATGGTCGTCCGGAGATTGCGGCGACGAGCCGTCCGGGCGAATTCGGCGGGCGCGATGTAGTGCGCGCGCGAGCGGCGGGCGAGTCGTATCATGCGCCGAAGATGTCGCCGCGGGATGCACGGGTTTCCGAGAATGAAGCGCGTGGCGCGGAAGGTCGCAACATGGAGAACAATCGCGACGCCCGCTCCGAGAAGAGGAACGAAGGCAACCGGGGGTGGTCGGCTCCTCAGGGTTCGCGCAACAACGACCGGATGCGGGCGAGGGACGAGCAGCGTCAGCAGAAGGAGCAGGGTAAGCAGGAACAAAAGTACCGGCAGCAGGAAGTGAAACGGCAACAGCACGAGCAGCAAATGCAGCAAAAGCAGGCGCAACAGGAACAGAAACGCCAGCAGCAAGAACAAAAGCGACAGCGGCAGGAACAGAAGCACGGGGGTCAGGATCGACACAACCCCGGCTTCTAACCGCCGCGCAACGCACAACTTGTTAGAAATGGGCTCCTACGGATCGCGGCAGAGATGCGAATCGTGGGAGCCCTGTTTTTTGGCCGTTCGGCCCGCCTAATTCTGCAGCCCTGAAATCGAGTCCGGTTTGCTATCATGCTTCTTTCGGTCACGGGTCAACTTGCCGAGCCAAAAACAACTAAAGTGGTCGCAGCTCCGGGTCGGGGTCACGGTCGTGGCCGCCAGCATTATTCTGGCCACCCTCATCTTCATGATGAGCGGCACGGGCGGATGGTTCACGAAGAAGATCGTCCTCAGGTCGTACGTGGACAATGCCAGCGGCTTGCGCATTGGCGCACCGGTCCGCCTGTCAGGCGTGGACATCGGCAATGTCACGGGGATTCGCATCGTGCAGGGGAAACCGGCTACGCCGGTTGAGCTCACGATGAAGGTGAACACCACCTACTCCTTCAACCTGCACAAAGATTCGGTCACCATGCTGGCAACAGCGGGTGTGCTGGGCGAGACCTTTCTCGACGTGGACAGCACGAACGCGAAAGGTCCCGAGGCCGCCGACGGAGATACGCTGGCCTCGCGGGAACAGCCCGACATTCAGGATGTAGTGCGCGCCAGTCAGGGCACGCTCCAGAACATGGACTCGCTGATCAAGCGTCTGGACCGCATCATTGCGTTTATCGAAAGCGGACAGGGGTCGATCGGCAAGGTGATCTACGATCCGGGACTGTATGACCGGTTGAACTCGACGGTCACGGAGTTCAAAAGTCTCGTGGATGATATCCAAAGCGGCAAGGGGTCGATCGGGCCGCTGCTGACCAACGACGAAGCGTATAAGAAAGCAATCGCCGCGATTGATAAAGTCAATCTTCTGATTGACGACTTGCAGGCGGGCAAAGGCTCAGCCGGGAAACTGCTGAAGGATCCGGCGCTCTACGACAACACCAACAAGACGATCGCCAACCTCCGCCAGATGACCGACGACATGAACGCCGGCAAGGGTGCGCTCGGCAAGTTCACCCACGATCAGGAATTTGCCAACAAGCTGCAGGCCACGATCAACAGCCTGGCCGCGCTTTCCGAACGCATGGAAAAAGGCGAAGGTTCGGTGGGAATGCTGTTTAAGGATCCGGCGCTCTACAACAACAGCAACCAGATGCTGATGGAAACACGCGAACTGGTGAAGGCGATCCGGGAAAATCCGAAGAAGTATTTGACGTTCCACGTCAAGTTGTTCTGAACTCCGACCCCGGTGTTTCTTTGGAGGCACGGTCGTAGCGGTGGTTTGCAGGATCGACAAATCCCAGAGTCGCCCAGGCAGTCTGTTGACTATTTCCACCCCATCACGTCGAACCTTCTTAGTGGTCAGTCCGTTCCCAGCTACTTTTCGAGGATAGCCAATGCGCAGTGCAAAATTTTTCACCGCAATCATGATGCTTGCCTTGTTTGCTTGCACCATCCCTTCACAAGCGCAAGATAAGCCCGTTTCCATTGATCAGAACAAGCCCCTGCGGTTCTCAGCCGACATGCTCGATGAGAGCATTGATCCCTGCAACAATTTCTTTGCCTATGCCTGCGGCAAGTGGCTCGCCGCACATCCGATTCCCTCGGACCGCTCGAGCTGGGGGCGCTTCAACGAACTGCAGGAGCGCGGGGAGTACATCGTGCGGCAGATTCTGGAAAAGGCGTCATCCGAGCGCGCGGATCGTACTGCCGACGAGCAGAAGATCGGTGACTACTACGCCAGTTGCATGGATGACAGCGCGATCGAGAAAGCCGGTACCAAGCCTCTCGATGCCGATTTCAAGAGTATCGCCGCAATCAAGTCAAAGAAGGACCTTTCCAAAGAGATCAGCCGGCTGCACCGGGAAGGCGCTGACGTTCTGTTCGGCTTCGGCGCGAACTCCGATTCCAAGAACGCGAGCCAGATCATCGCCCAGGTCGATCAGGGTGGCCTCGGTCTGCCGGATCGCGACTATTACTTCAAGGACGACGCGAAGTCGGTCGAGTTGCGCGACAAATATGTGGCGCACATGCAGAAGACGTTCCAGCTTCTTGGGGACGACTCCGCGAAAGCTGCTGCCGAAGCCAAGATCGTGATGGAGATCGAAACGGCGCTGGCGAAAGGCGCTCTTGACCAGACCTCGCGGCGCGATCCGCAGAAGACGTATCACAAGATGTCAAACCAGGAACTTGCGGCGCTGAATCCGGATTTCGATTGGAACGTTTATTTCGAGGGAGTCGGATCGCCGAAATTCGATTCACTCAACGTGATCGAACCCGATTTCGTGAAGCAGACGCAGACCGTTCTGAAGGCGCACTCGCTCGACGATTGGAAGACTTACTTGCGGTGGCATGTAGTGACGGCGAGTTCCCCCCTATTGCCTTCCGCCTTCGTTAACGAAAATTTTGATTTCTTCAGCAGAACATTGTCAGGCACGAAAGAGCTGCGTCCGCGTTGGAAGCGCTGCGTCGGTTTTGCCGGCGACGACTTGGGCGAAGCGATTGGACAGATTTATGTGAAGCAGACGTTTGGCGCGGATGGCAAAGAGCGTACGCTGGCCATGGTGCAAGCGCTGGAGAAGGCACTGGCGAGCGACATCCAATCGCTGTCGTGGATGGGCGAGGAAACCAAGAAGCAGGCGCTGGTCAAGCTGACCGCGATTAGCAACCGCATTGGATATCCGGACAAGTGGCGCGATTATTCGGGGCTCGAAGTCAAACGAGGCGATGCGTTAGGCAATTCGCAACGAGCCAACCGACATGATTTCCGGCGACGCATGGACAAGATCGGCAAGCCGCTCGATAAGCGCGACTGGCCGTATCCGCCGATGACCATCAACGCCAGCTATAACCCGAACCAGAACAACATCACGTTCCCGGCGGGGATTCTGCAGCCGCCATTTTTTGACAATGCGGCGGACGACGCGATGAATTTTGGTGGCATCGGTGCAGTGATTGGTCACGAACTCACGCACGGCTTCGACGATGAAGGCAGCCAGTTCGATGCTGAAGGAAATTTGCGCGACTGGTGGACTGCGGACGACAAGAAGAACTTCGAAGAACGCACCAGCTGCATTCGCGACCAGTACGGCAGCTTCACCGCAATCGACGATCTGAAGCTGAACGGCAAGCTGACGCTCGGGGAAAACACTGCGGACAACGGCGGCCTGCGCATCTCTTATATGGCGCTGTTGACCACGCTGGGCGGCAAGGAGCCGGAGCCGATTGACGGCATGTCGGCCAAGCAGCGCTTCTTTCTGGGATGGGCGAATGTCTGGTGCCAGCAGCGTACCGATGCCATGGTACGAATGCTGACCAGTATCGATCCGCACTCGCCGTCGAAGTATCGCGTGAACGGGACGATTTCCAATATGCCGGAATTCCGGGAAGCATTTCATTGCCCGGCAACGGCGCCGATGGTGAATCAGAACTCGTGTAGAGTGTGGTAGGGCGCTGCGAGGTTCGGGTCACGAGTTACGAGCAAGCCGGTTCGAGTTAGCTCGTAGCTCGCGACTCGTAACGCGGGGCTGATTTACCGCGCTGCCACGTCTGCCTGCTCATGCGCGTGATAGCTCGAGCGCACCAGCGGCCCCGACTCCACGTGCCGGAAGCCGAATTTCAGGGCTTCTTCTTTCAGGAAGGAAAATTCTTCGGGCGTGTAGTAGCGGGTCATTGGCAGATGATCTTTGGAGGGGCGCAGATACTGGCCGACTGTCAGGATATCGACTCCGTGCTCGCCGAGATCACGGAAGACTTCGATCAGTTCATCGGTTTCTTCGCCGATGCCGACCATGACTCCGCTCTTGGTCACTGTCGTCGGATCCAGCTTCTTCGCATTCGAGAGCAGGTCGAGCGTGCGTTGATAGCGCGCTCCCGAACGGACCGCGCGATAGAGGCGAGGTACGGTTTCGGTATTGTGATTGAGCACGTCGGGTTTGGCTTCGACCACGATGCGCAGTGGTTCTTCCAGCCCCTGGAAATCCGGAATTAGAACTTCCACACGGCATCCGGGCACGAGTTCGCGAATCAGGCGAATGGTCTCAGCAAAAATCTTCGCGCCGCCAACGTTGTCGTCGTCGCGGTTCACGCTGGTTACGACCGCATGCCGCAGGTGGAGTTTTGCGACGGCTTCCGCCACGCGGCGCGGTTCATCCCAGTCAATCGCTTCGGGGCGGCCCTTGGGGACGGCGCAGAATCCGCAGCGACGGGTGCAGATGTCGCCCAGCAACATGAAGGTCGCGGTGCCGTGGTTCCAGCATTCGCCAATATTGGGGCACTGCGCCGATTCGCAGACGGTGTGCAGGTCAAGCCCGCGAGCCAGCTTCTTCAAATCGTGAAAGTTGTCTCCGACCGGTGCCTTGGACTTCAGCCATGACGGCTTCGGAGCACGGACTTTTGGGCCGATTTCAATCTGGACGAGTTGGGAAGAGGAACTCACAGCGCTGCGTACATTCTAACAAACCCATTTCAGCACGTACGAACCATCCGCCCGACCGGTAGTGAGCTACTTTTAATTTTGCAATTGCACCAATGGAGAATGCGACGCGCTACTCCCCAGCGAAGTGTATCGGCTGCGACATGAAGGCAGTGAGCGGGAAGCCTGATTTCAAGCACATGTCAACTTCGTTTGTCGAAAGGCAGAATTCGACAGTTCGCACTACGATGCGCCGCTACACCCGCTTGTCGAATGGATTCAGCCGCAAGCTAGAGAATCACGCGGCTGCGACGGTCCTCAATTATCTCGCCTACAATTTCATTAAGATTCACCGTACACTTCGCATGTCGCCAGCTATGGCCGCTGGCGTCACAGATCGCCTTTGGAGCATAGAAGACTTGGTAGCCCTCTGGGAGATATATGAGCAGCGGAGGGAGGAAAGGGCGGCGTAACCAAAATGGACAATGATGAGAATCATCAAGGCCACGAGTTTTGTGGAGTCTGCAATCAGTGGGTGTCCATACCAACTGGTATAGATCATTCCGACTACCAAACCGTCTGGAAAATCCACAATCAGGATTACCATCCAGACCTTAAACAGCCATCATTTTGGGAAGACGTGTGGAGGCGCCTAATTCATCGCCTGATTTCAAAGTAGCCCACTACCGCCCGACCGGTTTCATTGACTTGCGCCCCTACCGCCCGTTACCATTCGCCAACGCTGTCCTCGCTTCCTGGCCGCCACTTATGATTGGACAAACTGTTTCACACTACCGCATCGTCGAAAAACTCGGCGGAGGCGGAATGGGTGTCGTTTACAAGGCGGAAGACACCCGTCTGAAGCGCTTTGTTGCCCTCAAGTTCCTGCCCGAGGAAGTCTCACGCGACCCGCAAACCCTGGCTCGCTTTCAGCGCGAAGCGCAAGCCGCGTCGGCCCTCAATCACTCCAATATCTGCACAATTTATGACATCGGCGAGCATGAAGGCCGCGCCTTCATTGCCATGGAATATCTGGATGGCGTGACCCTGAAGCATCTGATTAACGGGCGCCCGATGGAGACGGAGCAACTGCTGGCTCTCGCTATCGAAATCGCCGACGCGCTCGATGCTGCGCACGCCGAGGGCATTGTCCACCGCGACATCAAGCCCGCGAATATCTTCGTCACCAAGCGTGGCCACGCCAAGATTCTCGATTTCGGATTGGCGAAGGTATCGGGGCAGCCGGGGCGCGGTGAAAAAGACGTGACGCTCGACGGCACCATGGATGACAAATACTTGACCAGCCCCGGCACGGCGCTCGGCACGGTCGCCTACATGTCACCCGAACAGGCGAGGGGCAAGGAACTGGATGCGCGCAGCGATCTGTTTTCCTTTGGCGCTGTGCTGTATGAGATGGCGACAGGCGTACTGCCATTCCGCGGCGACACCTCTGCCGTAATTTTCAACTCGATTCTCGAGCGCGCCCCAGCCTCGCCGGTCCGGCTCAATCCCGATCTTCCTCAGGAACTCGAGCGCATCATCAACCGGGCGTTGGAGAAAGATCGCGACCTGCGCTACCAGCATGCTTCAGAAATGCGGGCCGAGTTGCAAAGGCTGAAGCGCGATTCAGACTCCGGGCGAAGAGTTGCCGTCGAGGATGTGCCCGAGTCGGCGGCGGGAGTATCTGGATCTTCGCAGCGTGTGAGCGGTTCGCAGTTGACGGTCTCTGTTCCGAGTTCGGGCGCGCAGTCGGCGGTATCGGCTGTTCAGCCGGGCGTGGCGCAGGCGTCGAGCACTGTCCAAGTTGCGGCTGCGGCTCCGTCTTCGGGGAAGAAATTCCTGCTTGCGGGCGTCGGCCTTCTGGTCGCTGCCCTGGCTGCAGGCGGTTTGTACCTGCGTGGGCATGGCGCGCAAAAGCTCACCGAAAAAGATCCTATTCTCGTCGCTGACTTCGTCAACACGACCGGAGACTCCGTTTTTGACGGCACACTCAAACAGGCGCTCGCCGTCCAACTTGAGCAGTCGCCGTACCTCAACATCGTTCCCGACCAGACCGTCCGCAAGGCGCTTCAGTTTATGGGTCGGCCCGCGGATGAGCGCGTCACCGGCGCAGTGGCGCGCGAGATATGCGAGCGGGAGCACCTCAAGGCTTTGATGGCTGGTTCGATCGCGTCGCTCGGGAGCCAATATGTGGTGGCGCTCGATGCCACAAATTGCGCCACCGGCGATTCCTTGGCGCGCGAGCAGGTCACGGCCACAAGCAAGGAAGGGGTTCTCGGAGCTGTGGGAAAGGCCGCGTCCAGCCTGCGCGGAAAGCTTGGAGAGTCATTGGCGTCTGTCCAGAAATTCGATACGCCGGTGACGGAAGCAA
>Ga0302322_100001233_pt1 | contig 20781 bp, 19 predicted proteins | sample Fen_T0_2_FD_203757 | JGI IMG/M metagenome (GOLD analysis project Ga0302322, IMG submission 203757) | Peat permafrost microbial communities from Stordalen Mire near Abisko, Sweden - Fen_T0_2 | ecosystem: Environmental > Terrestrial > Soil > Wetlands > Permafrost | place: Sweden: Abisko...
GACTCGGACTCGGACTCGGACTCGGACTCGGACTCGGACTCGGACTCGGACTCGGACTCGGACTCGGACTCGGACTCGGACTCGGACTCGGACTCGGACTCGGACTCGGACTCGGACTCGGACTCGGTGATGTCACGGTCACTCTGATGTCACGGTCACGCTTCTAGCCGCAGTCGCGATCTGCCGCAGTCGCGATCTGCAGCGGTCGCGCCCGTCGCGATCTGCAGCCGGGGTCGCGTAGCCGCAGTCGCGATCTGCAGCCGTCGCGGCGCTGCAGCCGTCGCGGCGCTGCAGCCGTCGCTACCAGCGGCCGGCTATCCAGGCGAGCAGCCGCCAAGGCGCAGCAGCTCGGCGAGCGTGCAGACCGCGAGCGGTCGGCGAGATCGCGAGAAAGGGCACGGGGCTGCGTCCGTGGGTGGTTCTTCGCCCTGTCGCGGAACCGCACGCGCCACGCGCGCGGAGAGCGTTGCAGATCGCTAGCTCCTCATCCCAGCGCGTGTCACGGCGCTTCCGCTTGGGGCTGCGAAACCACCCACAGGACTTCGCCCCATGCCCTTTCTCGCTCTCGATCTCTCCCTCGATCTCATCCGCGGTCTGCGTCCCACCATCGAGCTGCTGCGGCGCAAGAGCCCGCGGCTCCGCCGGCAGCTCGAAGACTCCCTGGCCGGCATCGTCCAGAATCTCTGCGAAGGCAGCGGCCGATTCGGCGGCGATGGCCCCCACCTCTACCGCTGCGCGCTCGGCTCACTCCGCGAGGTGAACGGCATCCTGCTAGCCTCAGTCGCGTTCGGCTGGCTCGACTCGGCGCCGATGGCGGCCGAACGCGATCGGCTCGGCGGCATCCTCTACAGCCTGCAGCGCAGCTGACCTGGGGCCGGCGACGAGCCGGCTCCTCACCTCGCTGTTGAGTCCGGACCGGCCGAAGCCCTGGCGGACCTCCGGACCGCCAGGTGCACCGACAGCGCCGCGATCAGCGCGTCGCCGTGGTGGACTGCCGCGATCGCGTCGTTGGCCACCTTGGTCACGAGGGCGTAGAGCCGGATGTAGTTTCGGCGTTCGGTTCGATTCGTCGGCGGCGACAGCCGCGTCACGACCTCGCCCGCAAGATGCGCAAACGCCTCGAGCTGCACCATCTCGGTGTGCAGGCTCTCGAGCGCGGCCGCCGGGCTGAACAGCTCGTGGTTGTCAGGGCGTGGCATCTTCGTTACCTTGAGCCGGGCGCTGCGATGGTTCTTCAGCGTGGTTCCTTGACTCATCGGCGGCTACCGCCGGTGGGTCGTTATGGGTTCGCGGTTGTACGAGTAGACTTGTCATCGGCATCATTTTGATGGAACGACCCATTCGATCCATGAATAATGATCGGGCACCTACTGCCTTCGTGATTGGCGATTACGACGCGTGAGTCCATACAGCAAGCCGAGTTCGCGATCGAGGATCGCGTGAACAGGCCCGCTATCGATCGGCCAGCCCCACGCATCCGCGACGTCGAGCGCCCCGCGAATCTCGGCGGCACTTCCGTGCGCCATATCGAAGAACCGCTTGGGATCGCGACCGCTACGGCGACTGCCCTCGGCGAGATTATGCGCAACGCTGCTCGCGGCTCGTTCCACTTGATCCGCAGCATCGGGACTGTGCTTGCGCAGCTGAGCAACGACCGGACGAAGCGCTCGGATCAGATCGAGTGCGACTGTATATGCGACCAACATGTTCTCCTCGAATCTCTTGGGTTCACGAAAAAAGAACGCCCTCCCGCCGACGACCTCCGCGGCTGGGCTACGCCCGTCGCGACCGATCCGCGCCAGGACCCGTGACGAGCGCCCTCGCCCAATGCACGTGGTCGAACGACCGCTGAACTCCGCGGCCACCGCCTGCGCCACCCGGGAGGTCGTGGCGCTCGGCGCGAGGTCGTGCGCGGACGGGCGCAGGGCGGCCCAGCCGCGGAGGGAGGAGGCGCAGCTGTAGCTGCAGCAGCTGATCGTGCTTCTCCGAGGCTGTAGTTGTGGCAGCAGCAGCTGATCACAGTTCTCTGAGGCTGTAGTTGTGGCAGCAGCAGCTGATCGCAGTTCTCCGACGATGCAGTTGTGGCAGCAGCAGCTGATCGCGGTTCTCCGACGATGCAGTTGTGGCTGCAGCGGCAGATTGCGGTTCTCCGACGATGCAGTTGTGGCAGCTGCGACTGATCGCAGTTCTGCGACGATGCAGTTGTGGCAGCAGCGGCTGATCGCAGTTCTCCGACATGCAGTCGTGGCTGCAGCAGGTGATCGCGGTTCTCAGACGAGCCGTCGCTGCAGCAAAGGGTGACACTTCAATGACGCAGTATCGCTTCAGCCGCCGTAGTCTCGGACTCGGACTCGGACTGGACTCGGTCTCCGTTTTGGTCTCGCCGGCCGATGCCGCCCGCCGATGCCGCCTGCGCAGGCTGATGCCGCCAGCGCCCGCCGATGCCGCCGCCGATGCCGCCGATGCCGCCAGCGCCGCCGATGCCGCGACCGCCCGCCGATGCCGCCACCGACAGCCGATGCCGCCCGCCGATGCCGCGACCGCCCGCCGCGACCGCCCGCCGCGACCGCCCGCCGATGCCGCCACCGACAGCCGATGCCGCGACTTCTAGCCGATGCCGCCGGCCGATGCCTCCCGCCGATGCCGCGACCGCCAGCCGCGACCGCCCGCCGATGCCGCGACCGCCCGCCGATGCCGCGACCGCCCGCCGACGCCGCGACCGCCCGCCGATGCCGATGCCGCCAGCCGATGCCGCCAGCCGATGCCGATGCCGCGACCGCCCGCCGATGCCGATGCCGATGCCGCCAGCCGATGCCGCCCGCCGATGCCGATGCCGCGACCGCCCGCCGATGCCGCCCGCCGATGCCGATGCCGCGACCGCCCGCCGATGCCGCCCGCCGATGCCGCCCGCCGATGCCGCCCGCCGATGCCGCCCGCCGATGCCGCCCGCCGATGCCGCCAGCGCCAGCCATTGCCGCCAGCGTCGCCGTACGCCGTCACCGCACACCATCGCGCACAGAGATATCGGGGAGCGCCTGTCGCAGGCCCCCTCGTCAGAGCAGGACGCCGCCGCGAGGAACGCGCGGATCGGCCGTGGCAGGCGCGGCGGGCGCGTCGGGTGGCTGGCTCGGCGCCCCGGGCCTGGTCGGCTCGACCGGCAGCGCGGCGCCGACCGGCACGTCCGGATGCGGCGGCGCCTCGGCAGGCCGCGGGGCTGGCTGTTCTCCCGCCGGCGGAAACGCGGCTGTCGCCGCCGGGCCGGCGCGCAGCTGGTCGGCGAGCCGGCGCGCGTAGCTCGCCCACGCGGCGGCGTCGGTGGCGTGGCGCGGGCGCCGGGCGGCGGCAGCCTCGAACTGCTTGGCGGCCTCGCCGAGCGCGGTGGTGGCGTCCCGGAGCCTGGCCGCGGCGCGCCCGTAGGTCACGTCACCCTGCAACCGCTCGACCTCGGCGTGGCGCTCGCCGCGCTGCCGGGCGAGCTCGGCGGGCTCACTCTGGGGCGGCCGGGTCAAAAGCAGCGCTTGCTGGAGCAGCGCGTCGGCGTCGTCGAGCCGGGCCGGGTCGGTCGCGGTGACCAGCGCGCCGGCTTGCTCGAGCAGCATGGCGAGGTACAGCCGCTCGAGCGCGAGCAGGTCGTCGAGCTCGTGGGGCTGGCACCGGGTCGCAGCGGTGATCTTGAGCGGCCTCCAGGCTTCGCCGTCGATCTCCCGGGTGCCCCACGGCGGGAACTCGCGGCCTTCCTGCGGCACCGCGCGCTCGGCCTCGCAGGCGAGGAGGTAGCGGTCGCGGTTGACGCGGCCGGCGACGATCACGGCGATCACCGCGATCCCTCCGAGCACGACCCCGACGGCAGCGGCGAGCGCGTTGCGGCGGCGCGGCGCGCGAGCCTCGTCGTCGTCGTCGGCCTGCACCGAGCGCCGCGCGCGGCGGGGCGCGGTCGACGCACCGGCCAAAGGGGTTGCCCCGACCGCCGCGCGCAGCGCGTTGGGGTCGTACGCCGCCGGCACCAGCGGCTCGTCGGCCGGTGCGACGACCGGGATCGACGGCTGGGTCTTGGCGGTGTCGGTGTCGGCGGCGACCGCGAGCGCGGTCTTGGCGGCGGACCCGGGGCTGCTCGCGTTCGCAGGCGCCGCGGCGCTCGTCACCTCCGCTGAGGCCGGCTCGTCTGACGGCGACGCCGGCTTGGCGGCGGCCGGACGCTCGTCGTCCCAGCCGGTCTCGGACGCCGGGCGGGCCAGTGGGTCGTCGTCCATCCCGCCGCCGCCCGAGCCGCGGTCACCGGCGGTCATGGCTCCTGGACGTACCCGATGTACGGCAGGTTCCTGAACTGCTGGGCCACGTCGAGCCCGTAGCCGACCACGAACTTGTTCGGGATCGTGAAGCCCAGGTAGTCGATCTGGACCTGGCGCTCGGCGCGCTCGGGCTTGTGGAGCAGCGCGCACAGCTTGATGCTCGCCGGACGCCGGGTCGCGAGGTTCTCGAGCAAGTAGTGGACGGTGTGGCCAGTATCGACGATATCCTCGACGACGATCACGTGCTTGCCCTCGATCGACCGCGACAGATCCTGGGTGATCTGGACCACGCCGGACGAGGTGGTCGCGTCGCCGTACGACGAGATCGCGATGAAATCGACCAGGATGGGCGCCGCGATGTGACGCACCAGGTCGGCGAGGAAGATCACCGAGCCCTTGAGCACGCCGATGACGATCACCTCCGTGGATTGTGACAGCGGTGCGTACTCCGCCGTGATCTGAGCCCCCAGCTCGGCGACGCGGGTGGCGATGGCTTGCGCGGAGATGAGCTCCGCAAACGGGGCTGACGAACGATTCCACGCGGGAGGCGCGACCATGGCGCCGAATGTATCCCAAGCAGGCTACAATTGGACCGAATGGCCGGCATGGGTCTGGAGCTCGATGCGCAGCTCGGCGCGCTGCTGGGGGAGACGGCGACGGAGGTCGACGTTGCGCGCAAGCAGCGCGTGTTCTGCAACCGCAACCTCAGGATGGACACGATCGAGATGATCGGGTTCGACATGGACTACACCCTGGCGCTCTACCACCAGGACCGCCTCGAGCAGCTGTCGATGGAGCTCACGCTCCAGAAGCTGGTCGACAAGCACGGCTACGCGCCCGAGATCCGCGGGCTGGCCTACGATCCCAGGTGGGCGATCCGCGGCCTCGTGGTCGACAAGAAGCACGGCAACGTGTTCAAGATGGACCGCCACGCCTACGTCGGGCGGTGCTACCACGGGTTCCGCGAGCTGTCGCACGCCGAGCGCAAGCAGACCTACCGCAACGAGAAGATCAACCTGTCGAGCGACCGCTACGAGTGGATCGACACGCTGTTCGCCCTGCCCGAGGCGGTGATGTACACGACCCTGGTCGACTGGGCCAATCGCCAGGGTGCGCCGGTCGACTACGACAAGCTGTTCAGCGATATCCGCACCGCGATCGACGAGGCCCACCGCGACAACACGCTGAAGAGCGTGATCATGGCGGACCTGCCGTCGTTCATCATGAAGGATCCGCAGCTCGGCGAGACCCTGCACAAGTTCCGCAGCTCGGGCAAGAAGCTGTTCCTGCTCACCAACTCGCTCTACGACTACACCGCGAGCGTGATGAGCTACCTGCTCGACGGCGAGCGCAAGGCGTACCCGTCGTGGCGCAATTACTTCGACATCGTCGTGGTCGGCGCGGGCAAGCCGGCGTTCTTCAACGAGCTGCGGCCGTTCGTCCACATCGACGGCGCCACTGGCGAGCCGATCAGCAACGGCGAGATCAAGCACCTGGCGCGCGACAAGGTCTACCAGGCCGGCAACGTGATCGCGTTCGAGCAGCTCACCGGCATCAAGGGCGAGCAGGTGCTCTACATCGGCGACCACATTTACGGCGACATCCTGCGGCTCCGCAAGTCGCACATGTGGCGGACCGCGATGGTGCTGCAGGAGCTCGATCGCGAGATCTCGGTCATCGACCGGCTCGAGGCGCAGATCAAGGATATCGAGCTGCTCGACCGCCGCCACCGCAACCTCGAGTCGGAGATCGACTATCAGTCGCTGCGGCTCAAGAAGATCCAGCGGCTGCTCGACGAGCCGGCCACGCAACCGGCGCTGCGCGCGCGGCTCGAGGAGGCGCGCAAGTCGACCCGCCTGTCGATCGATACGCTGCGCGATCGCGCCCGGCTGATGGACGCCGAGGTCGATTCGCTCGAGGCCCGGGTCGACCGCGCGTACAACTCGCACTGGGGCTCGTGCCTGCGCGAGGGCAACGAGAACTCGCGGTTCGGCGAGCAGGTCAACGACTACGCCGATCTGTACACGTCGCGGGTCTCGAACTTCGGGCCGTACTCGCCGCTGCGCTACTTCCGGGCGCCGCGCCGGCCGATGCCGCACGAGATCTGAGCGCCCCGGGCCGCTGACCTCACGGCGCGGCCCGGGCGGCGGCGGGTCTCGGCAGCTCCGGCGGCGGCGTGACCCCGAGCCAGCGCGCGACGATCGTCGCGACGCGCGTCATCGCCAGGTTCGCGTCATCGGGGCGGCGGGCGGCCGCGTGCGAGGTCCGGCCCGGCGCGAGCTCGATCACCGGGACCTGGCGGTCGTAGGGCCACAGCGAGCCGTGCCCGGTCGCGACCGGATCGTCGGCATCCTGGATCACCCAGCCGGCGGCCGGCGTGTAGATGATCTCGCCCGAGCGCTCGGGATCGAGCGTCAGGCAGAGCGCCAGCGCGTCGCCGGTGCGCGTCTCGCAGCGGCCCCACAGCTCGGCGGACTTCTCGGCGCGCTGGATCCCGGGGAACGAGCGCAGGGCATAGACGATCTTGGTGAGCGCGATGGTGAGGGTTTTCGGCGGCTGCGCGAGCGCCGCCTTGGTGAGGTACAGCGTCGGATAGGCGGCCTCGGCGATCCACTCGCCGGGCCCGAGCTCGGCGATCGCGGCGCGGTTGGCGGCGTCCTTGATCTCGTCGACGGAGATCCGGCCGCCGTGCAGGGTCTCGGGCTTGGGGCTGGCGCCGTGGTCGCTGGTGACGAGCATGGCCCACCGGCCGGCGCCGACCTTGGCGTCGAGATCGGCGAGGAACTTGTCGAGCCGGCGATCGAGCCGGAGCACCGCGTCCCACGATTCCCACGACTCCTGGCCCCAGCCGTGGCCGATGTAGTCGTGCGCCGACAAGCTGACGACCAGCAGGTCGGCGGCGGCGTCCGCGCCGAGCTGCTCGCGATCGATCGCGGCGGTCGCGGTGTCGAGCACGATGTCGTTGCCGATCGGCGTCGCGAAGATCGCGTCGGCCGGATCCTTGGTGGCGTCGAGCGCGTGGGGGAACGTCGTGCCCAGGCCCTTCTCGCTGATCTCGCCGGGAGCGTCGTCGGGGATGCCGGCGAGCTGCGGGGTCTGGGGCAGCGGGGTCCAGATGTCGTGGAGGTGGGCCGAGATCGGCTGGGCGGCGTTCCACGCGGCGAGCCACGGCACCGGCGCCAGGCTGGTCCACGCGACCTGCTTGCGGTCGTACCAGATCGCCGTGCCGGTGTGGCCGAGCGGCAGGATCGCGGCGCGGTCCTTGAGGCTGATGCTCACGGCCTTGGCGCCCCGGCCGGCGGCGGCGATCGCGTCGCCGAGGCCCGGGACGCGCAGCCACTTGTGGGTCGGCGCGCGGTCCTCGTCCATCACGGCGCCGAGCGGCCGGTCGAGCTCGCGGCGCCACCACTCGTTGGACAGGATGCCGGCGCGCGACGGGGTCTCGCCGGTGCCGATCAGGGTGTGGCCGACCGCGGTGATCGTCGACGCGTAGGGGTACTGGCCGACGTGCCACTCGCCGTCGCGCAGCAGGCGGTCGAAGCCACCGGTCAGCGCCGGGCGCTTGGCTTCGAACGCCCACTCGGGCCACTGGTCGATCACGAGCACCACGACGAGCCGCGGCTCGGTGCCAGGCTTGGGGATCTCCGGATCGTGCGCCGGGCCACCGCCGCCGCCGCACGCGGCGAGCAGCGAGACCGCGGCGAGCGGGCGCCAGGCACGAGGACGCGGACGGGCGGTGGACATCGCGGTGATGCTACGGCACGCGCCGGGTCCGTGGAACCACGCGGCGAGGAACTCGCCGGGCTACGTCGCCGGGGCGACCAGCGGGCCGCTGGCGCGATCCGGCAGCGCTGGCCGCAGCTCGTCGACCCGGACCAGCGCGACTCCCGCGACGATCAAGGCGCCGCCGGCGAGCTGCACCAGCGTCGGCAGCTCGCCCAGCAGCAGCCAGGCGAACACCACCGCGAACACGACCTCGGTCAGGCCGAGGAACGACGACAGCTTGGGGCCGAGCCGCCGGGCGGCGCCGATCCCGCTGACGTAGGCGATCGCCGCGGCGATGAGCGACAGGCCGAGCACCGGGACCAGCCAGGTCACGGTGTGGCCGGCGAAGCTCACCGTGCCGAAGCTCGCGCGCATCGGCAGCGCGCCGAGCCCGCCGAGCCCGAACAGCACGGCCGCGCCGACCGTCATGCCGGCGCTGGCCATCGCGACCGGCGGCAGGTCGTCAAAGGCCTTGGCCGACAGCACGAAGTACACGGCGAGCCCGACCGCGCCGCACAACGCCCACATCACGCCGACCGCGTCGACCCGGCGATCGCCGAGCACGTCGATCACGAGGACCAGCCCCGCGATCGCGATCGCCGATCCCAGCACGGTCAGCCGGCGCGGCCGGTGGCCGTGGCGCAGCCACATCCAGCCGACGACCAGCACGGTGCCCAGGTACTCGAGCAGCAGCGCCACGCCGACCGACAGGTGCTGGACCGCGTTGAAGTAACACACCTGGGCGCCGGCCACGGCGATGAGCCCGTACGCCACGACCAGCGCGGCGTTGCGCCGGATCGCGTGCCAGCGGCCGCGCAGCGCGACGACCGCGGGGATCGCCAGCAGGATGGCGGCGACGCCGACGCGCGCGCCGACGCCGGCCCCGGCCGTCCAGCCGGCGTCGCCCAGCGAGCGCGCGAACGATCCGGACGTGCCGAAGCTGGCGGCTGACAGCAGCGCGAGGCCCAGGCCCACCGACGCGCCGGACCGCGGACTTGTGTGAAGCGACGACATGGCGAAACAACCTCCAGCGCAGCACAGGACAGCACGCGCGCCGCGGCGGGACAAGCGCCCTGGAGCGGGGGGATCAGCTCGGTTCGCGGCTCGGCGGCGGCTTGAGCCCGTACTTCTCCATCTTGTAGATCAGCGCGCGGCGCGACAGCCCGAGCCGGCGGGCGGCGCGGGTCTGGTTGCCGGAGTCGGCCTCGAGCGCGGCGACGATCGCCGCGCGCTCGACCTCGGCGAGCTGGCCGCGGACGTCGGCGCCGCTGGGCGCCGGTGGCCGGATCCGGTGGGACGCGTCGTGGATGCGCTCGGGCAGGTCGGCGGCGGTGATCGTATCGGTCGCCAGCACCAGGGCACGCTCGAGCGCGTTGCGCAACTCGCGGACGTTGCCCGGCCAGGCGTAGCCGGCCAGCGCCTCGCGCGCGTCGTCGGACAGCGCCGGGGCGACGCGGGCCTGCTCGGCGGCGGCGGCCCGCGCGAAGTGCTCGGCGAGCGGCAGGATCTCGGCGGGCCGGTCGCGCAGCGGCGGCACCGCGATCGTGAAGCCGCCGATCCGGAACAGCAGATCCTGGCGAAACCGCCCGGAGCGCACGTCGGTGTCGAGGTTTCGGTGGGTGGCGGCGATGAGCCGCGCGTCGGTCGCGACCTCGGTGGTGCCGCCGACCCGGGTGATGACCTTGCGCTCGAGCACGCGCAAGAGCTTGGCCTGCAGCGCGAGCGGCATGTCGCCGATCTCGTCGAGGAACAGCGTGCCGCCGTCGGCGGCTTCGAAGAACCCGACCTTGCGCTTGTCGGCGCCGGTGAACGCGCCGCGCTCGTAGCCGAACAGCTCGCTCTCGAGCAGGGTCTCGGGGAGCGCCGCGCAGTTGAGCTTGATCAGCGGCCGCTCGCGCCGGCTCGACTGCTGGTGGATCGCCTCGCAGACCAGCTCCTTGCCGACGCCGGTCTCGCCGAGGATCAGCACCGTCATCGAGGTATCGGCGATCCGCTGGACCAGCGAATAGACGCGCTGCATCGCCGGATCGAGGACGATCGGCGTGCCCTTGGCGACCGGGGCGCGCGGCACCCGGCCGGTGCGCAGCCCGGCGCGCAGGACGCCGATCAGGCTCTCGACCGTGGTGCCATCATCGGGGCACAGCGCGGTGACCGCGGTGGCCTGGACGTTGGCCGCGCGCGCGAAGTCGAGCAGGCGCTGGACCGCGGCGGCGCCATCGTCGCGGCCGAGCTCGGGCAAGATCACGAGGTAGTCGTCGCCGGCGTCCTCGGCGATCAGGTCCATCGGGCGGATCGCGCGCTCGATCTGATCGAGGATCGCGTCGCTCGCCGTGCGGATCATCGCGACCGTGACCGGGCGGTGGTAGCGCACCGAGCGATCGACCTCGGCGGCGAGCCGGGACTCGCCGCCGATCACGTCGGCGATCGCGCTGGCGCGCCGGAGGCCGGAGGTCACGCCGACCACGGCGAGGATCGGCCCGACGCTGACCTCGTCGCCGGTCACCAGCTTGCGCGGCCCGTCGATCCGGTCGCCGTTGACCCGGGTGCCGTTGCGGCTGCCCAGATCTTCGACCTCGATGACGTCCCCGGTGCGCCGTACGCGGGCGTGCATCCGCGACACCTTCTCGGAGTCGAGCGTGATCGTCGCGCCGCGCGAGCGGCCGAACGTGACATCGACACCTTCCGGGAGATCGACGACGCGCGAGCCGCCGTCGTCGATCGTGATCACCAGGAACGCGCGGGGGGCCGGCGGAGCAGAGAGCTCCGTTGCGCCGGCGAGGGTCTGTGGTTCCGTGCCCATAGGTTTGTACGAATCGTGCACACTCGCCGGTTCGTGCGCATCTTGCGGTTGCAAGATATCACGTTGTTGCGCGGACGGCGGGGGTGGTACCGGCGTTGCAGCACATCCTGCGCCATGCGTCTGTTCGGTGCCATTCTGGTGTTCGCGGGTTGCCACGCAAGTGGCATGGCGGCGCCGGATGCGCCGCCGTTACCCGATGCCGCCACGAGCCAGAGCCTCGGGATCTTCGTTGCCTGGCACGCCAGCCCCGCGCTGCCGGGCACGCTCGACGACCATCTCACCGTGTCGGAGGCGACGTTCCACATCGCCGCGTTCGAGGTGATTGGAGACGCCGGACCTGGGGACTCTCGGACCACCCGCCTCAAGTATTCGGTCGCCTGGGATGCCGCCGGCAAGCCTGCACAAGAAGCGTTCCCCGATGCGCCCGTCGGGATGTACTCGAAGATCACGGTCGACCTGGCGGGCCCCTCGTTCGGCGACTTCGCCTACCAGATCCGGGGCACGTATCGCGACGGCGGCGTCGTCAAGCCGTTCTCGCTCATCGACTACGTGCGGCTCGGCGCGACGATCGATTGCCAGGAAGCGGTGGTCGCGGGGAGCGCGGTGACGATTCCGATCTCGTTCAAGGTCGGCGACGCGCTGAACAGCCTCGATTTCCGGCGCCTCACGTCGATCGACGGCGCGCTCATGTTCGCCGGGCCGCTCGATCTGCAGCTGCTGTCGTTCCGCGATCACCTCGCGGCCGCGTTCAAGGTCGACGACCACGTGGACGATTCGATCGACGACCGCTGAGCGGGCGCCCAGCGGCAGGCTAGATTGCGCGGATGGCCGAGCGGTTCGCGATTCCGATCACCCCCGGGGCGGCCGATATCGACGAGCTCGGCCACGTGTCGAACCTGGTGTACCTGCGCTGGGTGCAGGACGTCGCGCTGGCGCACACGCAGGCGCTGGGCTGGGACTTCGCCCGCTATCGCGCGCTCGGCGCCGTGTTCATGGTGCGTCGCCACGAGATCGATTACGTCGCGCAGGTCACGCTCGGCCAGGCGCTCTGCGCCGAGACCTGGATCGACAGCTGGCGGCTGGCGTCGTGCGTCCGCAAGACCGAGATCCGGCGCGACGGCGCGGTCGTGGCGCGCGCGGCCACGACGTGGGCGATGATCGGGTTCGCGTCGGGCCGGCCGCAGCGCATCCCCGACGAGCTGATCGCGCTGTTCGGCGCTGCTTGACGATCGCGGAGGCTGCCGCCCCGGGCACGCGCGCGCGCGTCACAGCACGATGTTGTGCGGCGCCACGACGAGCTTGATGAACTCCTCGCGCGTCGCCAGCTCGAGGAACACGCCGCGCACCCCGCTGGTCACCAGCCGCGCCTCGTGGGCGCCGACGCCGCGCGCCGCCATGCACATGTGGAGGCCTTCGATGTAGACCGCCGAGCCCTGGCTCGCGAGCTGGCGGTGCAGGATGTCGGCGAGCTCGTGGGTGAGATCTTCCTGGAGCCGCGGGCCTCGCGCGATCATCCGCGCGAGCCGCGATAGCTTCGACAGCCCGAGCACCTTGTCGACCGGGATGTACGCCATCGAGATCCGGTAGATCACCGGCAGCAGGTGGTGCGGGCACACGCCGAACGCGGTGTTGTGCTTCGAGATCACCATCTCGGTGTACTTGGCGGGGAAGGTCTTGCTGATCAGCGCCGTGACTTCGTCTTTGACCTGCTTCTGGTCGTTGACGAGCTCGTGGAAGCCCTTCGCGGCGCGCTTGGCGGTCTCGGCGAAGTTGTCGTCCTTGATGTCGTAACCGAGCTGGCCGATGCCTTCGAGGATCTTCTTGTAGCCCTCGGTGAAGAGGGCGAGTGCTTTGGGATCGAGCTCCATGGGGTATCCTCGTAGGTGCGAAGGATGGCTGCGGTGGCCGCGGCGATACCGAGCGTCCGAGCTTCGGCGATGGCGACGCTCGTGACGGCGTCGTAGCTCGGATCGGGCGGCGTCACAAGCGACGGCGGCATCGCGCCGCGCACGACCGCGAGGCGCAACCTGCGATGGGTGAGCGTCTGATCGTGAAATGCGATCGGCTCGTCGTCGATCACCGCGCCCATCGCCTCGGCGAGCTCGCGCGACGGGAGCTCCCACAGGCCGCCGAACAGCCCCTCGGGGGCACGGCGCGCCAGCACGAGGCGACCGGCGTGCTCGATCCACACCGCGGTGCGGGCCAGGATCGGCAGGTCCGACTCCTTCTTGCGCGGCGCGACGACCGGCAGCTCGTCCTGCCGCCCCGACGTGGCCGCTGCGCAATCGCCAGCCACGGGGCACGCCAGGCAGCGCGGTTGGGTCGGCGAACACACGGTTGCGCCGAGCTCCATGAGGCCCTGGTTCAGCGCGCCGGGGGCTGCCCGTTCGGGGAGGGCCTGCATCAGCGCACCGGCCGCGTCCCACAGCGCCTTGCCGCCGGCGGTCGACTTGATATCGTGCTCGATCGCGAACACGCGGGCGAGCACGCGCGCGACGTTGCCATCGACCAGCGGGGCGCGCTCGCCGAACGCGATCGAGGCGATCGCGCCCGCGGTGTACGGGCCGATCCCGGGCACCTCGCGGAGCTCGGCGGCGCGCGACGGCAGCGCGCCGCCGTAGCGCGCGCCGACCTCGCGGGCGCCCGCGTGCAGGTTGCGCGCGCGCGAGTAGTAGCCGAGCCCGGCCCACGCGGCGAGCACGTCGTCGAGCGGCGCCTCGGCGAGCGCCGACACGGTCGGGAACCTGGCCATCCAGCGCTCCCAGTACGGGATCACCGTCGCGACCCGGGTCTGCTGCAGCATGATCTCGCTGACCCAGATCGCGTAGGGGTCGCGGGTCCGCCGCCACGGCAGATCGCGCTGGACCCGCGCGAAGTGGTCCACCACCGCGGTCGCGATCGCGTGATGCCGGCGCACGCCGCGTGGTAGCGCGCCGGCGCCGCCCCCGCAACCACCGCCGGCTCGCTCGCGGACCGCGCTTTCGACGCGCGATCGCGAGCTGGAGCTCGGTCAGCCCGCCGGGAGGCTCGGCCGGCAGCACGCGGACCTCGTCCAGCTTGGCGAGCTCATCAGCCGACAGCACGGGCTTTGGGGCCGCGAGGTAGTCGGTGCGCTTACTGGGCCTGGATCGGCCAGACCCGCCACGTCACGCCGCCGGCCGCATCGCGCAGCACCACCGCGAGCTCGCCGGCGACCCGGTCATCGGCCTCGACGAAGATCCGCGCGCTGGGGAGATCGAAGTCGTGCATCGTGCCGCACGAGGTGAGCCACGTGACATCGAAGTCGAGGTCACTGGCCGCGATCTTGAGCGGCACGTCGACCAGCTTGCCGATCACGAGCGGCGTCCCCGCGTCCGGCGCGGGCTGGCCGTTGATCGTGACGTCGACCAGGGCCGGGTTGGTCGCGGTCGGGCCGAGGTCGATCGTCTTGGTGGCGAGCAGCGTCTGGTTGGCATAGGCCACGCCGATCTCGAGCGGCACCGGCGCGCCGTCGGCGAGCTTGAGCTCGGTGCGAGCCGCCGCCAGCCGCGCTTCATCGGGCGCGGTGACGACCCAGCGGCCGTCGGTGAACGCCAGCGCGCCGGCGAGGCTGGTCGGCGAGACGACCGTCGCCTGCTCGGGCGGGGCGACGCGGGTCGCGGCGCCCTTGGCGCCGAGCAGCGCGTCGATCGTCGTGGTCTGCCCGGCGGCGACGCTGGGCGGCGTGGCGCGCACCGCGATGATCCGGTCGTGATCGAGCTGCCACGCGGGGTCGAGGTCGCCGGTGCACCCCGCGAGGCCGGCGGCCGCGACGACCAGGCCGGCGAGCCACGGCCGGTTCACAGCACACCTCGCAAGCCGATCGACGGGATGATCGGCAACGACTTGAACGCCTGGCGCTGCGAGTAATCGTAACTGTAGAAGTAGGTGACGACCGATTCATTCATATAGACATTCTGGACATCGAGAAAGGCTGTCATTTCCGCTGGGCCCCAGTGCCACGAGTAATCGACGCGGACGTCGAGCTGGGTGTGGATCGGCGCGCGCATCGAGTTCGTCGCGCCGTAGACCGGAACATAGATGTTGCGATCGGCGTCGAGCACGGCGCTCACCGGCGGGGTGTAGGGCAGGCCCGAGTACAGCTGGAACCGCCCGCCGAGCTGCCAGCGCCCGGCCTTCCAGCTGGCGGCGGCGTTGAGGCTGTGCGGCTGATCGTAGTCGAACAGCCGGCTGGCCTTGCCCGGCGCGTCGATCCGCGTCGAGTGCGAGTACGAGTAGCTGAGCCAGCCGAACCACGGGCCCTGGCGGTAGGTCGCGAGCAGCTCGGCGCCGACGGTGGTGCCGTGTCCGACGTTGGTGAGCGAGCCGTCGGCGGCGTGCTCGATCAGGTGCGAGCGGTCGGTGTAGTACCCCGAGGTCTGGACGCGGACGCCCTCGCGCGGCTCGTACTGCAGGCCGATGATCGACTGGGTCGAGTGCTCCGAGCCGATGTTGGTCGACAGGCCCTCGGTCTGGAACTCCGGCGGCCGGCGGTAGGCGCCGACCGACAGCCGTGCGGTCAGCTGGGCGGGCAGCTTGACCTGGATCTCGCCGCGCGGCTCGATCGCGACCTCGTGGATCCGGGCGAACGCATCGGCGCGCGCGCTGACCGTGGCGCGGACGCGCGGATCGAGGTTCGCGGACAACGCCGTCCAGGCCGCGAAGTCGGGGATCCAGTACGAGCCCTGAAAGCTCGTCGTGACGTCCTTGGGATCGCGCGGCCTGGGCGGCTCGCCCTCGCGGCGCTCGAGCGGGATCGCGAGGTCGAGCGACGCGCGGCTGACCTGGGCCTCGCCGCCGACCCGCCAGACTACGTCGGTGAGGCCGGCCACCGAGCCCAGCGTGCGCGCGACCTCGCCGCGCGGCGTGACCGACGGCTGGGTCGCGTGGATGCGCTGGTAGAGCCCGGACTCGAAGATGAACTCCTGCGCGATGCCCGACAGCGCGAGCTTGGCCGACCACGGCCCGCGCTGGTACTGCGCCGCGGCCGTGGCGCGGATGAACCGCGTGTTGTTGTAGAACCGCTTGGCCCGCGCGTCGGCGTCGCTCTGCTTGGTCTGGTAGATCTCGAAGACATCGTTGGTGCCGATGCTCGACAGCGTGAGCCGCCACCTCGCCGACAGCTCGTAGTCGATGCGGAGCTGGCCGTCGTAGTAGCTCGGCACCGTGGTCAGCGACAGGTCGGCGCTGGCCGGGATGATCGACGGCAGCAGGAGATCGATCGTCGAGCGCCGGAACCCGATCATGTAGCGGGTCTTGGCGCCGGCGTTGCCCTGCGCGAGCACGCCGCCATCGATCGCCGAGATCTCGGCTTGCTCGGTCCGGCGGTCGCTGCCGGGCCGGGTCTCGAGCGAGATGATCCCCGACGAGGCGCGGCCGTACTGGACGTCGAACCCGCCGGGGATGTAGTCGAGCGACTGGATCGACTCGGCGGGGAGCAGCGCGCGGAACCCGATGTTGTGGAACAGGACCGGGATCTCGAAGCCATCGACCAGCACCTTGGAGTCCTGGGGTGACGAGCCGCGGATCACCACGCCGGAGTACCCGAGCGGGAGCTGGAGGTTGACCACGCCCGGCATCGCGGTGAGCGCGCGGACGATGTCGTTGCCGGTGCCGGGGATCCGCTGCAGCTCCTGGCGATCGAGCACCGCGGCGCCGGGGGCGGCGGCCGGCGCTTCGCCGCTCACCTCGATGGTCTCGGCGTTGGTCCCCGCGTTCAGCAGCACCACTTCATCGATCGTGGGGCCGCTGACGGTGGCGAGCCCCGGATCGAACCCGGCCCGCTCGACCACCAGCGTCGCGCCGATCGCTGCCTCGATCTGAAAGCTGCCGTTCGCGGCGGTCTTGACCGGCGCGGCGCCGCCGCCCTCGACCACCACGCTGGCGCCGGCGATCGGCTTGCCGGTGGCGTCGATGACGCGACCCGTGATGGTCTGCACGGGGGCCGTGCTTGGTTGGGCGGGGTTCACGGGGGTTGGGGGCGGCGGCGTGCCGGGCTCCTGCGCGAACGCGAGCTCGGTGCTCGCCGCGAGCACGGCGAGGAGGGTCAAACAGCGAAACGACATGGTGGTGTACCCGCAGGTGGATGGACCGTTCATCGATCTCGCCCGCGGCCTCGGGCCTGTGGAGCGAAAGCAACGTCTGTGCCCCGGACGTTCGGGCAGGACCGTCCCGAACCAGAGGGGAGGGTCCAGGGCTCGCCGCATAGCCTACCGACACTGTCGACCCTCGTGACAGCGAACACAGGCGGGCTCACGGGCCCGGGGACGCCATGCGACGCTCCTGGACGCGGGCGATGTCGCATGTCCGAAAAAGCGACACGGCGCCCGCAGGTGCGGACGCCGTGTTGCAGCGCAGATGTAGCCGAAATCTACGCCGGGGGCTGACTAGTCCTCGAAGTCGTGGCCGTGGCCCGCGTGACCGCCGCCCGCTGCCTTGTCTTCCTTCTTGGGCTTCTCGGCGATCAGCGTCTCGGTGGTCAGCATGAGGCCCGACACCGACGCCGCGTTCTGGATCGCGGTGCGGACGACCTTCGCGGGGTCGATCACGCCGGCCTTGACGAGGTCGGTGTACTCGAGCTTGGCGGCGTCGAAGCCGAAGCCACCGGTGCCCTCCTTGACCTTGTTGACGACGATCGATCCATCGGTGCCCGCGTTGGTGGCGATCTGGCGCAGCGGCTCCTCGAGCGCGCGGCGCAGGATGTTGACGCCGTAGCGGCGGTCGTCGTCGAACGTCAGCTTGTCGAGCGCGGCGATGCTGCGGACGAGCGCCACACCGCCGCCGGGGACGATGCCCTCTTCGACGGCCGCGCGGGTCGCGTACATGGCGTCCTCGACGCGCGCCTTCTTCTCCTTCATCTCGACCTCGGTCGCCGCGCCGACGCGGATCACCGCGACGCCGCCGACGAGCTTGGCCAGCCGCTCCTGCAGCTTCTCGCGATCGTAGTCCGAGGTGGTCTCCTCGATCTCGCGGCGGATCGTCTTGACCCGGCCGTCGATCGCTTCCTTCTTGCCGGCGCCCTCGATGATCGTCGTGTTGTCCTTGTCGATCGAGACCCGCTTGGCGCGGCCGAGATCCGACAGCGTGAGGCCCTCGAGCTTGAGGCCGAGATCCTCGGTCACCGCTTCGCCGCCGGTCAGCGCCGCGATGTCCTGCAGCATCGCCTTGCGGCGATCGCCAAAGCCCGGGGCCTTGACCGCCGCGACCTGCAGCGTGCCGCGCAGCTTGTTGACGACCAGGGTCGCCAGCGCCTCACCGTCGACGTCCTCGGCGATGATCACGAGCGGCTTGCCCTGCTTGGCGACCTGCTCGAGGACCGGCAGCAGGTCCTTCATGTTCGAGATCTTCTTCTCGTGGATCAGGATGTACGGGTCGTTGAGCGCGACCTCCATCCGCTCCGAGTCGGTCACGAAGTACGCCGACAGGTAGCCGCGGTCGAACTGCATGCCCTCGACCACGTCGAGCTCGGACGTCATGGTCTTGGCCTCTTCGACCGTGATCACGCCTTCCTTGCCGACCTTCTTCATCGCCTCGGCGATCATCTCGCCGATCTCGGCGTCGCCGTTGGCGCTGATCGTGCCGACCTGGGCGATGTCTTCCTTGCCCTTGGTCGGGGTCGCCATCGACTTGATGTGCGCGACCACGGCGGCCACGCCGGCGTCGATGCCGCGCTTCAGGTCCATCGGGTTCAGCCCGGCGGCGACGAGCTTGGCGCCCTCGTTGTAGATCGCCTGCGCGAGCACGGTCGCGGTGGTGGTGCCGTCACCGGCCACGTCGGAGGTCTTCGACGCGACCTCCTTCACCATCTGCGCGCCCATGTTCTGGAACCGGTTCTCGAGCTCGATCTCCTTGGCGACGGTGACGCCGTCCTTGGTGACCGTGGGAGCGCCCCACGACTTCTCGATCACGACGTTGCGGCCGCGGGGTCCGAGGGTGACCTTCACGGCGTTGGCGAGGACGTTCAAGCCCTTGGCGATCTCGTTGCGAGCGCCCGAGGAGAAAATGAGTTCTTTGGCAGCCATTGGTGTCTTCCTTTGATCAATGCAAGCGCTGGTCGGCGGTCCGGGGCGGCGAGGCCCGACGGAGCGCCGAGCGGCGCGGTGGTGAATGTGGGACGCGAAGCCGATCAGTCGAGGACGGCGAGGAGATCGTCCTCGCGCATGATCAGGTGCTCTTCACCATCGATCTTGACCTCGGTGCCGCTGTACTTGCTGAACAGCACGCGATCACCAGCCTTGACGTCGAGCGCGATGATCTTGCCGTCCTTGTCGCGCTTGCCGGCGCCAACGGCGATCACCTTGGCCTGGATCGGCTTCTCCTTGGCGGAGTCCGGGATGAACAGGCCACCCGAGGTCTTGGTTTCTTCATCGAGACGCTTCACCAAAATTCGGTCGTGTAGCGGGCGGATCTTCATGGTGGCTACCTAATAAGCATCCAGGCCCCGCTTGGCAACCCTTCCCGACGAGTGCTAACAAAGAATCTATAAACGCAATATTTTCATGTATATAAGCATCGTAGGAGCGCCCAATTTTCGGCCGATCGCAAGGCCTGCCAGCGGGGACCGCGCGGGACGCCTTGCGTCCGTGGTAAGCAGCGGCGTGGCGCTCATCGATCACGGCACGTGCATCCACGCATGAGGCAGCGCGGATCGAGATCGACCGGCATGCTCGTCGCGGCGCTGATCGCGGTGCTGCCGGCCTCCGGATGCGGGTTCGCCGTCAAGCATCCGGCGGTGACCGCCGGGATCGCCGGTGGTCTGCTGGGGTTCAGCACGTGCAAGCTCGCGAGCGACGATTACCCATCCTGCCTCGGCGTCGCCGGCGGGGCCGGGGCCTTCCTCGGGCTGGTCGCCGCCGGAGCGCTGTGGCTCGGTGGCGACGGCCACACGGTCCTGATCGAGGAGCAGGCCAGGCCGCTGCCCGAGGACGGCCGGCCGATCCGCCACCACCCGCGGCCGGTCGATCCGGAGGACCCGGCGCCGCCCGCGCCCGTGCCAGCGATCCCGGCGGCTCCTGCGCCTGAACCAACGATCCCGGCGCCTCCCGCGCCCGCGCCAACGAGCCCGGCGCCAGCCAGGTAAGGCCCGGGACACGTGGTACAGCCTGGCCATGGCCGACCCCGTTGCCGATAGCCTGCTCGAGTACCGCAAGGCGTTCCCGGCACTCGAAGACTGCGTCCACTTCATCTCGCACTCGCTGGGCTGCGTTCCGGCGCGGGCCAAGGATGATCTCGCCGAGTTCTTCGAGCTGTGGAGCACCAAGTCGATCACCGCGTGGAGCGACTGGTTGCCCGAGGTCGATCGCGCGGCGGAGCGGATCGCCAAGATCATCTCGGCGCCGCCCGGCACCGTGACGATGAACCAGAACGTCTCGACCGTCACGTCGATCCTCGCGTCGTGCTTCGACTACCCGCCGGAGCGCAACAAGATCGTCTACGAGGCGCTGCAGTTCCCCACGGTGTCGTACGTCTGGCAGGCCGAGCAGCGCCGCGGCGCCCAGTGCGTGCTGGTGCCCTCGGCCGACGGCACGACGATCGACGCCGACGCGATGTGCGCCGCGATCGACGAGCACACGCTGCTGGTGCCGATGTCGCACGTCGTGTTCTCGTCGGCGTACATCCAGGACGCCAAGAAGATCTGCGCGCGGGCTCGCGAGGTCGGTGCCCACGTGATCCTCGACTGCTACCAGTCGATCGGCGCGCTGCCGCTCGACGTCGTCGATCTCGGCGTGGCGTTCGCGGTCGGCGGCTCGGTGAAGTACCTGTGCGGCGGGCCGGGCGCCGCATGGCTCTACGTCCGCAAGGATCTGATCGAGCAGCTGGCGCCGCGCGTGACCGGCTGGTTCGGCAACGAGGCGCCGTTCGCGTTCACGATGCCGGCGCAGAGCTACGCGGAAGGCATCTGGCGGTTCA
>Ga0302322_100001234_pt1 | contig 20780 bp, 15 predicted proteins | sample Fen_T0_2_FD_203757 | JGI IMG/M metagenome (GOLD analysis project Ga0302322, IMG submission 203757) | Peat permafrost microbial communities from Stordalen Mire near Abisko, Sweden - Fen_T0_2 | ecosystem: Environmental > Terrestrial > Soil > Wetlands > Permafrost | place: Sweden: Abisko...
ACTGGGTCCAAGCCGGCGAGCTTGGCGGGGGTCAGGCGCAGCAGCCGGGCCGCCAGGCCCGAGTCGACCAGGTGCACCTTGGGTCGCACGCTCACCCGGGAGCGCAAGGTCTTCCCCCAACCGGGCAGGCGAACCACCAGGAAGAGGTCTTCCAGCAACCGGAGGTGGGCCTCTGCGGTCTTGCGGTCCACGCCGACGGCTTGGGCAGAGTTGGTGATGTTGAGCAGTTGTCCGGTCTGGGAGGCCAGACGGGTCAGCAGTTCTGCGAGCGACTGCCGCTGACGCACCCGCCTCAGTTCCATGGCGTCCCGTTCGATCGACTGACGGACGAAGTCGTCGAACCAGCGCGCACGGGCTGACTCCGAGCGGCGCACGGCAAGGGGGAACCCGCCGGCACAGACGCGCGCCGCGTAGTCCTCACGGGTGGTCTCCGACGTCGGATGCTGCGCCACGGCGGCGTTCGGGTCGGCCCGGAGCGCCTCCAGGAAGTTCTCGCGCTTGGCCCCCAGTTCACCCTGTGACAGCGGCCGGATCGTGACCGTACGGAGCCGGGCAGTCAACGCCGACCTCCATTCGGCAGGGTTTGCCCGCCAGCCCGGGCCTGGCGGGGCTGCCCGTCCCACACCCGCCCGCTATCGTGGCCAGCGTCTGCACCCGGGTGGAGGGGCGCTGCGACGAGCCAACGACGGCTCGCCACGCTCCACCCGGCCTCCGGTGGATCGCGGAAAGGGCGCCTTCTCCCGGAGGAGGCGCTTCGTGGCTGTGGGGGTACCGGTGGGGCGGGTGGCGGCAGTGCTGCGCTATCCGGTCAAGTCGATGGGCGCCGAGTCCGTCGTGGACGTCGACGTGTCCTGGCACGGCCTGTCCGGCGATCGACGGTGGGCGTTCGTGCGACCCGACCTGTCGGGCAACGGCTTCCCCTGGTTGACGTTGCGGCAACGCAACGATCTCAACGACTATCAGCCCAGCTGGGCAGAACCGGACCGCCCGGACACGTCCGCGGTCATCGTCCGCACACCGGCAGGTGCCCGGTTCGACGTCACCGCGCCGGACCTGGCGGCAGAGCTCGGCACCGGCGTCCGGGTGATGAAGCTGAACCGGGGAACGTTCGACACGATGCCGTTGTCACTCATCTCGACGCGCACCGTCCAGCAGCTCGGGACGCTGCTGGGCCGTGATCTGAGCGTGCTGCGCTTCCGGCCGAATCTGGTGATCGAGCCCTACGGCGCGGCAGCGTTCCCGGAGGACGAGTGGGTCGGACGGGACCTGACGGTCGGCACGACCGCTCTACGGATCGACGCGCGCGACAAACGGTGCGTCGTCGTCAACGTCGACCCGCTCACCGGCCGACGCGACCCGAAGGTGCTCAGCGCCATCGCCTCCCACCGGGGGTCATGCCTGGGCGTGTACGGATCGACCCTTCGCCCCGGGCACGTAACCGTCGGCGATGACGTGGTGCTGCACCCATGAGACTCGACGGCGGTGCGCTCACCTCCTCCCCCGTTGCGACGGCAGGGGGACACGCCAGGTGGTAATCCCCCGCACCACGGGCAGTCCAACTCCTCCTCGCCCTCGACGACGTGGGCCAGCGGGTTCGACCAGACCGGCACACGAGCTGCAGGCTGCGCGGCGCCTGACCCTCCAGGTCGCGCACGGCCGCGCTCTCGCGGCGCGCACCCGCCAGACCGGTCCCGCAGTAGCGGACCCGGTGGGTCGACCGCGTCCAACCCCAGCGGCCAGGCCCGCTCCCCCGGCCGACCACGTAGATCTGGCCGTAGTGCACGTGACCGACACTCCCCTGAGCCGCGGGCAGCCCCGGGCCTGACGGCGTCCCGGTCGCCGCAGGCGTAGGGTCGTGCCGCCCGTCGGGAGGGGTCCGAGGTCGGTGGAAGGGGACGCGGTGCGTTACGTGGCCGTCGGGGACAGCTTCACCGAGGGCGTGGGCGACGAGCTGCCGGACGGGTCGGTGCGCGGCTGGGCGGACATCCTCGCAGCCGGCCTCGCCGCGGCGCTCGCCGAGCCGGTCCACTACGCCAACCTCGCCGTCCGTGGTCGGCTGCTCACGTCGATCATGACGGCACAGGTCGACGCGGCCCTGGCGCTCTCTCCCGCCCCAACGATGATCACCCTCAACGGCGGCGGCAACGACATGCTGCGCCCGGGCATGCAGGCGCCCCGCCTGGTGCCGCTCATCGAGGCCGCCGTGCGGCGGTGCCTGGACGCCGGTGTCCGGCCGGTGCTGCTCTGCGGGCCAGACCCGTCGCAGCGGCTGCCGTTCGGCCGCGCGATCCGCGCCCGCGGCGACCTGCTCACGGCCGCGGTGGTCGAGCTGGGCGCCCGCGTCGACGTCACCGTCGTCGACACGTTCCACGACGCCGAGATCCGCGACCCCGGCTACTGGTCGCCCGACCGGCTGCATCTCAACGCCGCGGGCCATCACCGGGTGGCGGCCCTGATCCTGCGAGGACTGGGGTATCCCGGACCCGCCACGACGGTGGACCCGGTCGCCGTCCCGGCCGGGGGCGTGCTCGCCGAGGCCCGGTACTACGCCGAGCACGTGCGGCCATGGGTGATGCGCCGGATGGGGCGCCGCTCCTCGGGCGACGGGCGCGCGGGCAAGTACCTGGACTGGATCGACGTCCCCACCGGCGGGTGAGAAGCACCCAGCGGGCCCCGGGGGCAGCGGTCCGACCGCACGGGAGCGCCGGGACGCGGTCCCGCCGAGCTGGCAGGCTGGACGGATGTCGAGCGATGTGCAGCGGCTGTCCCGGCAGGCCGCGTCGGAGGCGGCCTCGCCGCACGGCTGGAGCTACGTCCTGGGAGCGCTCCTGACCGTCTTGTTCCAGCTTGTTCCAGCAGATGGACGCGCCACGGCAGCAGCGCAACCGGATCCACCTCGACGGCTCGGTCGACCACGCCGGGGCCGGGCACCGGGTCGCGGCGGCGCTGCGCGCGGGCGGGCGGGCGGGCGGATGGTCAGCGACGCGCGCGCCCGGTCGTTCTGGATCCTGGCCGACGCCGAGGGCAACGAGGTGTGCGTCTGCACCTGGCTCGACCGGGACGGGCGCGACCCGATCGTCTGACCCCGTCCGGTCGCCCCGGGAGATCCGTTGACGATCCCTCGATCCGGCTCCTACAGTCCGAAGCCGGGTCATCACCGGAGATGTCGGACATCGAGGTCCGCACGAGAGGTGCGTCATGCTCAGCGCTGAGCCGAAAGTCACGGCCCCCACGGGTCACCGGCGTCGCCCGCCGAACGCACGGTCCCCACGGGCAGGGCGGGCCGGGCGGGCAGCTCGGGCGGCCACCCTCGTCGCCGCGCTGGCGGTCGCCCTGGCCACCTCGGGCACGGTCGGCACCGCCTCCCCGGCTGCGGCCACCCCACCGGGCGTCAAGGACGTGACGGTGACCCTGTTCGAGTGGAGGTTCGACTCCGTCGCCCGCGAGTGCACCACCGTGCTGGGCCCCAAGGGGTACGGCTACGTGGAGGTCTCCCCCGCGACCGAGCACATCCCCGGCCCCCAGTGGTGGACGTCGTACCAGCCGGTGTCGTACAAGATCGCCGGGCGGCTCGGGGACGCCGCCGCCTTCGCGGCCATGGTGCGCACCTGCCACGCCGCGGGCGTCAAGGTGATCGCCGACGCGGTGATCAACCACATGTCCACCGGCGACGGCGGCGGCGTCGGGACCGGCGGCTCGCCGTACTCGCACTACACCTACCCCGGAACGTACGCCGACTGGGACTTCCACTCCTGCCGCGCGCCGATCACCGACTACACGAACCGGTACCAGGTGCAGAACTGCGAGCTGGAGCGCCTGGCCGACCTGGACACCGCCAGTACCTACGTCCGCGGGAAGATCGCCGACTACCTCAACGCGCTGATCGCGGTGGGCGTCGACGGTTTCCGCGTGGACGCCGCCAAGCACATCCCCGAGAGCGACCTCGCGGCGATCAAGGCGAAGCTGACCAACCCGTCCGTCTTCTGGGACCAGGAGGTCATCTCCGGGGCCGGCGAGGCCGTGCAGCCCGGGGAGTACCTGCCGACCGGCGACGTCGACAGCTTCCAGGCCGCCTACGACCTCAAGCGGGTGTTCACCGGCGAGCGGCTGGCGTACCTGAGCACCTGGGGCGCACCGTGGGGCTACCTGCCGAGCGATCACGCCCGCCCGTTCGTCGACAACTGGGACACCGAGCGCAACGGCTCGACCCTCAACTACACCTACGGCAACACCTACACGCTGGCGAACGTGTTCCTTCTGGCATGGCCCTACGGGTCGCCGCAGATCTACTCCGGCTACGAGTTCACCGACCGCGACGCCGGACCCCCCAACGGGGGCACCGTGAACGCTTGCTTCACCGACGGCTGGAAGTGCCAACACGTGTGGCGCCAGATCGCCGGCATGGTCGCCTTCCGCAACGCCGTCGCCGGCACCGCCGTGACCAACTGGTGGAGCAACGACTACCAGGCGATCGCCTTCGGCCGCGGGAGCAAGGGCTACGTGGCGATCAACCACGAGAGCTTCGCCGTCTCACGCACCTGGCAGACGTCGCTGCCGGCCGGCACGTACTGCGACGTCCAGCACGGCGACCGGACGGCGGGCGGCGGCTGCACGGGCCCGACCTACCAGGTCGACGGCTCCGGACGGTTCACCGCGACCGTCCCGCCCGGTGACGCCGTCGCCCTCTACACCTGAGAGCGGAACGCCTGGTCAGCCCGGACCTCCTGGTCAGACGTGGGCGGCGAAGTGGGCTGCTGCGCGCCGGGCTCGGCCGGCCCGGGTGAGTGGCCGGCTCGTAGGGCGGCCGGCTCGTAGGGCAGCCGGTCGCACGGTAGCGTCGTCCGCCACGTGAACATCATCACCGTGAGGGGGACGGGGACGTGCGCACGTTCAACCTGGTCGAGGGGACCTCGGACAAGTTCTGGCACATCGACGTGGCCGGGGACACCGTGACCGTGCGCTTCGGGCGGAACGGGACCGCCGGACAGGTGAGATCGACCCGGCACGAGTCCGCGGCGCAGGCCGCCGAGGAGGCCGACAAGCTCGTCGTGTCGAAGGTCCGCAAGGGCTACGTCGAGGGCGGCCCCGGCGGCCCGATCGTCCCCGTAGCCACGACGCCGACCGTCGCCCCGGTCCGGACGCCGGTCCGCGCCCCACGACCGGAACCCGCCGCCCCGAACCCGGAACCCGCACCGGAGCGGACGAAGGGCGCGGGCCCGGCCCCCCGACCCGTGGCGCTCGACCCGGGTGACCCCGCCGACCTGGGCCTGGTGCTCCACCCGTTCGAGGAGGCCGCGCTCGCCTGGGGACGCCCGCTCGACGCCGCCCCGCAGGCCGGACCTGCCTTCGCACCGCAGCGAGGCGAGGCGGCCGTGCGGGCCCACGGCGTCACGTGCGAGGAGTACTACGCCGACCTGGTGTTCCCCACCCTGCCGTTCGACGCCGTCCCCTCGCCGGAGGAGGGCCGCTGGTGGCTGTGGTGGCTGCACTCCCTGCGCCCGGCCCCCGGGGAACCCCGGTACCCGTGGCCCACCCGGGCGCAGCGGTTCGCGCGGGCGCGCGACCAGTATCTGACGCTGCCACCGCCCGCCCTCGACCCGGTGGTGGGCGCGGACACCTGGTTCGTCCGGGTCGCGGCCGAGCTGGCGGTGCGGCCGCCCGCGGCCGTGCTGCGCGGCTGCTGCCGGGGGCAGGTCCCCGACGCGGGCGCGGTACCGGCGTTGCGGGCGCTGGTGCTGCCCCGCCTCGACGCGGCCGCACGGGCCGAGGCGCGTCGCGACCTGACCACGAGGTCCGCGGGCCCGCTGGCCGAGGCTGTGGTCTCGGCCCTGATCGCCGACCCGCAGGAGCACCTGGACCGGCTCGAGCGTTCCCCCGACGATCTGCTGGTGGAGGGCAGCTCCTACCAGTGGGAGGCCCTGGTGGCCGTGCTGAGCGCCCTGCCGGGCCGCGACGACGCGGTGCGCCTCGCCGAGCGGTTCGGCCACGACCACACCGCGCACACCTACTGCGCGTTCCGCCCCCCGCTGATCCCGGGGCTGCTCGGCGCGCTCGGCGTCGAGGCCTTGCCGCTGCTGGCGCGTCGCGTCGCCGCCGAGACCAACCGGACGGTGGCCCAGGCACACCTGGCCTTCCTCGCCCCGAGGGTGACCGGGCCGGGTGCGGTCGCGACGATGGTCCGTCTCGCGCACGCCGCCAAGGCCCCCGGCCAGGCCCGGGCGTGGGTCGCGGCGCACCCCGTCGCGCTCGCGGCGGCCCCGGGCACCTTCCGCGGCGACGACCTGGCCGTGGTCGCCGCGGCGGTCCGGAAGGCGGTGACCGACCAGCCGGACGCCTTCGGGGCCGACGTCGCCAACCCGACCGTGCGCTCGACGCTCGACGCCCTGCGCGAGGACACCGCGACCCCCGTCGTCGTGCCGGGCGCCGAGCCGGCCTGGTGGCTGGCGGCCGTCGCCGCCGAGCAGGCGCTGCAGGCCGGCGGGGCACGGCGGCTGCCCGCCTGGCTGGAGTCCTCGCCGCTGCCGCCGCTGGTGGTCGACGGCCTGCGGCTGAACCCCGCGATGGTCGAGGCGGCGCTGCTCTCGGCGCTGCGTGCGGCCGCCCTCCCGGACCTGGTGACGCCCCCGCTCGTGGTCGCCCTGCGGGACCGGCTGCGCCCGGTCGACCGGGACGCGGTCGCGTCGGCGTTGCTGGACGCCTGGCTCGGCGAGGGCGCACCGGCCAAGGAGAAGGCGGTGTTCGTGGCCGCCGGGTTCCTGGGGGCCGACGGGTTCGTCGCCCGGCTCCTGCCGCTGGTGCGCGAGTGGCCGGGGCAGTCCCAGCACGCCCGGGCGGTGCTCGGCCTGGACGTCCTGGTCGCCACCGGCAGGCTGTCGGGGCTGCAGGGCATCTCCGGGATCGCGTCGGCGTCGAAGTTCAAGGGCGTCCAGGAGGCCGCCCGGCGCGCGATGCACCGGCTGGCCGCCGCGGCCGGGCTGACCCCCGACCAGCTCGCCGACCGTGTGGTGCCCGACGGTGGCCTCGACCGCCGCGGCACCCGGGTGCTGGCCTACGGGCCCCGGTCGTTCCGGGTGTCGCTGTCCTCCCAGGGCAAGCTGGTGGTGCGGGACCTGGACGACGCGGGCCGCCCCGCCGGCAAGGCCCGCACCGCGTTGCCGGCCCCCAACAGCAAGGACGACGCGGCTGCGGCCCAGGCGGCGAAGGCCGAGTTCACCGTGCTGCGCAAGCAGCTCACCGACCTGGCGAAGGTGCAGACGGCCCGGCTGGAACAGGCGATGATCTCGGGCCGCACCTGGTCCGGCGCCGAGCACCGCGAGCACCTGACGGCCAACCCGCTGCTGAACTCGCTGATCCGCCCGCTGGTGTGGTCGATCGTGGCGGGCGGCTCGCGCACCCTGGCGCGGGTGACCGAGGACCGCGAGTACCTGACGGTCGACGACGACGTCGTCGTCCCGGCGGACGACGTGACCGTCGCCCTGGCGCACCCGCTCCACCTCACCGCGACCGAGCGCGCCGCCTGGCACGAGCATCTCGTCAGCTACGACCTGATCCCCCCGATCGAGCAGCTCGACCGTGCCGTGCACGTGCTGCCGCCCGGGCAGGACGGCACCGACCTGCTCCCCTCGGCCCTGCCGAAGGGGCGGATCCACCCTGGCACCCTGGTCGGCCTCCTCGATCGGCACGGCTGGCGCCGCGGCCATCCCGCCGACGGAGGCGTCATCACCTTCGCCTGGTTGCCCTTCCCCACCTACGACCGGGCCGTGGTCATCGACCTGGCGGACGGGCTGTGGGTGGGCGTGATCGGTGAGTCCGGCGACCAGCAGATCAACGCCGCGATCGTCACCCCGCTCGCCGCGCCCGCGGACGCCTGGTACCTCGACGGTCTCCGGGAGCGCATCCCGTGGACGGCGGTCGACCCGCTCGTCGTCTCCGAGACGCTGCGCTCGCTGGCGGCCATCGCGGAGAAGACGACGTGACCGCCTCAGCTCCCGACCCCGTCCGGGGCGGCGACCGGCTGGACCAGCTGCAGCGCCCGGCGGCCGAGCGGCTGCACGCGCAGGAGCTGGCCCGCCTCGCCGAGCACGACCGTCACCGCAAGGCCGCCGTCCCGCAGGGGTGGCGGCTGTCGCCCCGCTCGGTGGTGGACTTCGTGCTCGGCGACCCTCACCTGGACGTCGCCGAGAAGTTCGTCGGCGAGCGCGCCTTCGTCGAGCGGTGCGTCGTGGCCCTGGCCACCCACCGGGGCCTGATGCTCGTCGGCGAGCCGGGCACCGCCAAGTCCTACCTGTCGGAGCTGCTGGCGGCGGCGGTGTCCGGCGACTCCAGCCTGACCGTCCAGGGATCGGCGTCCACCACCGACGACGCCATCAAGTACTCCTGGAACTACGCCCTGCTGCTCGCCCGCGGTCCCGGCCCGGAGTCCCTGGTGCCCGCCCCGGTGCACCGGGGCATGACCGAGGGCAAGGTGGTGCGGTTCGAGGAGATCACGCGCTGCCCGATCGAGGTGCAGGACAGCCTGCTGTCGGTGCTCAGCGACCGGGTGCTGACGATCCCCGAGCTGCCGGAGCCGCATCGCACCCTGTACGCCGCCAAGGGCTTCGCGGTCGTCGCGACGGCCAACACCCGCGACCGTGGCGTGAACGAGATGAGCGCCGCGCTCAAGCGCCGCTTCAACTTCGAGACGGTGCGCCCGATCGCCGACCACCGCCGGGAGGTGGCGCTGGTCCAGCGGCAGTCGGATGCGCTGCTGGCCGCCGCGGGCCTTCAGGTGCGCCTTCCCGAGGACCTGACCGACGTCCTGGTCACCGCCTTCACCGAACTGCGCACCGGGCGGTCGGCCAGCGGCGGGCCGATCGACGCGCTGTCCACCGCGATGTCGACGGCCGAGGCGATCTCGGTGGCGTTCGCGACCGGGTTGCAGGCGGCCTGGTTCGGCGACGGGCGCCCGGACGGCGGCCACCTCGTCGAGGCCCTGGTCGGCACGGCGCTCAAGGACTCGACGGAGGACCTGTCCCGGTTGCGCGGGTACTTCACGCGCGAGGTGAAGGGCCGCCGGGGCCGGTGGCAGGAGCTGTACGCCGCCCGGGAACGCATCCTCGATGACCCGTCCTGACCCGCCCGTGCCCGACCCGGTCGCGTCCGACCCGGCGGTGCCGGACGGCGACGGGATCCTGTGGGTGCCCGTGCGACACCACTCCCCGGCGTCCGCCCGAACGGTCGCCGCGCTGGTGGAGCAGTACGACCCCGCGGCCGTGCTCGTGGAGGGGCCGGCCGAGCTGTCCGACCTCGGCGTGCTCGCGCTGGGGCACGACCTGCCGATCGCGGTCATGTCCTGGACCCGCACCCGGGACGGCGCGGGCGAGCGGGCCGGATACGCGCTGTACCCGTTGGCGGAGTTCTCCCCCGAGTGGCAGGCGGTGCGCCTGGGGCTGGCACGCGGAGCCCGGGTGGAGTTCATCGACCTGCCCTGGCGGCAGGTGCAGGCCCTGCGGGAACGGACCGCCGACAGGCGCGCGACCGACGCCGCCCCGGCGCTGGTCGACGTCGAGCCGGACGACCACTTCTACGCGACGCTGGCGCGCTACACCGGCCGATGCGACCTCAGCGCGGTGTGGGACGCCTTCTTCGAGATCGACCCGGACCTCGACGCCGCCACGTACCTGCGCCGCGCCGCGGTCCTGGGCGCCGGGATCCGGCTGGCCTCCGGCGTGGACGGCACCCGGCCCGACCCCGAGAACTCCGCCCGGGAGCGGCACATGGCCCGGCGGATCGCCCGGGTGCGGGCCACCACGGCGGGCGTCGTCCTGGTGGTGACCGGTGCCTTCCACACCGCCGGGCTGCAGGTCCTGCTGCGCACCGGCCTCGACCCGCTCGACCCGCTCGACCCGCTCGACCCGCTCGACCCGCTCGACCCGGACGAGGCCGGGGTCCACGTCGAGCACGGCACCGCGCTGGTGCCCACGTCGTACCGGGAGCTGGACGCCGACTCCGGGTACCTGGCGGGCCAGCCCGACCCCGGGTTCTACGACCGGGTCTTCACCGACCGCTCCCCCGACGCCGTCCCCGACCTGCTGCACGAGGCGGTGACCCGGCTGCGCGAGGCCCGCGTGACGGTGACCGCGGCCGACCTGATCGCGGCGATGACCACGGCCCGCGGGCTGCAGCAGGTGCGCGGGCATCCCCGGATGTGGCGCGACGACCTGGTGGACGGCGTCACCTCCGTGCTGGTCAAGGACGTCGACGACGACCCTCCGTTGCTGCGGGCCCTGCACGCCGAGCTCTGCGGCCACCGGGTCGGCCGGCTCGCGCCGGGGACGCCGGTGCCGCACCTGGTCACCTGGGTGCGGGAGCGGTTCGCCGAACTGGGCGTCGCGACGTCCCGCACCGGCGTCGACCTGACCGCCGACGTCGACACCGCCGCGGGACTGGCCCTCAGCCGGCTGCTGCACGGCCTGGCGGTGCTCGGGGTGCCGGGCGTCGACCTGGTCCGGGACGTCACCGGCTCCGACCCCGCCGGGCTGTCAGCACGCACCGTGGTGGACACCCGGCAGGTCTGGCGGCTGCGCTGGACGGACCGGGACGAGGCGGCCCTGATCCTCGCCGGGCGGTGGGGTCCGACCGGGCCGACGGCGGTCGCCGCGACCCTCGCCGAGCGGGCCGCCACCGCGGACGTCGCCGGGGCCGCCGAGCTGCTGCTGACGGCCGCGCGGTGCGACAGCGGCGAACTGTCGGCCCGGCTGCGGGTGCGGCTGGCCGCTGCGCTGCAGCGCAGCGAGGACCTCGTCGCGCTGGCCGCGGCCCTGCGGGTCGTGGTGCGGCTGCACCACTTCGACCACTGGGCGGGGACCGTCGGGCGCGCGGACGTCGCCGAGCTCGTCAGCCTGGCCCAGGGCCGCTGCGTCCGGGCCCTGGAACGGCTCGCCGAGCCGGTGCCCGGGCCGGCGGCCACCGCGACCGTCGACGCGCTGCGGGTGCTGGTGGAGTCCACGCTGACCACCCGCGACAGCCTCGACGTCGACGTCGAGGGACTCGCCCGGGCGTTGCAGGAGCAGGTGCGGCGGCGGCACGAGCCCGAGGTGGCCGGGGCGCTGGTGGGGGCCGTCTGGTTGCTCACCGGCGACCCGGAGCACCGCCTGGCCACCGCGCTCGGCGACCCCGCCGGAACCGGGCCGTTCTACGCCGGGCTGCTGGGCGTGGCGCGGCACCTGGCCACGGCGTCACCGCAGATCTTCGATCCCGCCGACCTGGCGCTGCGCACCTGGACGGACGCCGAGTTCCTGCACGCGCTGCCCGAGCTGCGCCGCGCCTTCGCCCGCACCACCCGCGCCGAGCGGCAGGCCCTCCTGGCCCACCTGACCGGCCGGTGGGGTCGGGCGCTGCCCCGGTTCCGGGTCGACGACCCGACCCTGCTGCACCTGGCCGCGCAGGAGGCCGCGCTGTGGGACGTCGCCACCCGCCTGACCGGAGGGCGGACCCCGGATGGACGTGCCTGACCTGCCACCGGACCCCGGTCGTGCCGGCCACGGGTCCGCGCCGGACCGGGACCTGCGGTGGCGCCTGGTGCTGGGCGACGTGGCCGGCGAGCTCGCCGGGGTGGACGGCGTGTGGGCACGCCGGGACGCCGCGCTGGCCTTCCTGTACGACCGCGAGCGCGAGGGCTCACCGACCGGGTCCGGGCTGATGACCTCGACGGAGTGGATCAACGAGGTGTACGAGCTGTTCCCCCGGTCGGTCGCCGATCGCCTCGGCGACGACGCCGTCACCCGCTACGGCGTCACCGACCTGGTGACGTCGGCCGAGGTGCTGGAACGGATCACCCCGTCGACGGCGTTGCTGCGCGCGATCCTGCGCACCAAGCACCTGATGGAACCCGGTGTGCTGGCCCTGGCACGACAGGTCGTCGACCGCGTCGTCCGGCAGTTGATGGAGCAGCTCGCGCGCCCCGTGCGCAACCCGTTCACCGGGCCCAAGGACCGCAACCGCCGTAGCCGGGTGCGGATCGCGGCGAACTTCGACGCCCGCGCCACCGTCCGGGCGAACCTGAAGCACGTCGACCGCGCCAGCGGCGAGCTGGTCATCGCCGAGCCGCTGTTCACCTCCCGGGTCCGCCGCCAGCAGGACCGGTGGCAGGTCGTGGTGTGCCTCGACCAGTCCGGCTCGATGGCCGACTCGGTGATCCATGGGGCCGTCACCGCGTCGATCTTCCACGACACCGAGGTCGCCGACCTGACCGCCGTGGTCGGCGACCCGGTCGAGGTCCTGATGGGGGTGCAGCTCGGGGGCGGCACCGACATCCACCGGGCGATGAGCTACGCCCGTGGGCTCGTCGACACCCCGCGCCGGGCGATCGTCGTCATGATCAGCGACTTCTTCGAGGGCGGTTCCGACGGCCCGCTGGTGGCCACCGTGCGCGGCATGGTCGCGGACGGCGTGACCGTGCTCTGCCTGGGTGCGCTCAGCACGGTCGGGACCGCCCGGTACGACACGGCCACCACCACGCGGCTGGCGGCCGTGGGGGCGCACGTCGCGGTGATGACCCCCGACCGCCTCGCTGGGTGGGTCGCCGAGGTGATCGGATGACGCCGCCGGTCCGGCCCGACCTGCTGGCCCTGACGACCGGGGTCCTGGCCGAGCTGACCAACCCGGGCACCGTCCGGCGCGCGGTCAAGGAGCTGGACGCCGGTGCGCGCTTCACCTTCACCGTCGCCGTCACCCCGGGCGGGGACGTCGTGACCGCCGTGGACGGCGACCTCCTCTGCGTGCTGGGCACCGGTCCCTTCGACACGTGGACGTGCACCTGCACCACCGGTGAGCGCTGCCGTGACCTGGTGCGCGCGGTGCTGGACTGGCAACGCCGGTGCGCCTCGGAACCGGTGGGATCGCCGGAACGGCCGGAGCCGCCGGTCCCGGCCGACGGGTCCGACGAGGGACCGCCCGCCGCCGGGCTGCCGGACGGCGTCGTCGCGGAGGTCGGGATCGGCGCGACGCAGGCGCGGGTGCGGTTGCTGCACCCCGAACACGTCGCGGTGCGCTTCCTGGTCGGCGGCGATCCGCGGTACGCGCGCTGCGGGTGCGGAACCGCGGGATGCGGCCACGTGGCCCTGGCGCGGGCCGCCCTGGACCTGCATCCGGGCCGCGGTTCGGCCGTGGTGGCCGGCACCTGCGCGCCCGTCGTGGTTCCGGAGCGCTGGCGGGCGCAGTGGCGGCGGTGGGCCGCCCAGCTGGTCGAGCTGGGTCTGCCGGCCGCGGCCGAGCTGATGGGCGGTGCGGTGCGGCTGGCCACCGCCGCGGAGCGGGAGGGCCTCGCGGCCCCCGCCGCGGTGCTGCGGGAGATCGCTGAGCAGCTGCAGCTGCGGTCCGACCATTCCAGCCGGCTGTCGCCGGTGCGGCTGGTGGAGCTGGTCGGTGAGCTGGAGGCCCGGCTGCGGGCGCTGGACGTCGCGGCACTGCCGGGACCGCTGGTGGCCGGCACCCCGCCGGCCCGGCGGGACGTCGGTCAGGCCAGGCTGGCCGGTCTGGGGGCGAGCTACCGGCAGGTCGGCGGATGGCACGAACTCCGGGCGTTCGTCGCCGACACCGGGAGCGGCGCCGTCCGCACCGTGACGCTGACCCGGACCGACACCGTCGACGTCCGGCACGCCCCGCCCGACCTGGCGCTGGTCCGGCACCGCGGGGCGCGGATGGTGGACTGGGCGGCCGGGCGCGGGCTCCTGCCCTCCGCCCGCCGCGTCGACGACGAGCTGGTGACGCCGCGCGGGCGCTGGACCCTGCTGGCGACACCTGCCCCCGAGGCCGACCCGGCGGTGTTCGCCCCGCCCGTGGGCGCGGCGGAGGAGGTCCCCGCGGTCCTGGGTCCGCGGCGTCCCGCCGACGGTGTGGGGATGCTCGCCGTGGGCGAGGTGCAGCAGGTGACGGTCGTCGCGGACGTGGTGACGGCCCGGCTGATCGCCCCGGCCGGGGACGAGGCGGTGCTGCGGCTGTGTGCCGACCCCCGCGCCGGCGACGCGGGCCGGCTGCTGGCCGCGACCCTGCGCGGCACGGCGGCGGGCCCGGTGGTCGCGGTCGCCGGTCGCTGGCGCCCGTCCTCGGCGGGGCCGCCGGTCGTGACGCCGACAGCGGTGTGGTCCGCGTCGGGGTGCCTGCTGCCCCAGCTCGGCGTCGTGGTGGGACGCGACGGGTCGGTGGACCGGGGCCAGGTCACGCCCGCGGCACCCGACGACGGCGCGGGGACGGGCGACCCGTGGGCGCAGTGGTGGTCCACGTTCGGCGAGGTGCTCGGCCGGCTGCTCGTGACCGGCGCGCGTCGGGGCGCGGCGCCCGCGGCGCGGGCCCTGCACGAGTGCGCCGACCAGGCCGCGGGCCTGGGACTGGTCCGGTGCGCGGCCCTGGCCCGGGACCTCGCCGACCGGCCCGAGCCGGAGCCGGTGCTGGACGCCGCGGTACTGCTGGCCCTGGCCGACTGATCCGCGGGCGGCGATGAGGGACCCGCAGGACCTTCAGCTGGGGATCGGTGCCCTGCCCCTGGTCGCGGCCCTGCTGGCCGGCCGGCTCGGCCACCCGTCGTACACCTGGCCGCGGTCGGGGTGGTCAACAGGCCCCTGTTCGGTTCCCTCCTGACCGTGTGCGAGCGGGAAGCGCCCGCCTCGCTGCACACCCAGGTGTTCACCCTGGTGGCTGGCCCCCAGGTGTTCACCCTGGGGGCCGGCCTGAAGAGCACCTTCGCCGCCACCGGGGCCGCCGGGGCGGGACTGGCGAGCAGCACCGGCCGTGCTGCCCGGCGCTCAGCGCCCGTGCTGCCCGGCACTCAGCGCAGGGCGGCGGCCACCGCCTCGGCGAGCGTCGTCGTCCGGCGCCCGATGAGGCGGGCGAGGTCACCTGTCTCGATGAGCAGGGCACCCTCCCGGGTGGCGCGGTCGACGTCCGCGATGATCTCGGCGACCGGCTGCGGCAGTCCCGTCGCGGCGAGCGTGGCCGTCAGCTCCTCCACCGACACCTCGCGGTACGGCACCGGCCGGCCGGAAGCCGCGGCCACGGTGGCGGCGAGCTCGGCCTGGGTGAAGGACTCGTCACCGCCCAGCTCGTACACCGCGCCCTCGTGACCGTCGGTGGTCAGGACGACGGCCGCCGCCTCGGCCTGCTCGGCACGGGCCGCACCGCTGATCCGGCCGTCGCCGGACGCCGCCACGACGCCGTGCGCCAGGTACACCGCCAGGCGCCCGGTGTACCCCTCCAGGTACCAAGCGTTGCGCAGGAAGGTGAAGGGGACGCCGAGCTCCCGGATGCCGGCCTCGGTCGCCGCGTGGTCCGCCGCGATTCGCATGGAGGTCGTCGTGGCGTGGGGCGCGCTGGTGTAGGCGACCAGCTCCGCTCCGGCGTCCCGGGCGGCCCGGGCGACGGCGAGATGCTGCTCGACGCGGCGGCCGAAGTCCATGCCGGACACCACGAGCACCCGGCCGGCCCCTGCCACGGCGTCCGCGATCGTCGCCGGGTCGTCGTAGTCGAGGCGCCGCACGTCGACGCCGCGGTCGGCCAGCGGCTTGGCGGCGTCCAGGTTGCGGCCGCCGGCGACGATCCGGTGGGGTGCCACCCCGCGGTCGAGCAGGCTCTCGACGACGGCGCGGCCGAACTGGCCGGTGGCCCCGGTGACGACGATCGGCGTGGTGCTGGGCATGGGTGCGGTCCTTCCGGTGAGTTTCGGTGATCGTGCGTGCCAACTCCCGGGGGTGCGGTGACACTTCCCGATCCGCGGTACCCACTTTTCGGTAAGGTACTGGCATGGCGGTGAGTGAGCAGGTCGGGCGGCTGCGTCTGGTGGTACCGGATGGCGTCCTGAGTGCCGGCTGCCCCTCCCGGGTCGTGCTCGACCACGTCATGAGCCGTTGGGGCGTGCTGGTGCTGGTGGCGTTGGTCGACGGCACGCTGCGGTGGGGCGAGCTGCGCCGCACCGTGCAGGGCATCAGCGAGAAGATGCTGGCGCAGACCCTGCAGACCCTGGAACGCGACGGTCTGGTGCACCGGGAGGCGCTGCCGGTCATCCCGCCGCACGTCGAGTACAGCCTCACGCCCCTGGGCCACGGGCTGGTCGAGCGGCTGGCGCCCCTGCTGGAGTGGGTCGCCGAGCACGCCCCGTCGATCGTCGCCGGGGCGACGCCGCGCTGAGTCCGCTCAGAGACGCTCGACGCGGTCGGCCTGCGGGCCGCGGTCGCTCTGGCGGACGGCGTAGCGGACCCGCTCGCCCCGCTGCAGGGACGTGGCGCCCACCACGACCGAGACGTGCACGAACAGGTCCGCTCCCCCGGCGTCCGGGGCGATGAAACCGAACCCGCGATCGGCGTCGAACCGCGCGACGACGCCTTCCCCGCCGCGGACCACCTCGTAGGCGACGCGGTCGCCCTCGGACAGCGAGGTCAGACCGTCGCCCAGGGCCCGGGCGTGGGCGAAGACGTCGTCACCACCGGAATCGGGGGTGATGAACCCGAAGCCCTTGCCCTCGTCGTACCAGGAGACGGTGCCGTCGGCACCGTCGCCGGCGGCGGGCCCGCCGACGCCGGAGGCCAGCGGCAGCAGGTGCTCGGCCTGGGGGCCGCGTTCGCCCTCGCCCACGAGGAAGGCGACCCGCTGCCCCTCGGTGACGACGCCACCGGTGACGATGGCCGAGCTGTGCACGAAGATCTGCGCCCCGCCGCCGTCAGGCTCGACGAAGCCGTAGCCCTTGCTCGGCTCGTACCACACGACCGTGCCCAGCAGCCCGAGCGCGGAGTCCGGGGCCGACTCACCGGTCACGCGGACGCGGACCGCCTGCGGGCCGCGATCCCCCTCACCGACCTCGAACTCGACGGTCTGGCCCTCCCGGAGCAGCTTGGAACCGCCGGAGGCTGCGAGCTCGGAGGCATGGACGAACAGGTCCTCGCGGCCGTCGTCGAGGGCCAGGAACCCGAAGCCACGGTCGGCGTCGAACCAGCGGACGACTGCATGAGGCACTGAGGGCTCCACGGGGAGGGTTCGGGTGAGGCCTCGGTCCCAGTCTCGCGCCGTCACGACGACCGACTCAGGACCGGCACGTCCGATGCTACCGGGCGGGACGCACCACGCCGCCGGTCCCCGCCGGTCCCCGCCGGCCGGGCCGATCAGCCGGGCACCTTGTCTGCTTCGCCCCTGGTTCAGGGCACCGCGGTCAGCAGCCGCATCGACCCGAGGAACTCCGGCTGGGTCCGCAGGTACCCGTACCGGCGGTCCCACTCCCCGGACGCCAGGTCCGCCGCGAGCCGAGCGACCCCGGCCTGCGCCACGGCCGGGTCGACGAAGCTCCACGCGGACTGCGAGCGCCGCACCGCCGGGTCCAGGAACCGTTCCGGACGGGCGTAGTACGCGTCGGTGAATCCGTCCACGCAGTCGATCGGGATCGGGATCTCCATCACGTTCCCGGAGCCGCCCAGGACGTCGAGGAGGTGGTCGATCGGCGGATACCGGCGCCGCTCGGCCGCGATGACCTCGGGCACGTACTCGGCCAGCCACAGCCGGTCCAGCGCCTCGCCGTCCGCGGTCAGCACGACCACCGGGCCGCGCGTCACCCGCTGCACCTCCCGCAACCCGGCGTCCAGGTGCGTCCACTGGTGCACGGTCAGGATCGCCATCGCCGCGTCGAACGTGCCGTCCACGAACGGCAGGTCCTCCGCGACCGCGTCCACCGCGGGCACCCGGTGCGCCGGCCGCTGTGCCCGCATGGCCGCTGACGGCTCCACCGCCGTCACGTCCCGGTCGGTCGGCTCGTACGAGCCCGCACCCGCGCCCACGTTGAGCACCGTCCGTGCCGGGCCCAAGGCCGTGTGCACCAGCGCCTCGATCCTCGGATCCGGGCGGCGCTGCACCGCGTACCCCGTCCCGTGGACGCCGTAGTCCACGTCCCCGACCGGTCGCCCCGGTCGCCCCGGGCTCGCCGGAGTCCCGGCCCCATCCGTCGCCTCTGCCGTCACGGGCCCATTCTCGACGCCCGCCCCCTCCTGCAGCACCCCGGTTCCTGCAGCACCCCGGTTCCTGCAGCACCCCGGTCGACCACATCGGCAGGTGCCTGGGGTCGACGCTGTTCACGCTCGACATCGCGGTGCACCCCGGCGCAGCCGGCGAGGCACGCAGGGCGATCACTGACGCCGCCGCGGACCAGCTGAGCCGTCGAGGCTGCAGCCTCACGGCCAGAGTCGGCGACGCGTCCAGCGGTCACCGGCGCGCAGGTACTGCAGGCGCACGTGGCGACGCTCGCGGTCGGCCTGCCAGAACTCGACCTCACGCGCTGCGAGCGCGTACAGCGTCCAGGCAGGAGCCACCGCCCCCGGGTCCGCCAGGATCCGGTCCTGCGCGGCCTCGAGGGCCACAGGAAGGTCAGCGGGGTCCTCCAGCACCTGCGACTGGCGGGCCACGAGACCCTCGATCCGCGACGCCTCCGGGCGGGCCAGGAAGTCCTCCGCGCTGCGTCGGGGACCGCAGGACGTCGCCGTGCCGCGCACCTGGACCTGCCGGCCCTGCTCGGGCCAGTGGAAGCCGAGCGCGGCCTCGGGGTGGGCCGCCAGCTCGCGACCCTTGCGGCTGGACGCGCTGGACGCGAACAGCCAGCCCCCGTCCACCGTGACGTCCTTGCAGATCAGCACCCGCCCCGACGGGCGCCCCGACCCGTCGACCGTGCACAGCGTCATGGCGTGCGGCTCGCGCACACCGCCCGCGACGGCCCGTTGCAGCCAGTCGAGGAACAGGGCGACCGGCTCGTCGGGTGCCGCCCCGGGGTCGAACCCGGGTAGCTCGGCGTCGAACACCCGAAGCGCCCGCAGCACCTGCCGAACCGACCGACCGTCGTCGAGCACCGCACCCGGCGCGACGTCGTCCACATCCATCGCAGGACCTCTCCGAAGATCGAGTGACACCATCCTGGCACGTGCTGGACGCCGGGCGGCTCGGGGAGCGGTCCGGCGTCCCACGTGCCGACGGCTCCCGCCAGCAGCAGCGGTTCCGCGCCGCCGTCGAGACCCGGCACGCCTAGGCTGCGGTGATGACCGATCTGCCCGTCCTCGACGCCGTCGAGCAGCGGGTCCTGGGGTCCCTGCTCGAGAAGCAGGTGACCGTCCCCGCGACGTACCCGCTCACGCTCCACGCCCTGCGCACCGCGTGCAACCAGACCTCCAACCGCGACCCGGTGACGGACCTCGACGAGCGCACCGTCGAGACCGCCGCCCGGGCCCTGCGCGACCGGGGGCTGCTGCGCATCGTGTGGTCCGACACCGGACGCCGCGTCCTGAAGTACCACCAGACGCTGGAGGAGGTTCTCGGTCTCCGGCCCGACGAGCGGGCCCTGATCACCGCGCTGCTGCTGCGCGGCCCGCAGACCCCCGGCGAGCTGAAGACCCGCACCGAGCGACTGCATCCCTTCCCCCACCGGGACGACGCCGAGGCATGCCTGCAGCGTCTCGCCGGACGCGCCGATCCGCTCGTGCGGCGGCTGGAGCGCCAGACGGGCCGCCAGGACCACCGGTGGGTGCACCTGCTCGGCCCGGTCCCGCAGGCGTCGGCCGCTGCGGGCGGCGCCCCTGCGGAGGCAGCACCGGCGCCCGCCGTCGATCGTGATCTCCCCCTCGCCGACGGCGCGACCGCACGCGACGAGCGGGTCCGCACCACCTACACCACGGTCGCCACCGCCTACGCCGACCAACTCTCCACCGAGCTGGACGACCTGCCGTTCGAACGCTGGCTGCTCGGACGGATCGTCGCCGAGGCGGGCGGCCGGCCCGTCGTCGACGCGGGGTGCGGACCGGGCCATGTCACCGCCCATCTCGCCGCCGCCGGCGCCGACGCGCACGGCATCGACCTCACACCGGCCATGGTCGACCAGGCCCGGGCGCGCTTCCCCGGCGTCCCCTACGACGTCGGTGACCTGACCCGGCTCCTGCGTCCGCTCCACGCCGACGGCTGGGGGGCCGTCCTGGGCTGGTACTCCCTGATCCACCTGGCAGCCTCGGAGTTCCCCGACGCGATCGCGGCCCTGGCCCGCCCGCTCGCCCCGGGCGGCCTTCTCCTGCTGGGGTTGCACGCCGGCCGCGAGGTCCGCCCGCTCACCTCGTGGTTCGGACACGAGGTCGCCGTCGACGTCGTCCTGCACGACCCGGCGGACGTCGTCGCAGCGGTCACCGCCGCCGGGCTGCAGGACGTCGAGTGGTACCTGCGCGGTCCCCTCACGACCCGCAAGGAGACCACGGAACGCCTCTACGTGATCGCCCGACGCCCACCGCGCTGACCCGCGACGGCCCCGCCGCGGGTCCTAGAAGGCGTGGGCCACCAGCTCTCCGAAGAGCGTGTGCTCGTCGGCCGTGTCGAGTCCGCGCGAGCGGAACCAGGCGCAGACGTTCGCGCAGTCGCGCTGCAGGTAGTCCATCCCGTTGAGGTTGCCGATCAGGTCCACGATCTGAGGCAGGTCGATCACCACGAGCCGGTCGCCCTGGGCGAGGATGTTGTACGCCGAGAGGTCGCCGTGGACGACACCGTTCTGCACCATCGTGACCAGAGCGTCGGTGAGCTGGTCGAAGGACGACCGCAGCAGCTCCGCAGACGGCCGGGTCTGGGCGAGGCGGGGTGCCGTCCGCCGGTCGCCGCTCTCGTCGACCACCGAGATCCATTCCATCAGGATCTCGGTTCCGTCGATCTGGACCGGGTACGGGACCGGCAGCCCGAGGTTCCAGAGTCGGACCAGGGCAGCCCACTCCGAGACCGCCCATTCGGAGGCGGCGACCAGCCGGCCGAAG
>Ga0302322_100001236_pt1 | contig 20728 bp, 16 predicted proteins | sample Fen_T0_2_FD_203757 | JGI IMG/M metagenome (GOLD analysis project Ga0302322, IMG submission 203757) | Peat permafrost microbial communities from Stordalen Mire near Abisko, Sweden - Fen_T0_2 | ecosystem: Environmental > Terrestrial > Soil > Wetlands > Permafrost | place: Sweden: Abisko...
ATCGAGTCGCGCCGGATCCCAGGCCAGCGCCTTGGGCGTGATCATGAAGCCGACCTGGCCGTAGCAGGCCAGCAATCCGACGGCGAAGATCGGCACGATCAGCGCGGCCGCGGCGAAGCCCATGTGCGCCACGCTCGCGGTCATCCAGCCCGCGGCCCCGGCCTCGGAGAGCTCCTCGCGGCCCTGCACAGGCAGGCTCGTCACGGCGTCGACGACCAGTGTGCCGGCACCCTGTGCGAACCAGGAGCCCGACACGATCAGCACGATCAGGCCCGCGAGCAGGAGCAGCGCCGAGGCGACCTCGTGCGAGAGCGAGACCTGCCCCTGCTCGCGCGATTCCTCGCGCCTGCGTGGGGTCGCATCCTCGGTCTTCTCCTGCTTGTCGGGTTCTTCGGCCACGCTTCAGGTTCCGAGCACGTCGAGCGCGCCGTCGAGGCCGCGCGCGAACTGGTCGTAGAGGCCTTCCAGCGCGGGAGCGAGGAAGGGTGCGAAGACGAGCAGCGCGATCAGCCCCACGGCGATGCGCGCGGAGTAGCTCACGTCCATGACGTTGAGCTGCGGCACCATGCGCGCCAGCAGCGCCACGAGCAGCGAGGTCATGAAGAGCAGCACCAGCACGGGCGCCGCGAAGGCGATCCCGGCCCCGAAGGTCTGCGCGAAGAGCGTCTCCGCGCCCCAGGCGACGCTGCCCGAGATCGCGAGCACGCCCACGGGCGCGCGCACGAACGAGTGCTCGAGCGCCTTGAGCAGCAGGTGGTGGCCGTTGACCGCCAGGAAGCCGAGCAGGAAGAAGACCTCGTAGAGCTGGGCCACGACCGGCGTGTTGACGCCCGTCACGGGGTCCATGATCGAGGCCATGTTGAAGCCCATCTCGGTGCCGATCATCTCGCCCGCCAGGCGCAGCGAGACCAGCACGGTGTGCAGCGTGAAGGCCAGGAACAGGCCCACGAGGATCTCGCGCAGCACGAGGCAGGCGTACTCGACCGGCTCGGGCGAGTGGCCCAGCGGGGAACCGCTCGCGGAATAGAGCACGAAGCTGATCGAGACGACCAGCCCGACGCGGTAGGAGGCGAAGCCCGTTCCCTGGCCGAAGATCGGCGACGAGATCACCAGCGCACTGGTGCGCGCCAGGTACAGGCTGAAGGCCTCGAGCGAGCCGGGGGGGAGGAGTTCCATGGCGCGCCTCAGGAAAGTCCGAAGGTCACGAGCCGCTCGAACACGCGGTGCGTGTAGTCGACCAGGATGTGCAGCGCCGGCGCGAGCAGCAGCAGCACGACCAGCATCACGCTGAACATCTTCGGCACGAGCGAGAGCGTCTGCTCCTGCACGGAGGTCAGCGCCTGGAACAGGCTCACCGCCACGCCGACTACCAGCCCCACGAGCAGCACCGGCCCGGCGAGCACGATGACCGTCATCAAGAGCTCGCGCGCGATGTCGGTGATCGTCAGGTCGAGCGAGGAGTCTGCCAGGAACATCGTGGATGCCTCAGGTCGTGACGAAGGAGGTCACCAGCGACTGGCACACGAGGTGCCAGCCGTCGACGAGCACGAAGACGAGGATCTTGAACGGCGTCGAGATCATCACGGGCGGCAGCATGAACATGCCCATCGAGAGCAGGACGCTGGAGACGACCATGTCGATCACGAGGAACGGCAGGAAGAGCAGGAAGCCCATCTGGAAGGCGGTCTTGAGCTCGCTCAGCACGAACGCGGGGATGATCACGCGCATCGGCAGCTGGATCTCCTGGCCGTCGGAGACCGGCTCGATCTTGGCCATCTCGCTGAACATCACCAGCTCGCTCTTGCGCGTGTTCGCGACCAGGAACACGGAGAGCTCGTCCCAGGCCTTGGCGCCGGCGTCCTCGATCGTGAGCTCGCCGGCCTTGTAGGGCACGTAGGCCTTGTCCCAGATGCGCCCGGCGACGGGCCCCATCACGAAGGTCGTGAGGAACAGCGAGAGCCCGATCAGCACGGGGTTCGGCGGCAGTTCGTTGACGCTCAACGCGCGGCGCACGAACGAGAGCACGATCACGATGCGCGTGAAGCTCGTGATCGTCACCAGTACCGCGGGCAGGAGCGTCAGGACCGTGAGCAGGATCGCGATCTCGACCGCGGTCGAGGCGCGCCCGGACGAGAGGTCGCCGACGGTCTGGTCGAGCGGGCCGGGCACGGGCGGCCCGATCGGGCTCCCGGCCTGGAATGCGGAAGCGGCGCCGCACAGGAGTGCCAGCGCGAGCCCCGCGAGCAGGATGCGTTGGATCCTCAAGCGCTCACCTCGTGGCCGTTCCAGCGTTCGCGCGCCTTGGAGAGCGCCTGCAGGAACGCGTGCTTGTCGGCCTTGCTCGGTTCCGCGGGCTTCTTGTCGGCCGCGTGCACGGGATCGATCTCGGCGACGAGCGAGACTTCCTTCTCCCCCAGTCCGAGCGCGAAGGTGCGGTCGTAGCAGCGCACGACCGCCAGGCGCTGCTTGCCGCCGAGCGGCAGGAGATCGATCACCTGCAGCGAACGCGAGGCCGCGCGCGCGCGCACCGCGCCGCCGACGAGCTTCTTGAAACCCCAGGCGAGCGCCAGGATCGCGAGCAGCAGGATGCCGCAGACCGTGAGGTAGCGGGTCAGGTCGGGGCCGTTCGAGGAGAGCGGCAAGACCTTGTCCTGCTCGATCGCGAGCAGCACGAGAGACGCGGGGTTGAGGAACATGCGCCTCCGGAAGAGCAAGCGCCGTGCCGTGTGCCGATTCGCGTGTCTGTGTGCCGCGCTGCGTGTGCAGGGAAAGGGTTGCTGTCGAGATGCTCGACAAGTGTCGAGGAAAGCGTCAGCTCGTCGCCGTGTCCGCGCGCGTGGCGTTGCGCAGCACGTCGCGCAGGTCGCGCAGGCGCATCGGCTTCGTCAGGTAGTCATCCATCCCCGCCTCGAGGCAGCGCTCGCGATCGCCGGCGAGCACGTGCGCCGTGAGCGCGATCACGCGCGAACGCGCGTTCGGCCCGGGCAGCGCGCGGATTGCGGCCGTTGCCTCGAAGCCGTCGAGCTCGGGCATCGAGCAGTCCATCAGGATCGCGTCGAAGACCTCGCCGCGCGCCAGTTCGAGCGCCTGGCGCCCGTCCTCGGCGCAGACCACGCTGCAGCCGAGTTTCTCGAGCATGCGTTGCGCGATCAGGCGGTTGACGGGGTTGTCGTCGGCGACGAGCACACGCATGTCCAGGCGCACCTCATCGACCCGGTGCAGCTGCGTGGACTCCAGGCCGCTCGACTGGTCTGCGGCCGCCGGCAGGAGCGCCTCGAACTGGAAGCAGCTGCCGGCCCCGGGCACGCTGGCCACTTCGAGCTTGCCCCCCATCAGCGCCACGAGGTGCTTGCAGATAGCCAGGCCCAAACCCGAGCCGCCGAACCTGCGCGTGGTGCCGCTGTCGGCCTGCACGAAGGGCTCGAAGATCGCGCGCTGCGCGCTCTCGGGGATGCCGATGCCCGTGTCGATCACCGCGAACCACACGCGCTGCGGCGAGCTCGGCGCAACCCGCAGCTCCAGGCGCACGCTGCCCTTGCTGGTGAACTTGACCGCGTTGTCGAGCAGATTGAGCAGCACCTGGCGCACGCGCACGGGGTCGCCCGTGACCCAGCGCGGCACCTCGGGCGCGATCGAGAGCTCGAGCGTGACCTCGTTGGCGCGCGCCGCGTTGAGCTGCAGGTCGCCGATCGCGCGCGCGCAGGCGTGCAGGTCGAAGCGCACCTGCTCGAGCTCGATGCGGCCCGTCTCGGCCTTGGTGAAGTCGAGCACGTCGTTGATGATCGCGAGCAGTCCGCGGCCCGAGCGGCGCAGCAGGGCGACCAGCTCCTGGTCGGCCGGCGAGAGTTCGGAACGCGCCAGCAGCTCGGCCGTGCCGAGGATGCCGTTCATCGGCGTGCGCAATTCGTGGCTGATCGTGGCCACGAAACGGCCCTTGGCCTCGCTGGCGCGCTCGGCCTCGAGCTTGGCTTCGCGCAGCTGTTCGAGCGTGCGCTCCAGGCTCGTGACCGTGCGCTCGAGCTCGGCATTGGTGAACAGGATCGCCTGCTTGCTGCGCAGCGCGAACAGCTCGGCGCGCTGGCGGTCCCGATCCATGGCACGCAGGGCGCGCTGCGCAGTGCGCAGCTCGAGCTCGAGCATCTGCTCGCGCGTGCGCTCGGGCCTGCCCGGATTCACGCTCATCGGCCGATCAGCACCGTGACGCAGGTCTCGTTGTGCAGCAGCGGCGGCCCGTTCACTCCGAGCGGGCAGATCTCGCCGAAGGCGTAGAAGCCCGCCATCGGGATGGCAGGCAGGCGCAGCTCTTCGATCGATTTCAGCACCTGCGCGATCTCGTCGGCGGCGCGCGAGCCGAGCACCCACTTGCGCGCGGCGCAGCTGAAGAGCAGCGCCAGCTCGGGCGTCTCCCCCGGATAGGCTGCGACGGCGCGCTTGAGCGAGGTCTCCGTGCCCGTCAGCAGTCCTTCCGGCACGACCCCCGTCAGGCGCACGATCGAGTCCTGCGGAATGTCGCCGGCGAAGGTCACGCTTCCGTCCAGCGCGTCTACGGCCATCGCGGCACGCAGGAAGAACTCGGCCGAGTCCCCGTTCTCGAAGATCGCCAGCGGGTACTCGCCCAGGCGCGCCGAGACCTCCTCGCCGTACAGGCGCTTGTAGATCTCGAGCGCGGGCCTGCCGTCGATCTCGAACAGCCGGTTGCCCGCGGCGCGTGTGACGCTGTGCTTGCTGCCCAGCGGGAACCAGCCCGAGGCGACGGCGCAGCTGACCTGCAGCGGGCCGCAGAGGAACAGCACCGAGATCGAATCGTAGTGCGCCCCCGCGCCGTGGAACTGCCGCGTCGCCGGCACGATTTCGTGGTCGCCCGCAAGACCGCCTACGATCGGGCAGGCGTCCGGGCCGAGGCGCTCGTGCAACGCGCCGATCACGGCGCTCGCGTTGCCGCAGGTCGCGGGGCAGAAGACGATGCACAGCGCGGGCTTCGCGTCGCCGAGGCCGCGCATCACGTCCTCGATCGCCGCGGGCAGGTCGATGCTGGGTTCGCGGCCATGGCATGCGCGCGCCTCGAGCTCGGCGCCGGTGAAGAGCGTCAGGCAGATCGAATCGACGCGGTAGCCGAGCTCCGAGGAGAGCTCTCCATCCGTGCTCGCGCCACTGAGCGGCAGGCCGGGCCAGGCGCTGCGGATCCGCGCGAGCACGAGCTCGTAGTCGTACTCGCTGGTCATGAAGAGCAGGGCGCCTTTGGGCGACTCGTCGCCGAGTTGCTGGCGACTCTTCTCGAGCACCTCCTCGATGGCATCGGATGTGTCGACGAGGTCGCTGTGAGAGATGATCGCGCGCATGCAGAGTCGCCTGTCTTGTGAAGAGGACAGGGGATCGAAATTCGGAGTCCGCTCACTTGAGGCCTTCGTGCTGCGCAACTCCCCCCAGGCGAAATCCTTTCCGTGCCGGCAGTCGCTGCTCCGCAAACTGCGACGGAGCATGAGCACTCGCGACGCTTTCCGGCGAGAATCGAAGCCGCACCCGCATGAAGCTTGCATCACGTTGGATGACTGTGACCTTGGTGGTGGCGCTCGCGAGCAGCCTCGCTCGCGGACAGACGACCGAGCGCGTCAGCGTCGCCTCGAACGGCGCAGAGGTGCATGGCCACAGCTTCTCGCCCGCGCTCTCCGCTGACGGCCGCGTGCTGGTCTTCATCAGCGAAGCGCTTGACCTCGTGCCGGGCGACACGAACGGCTGCCGCGACGTATTCGTGCGCGACCGCTGGCTCGGGACGACCGAGCGAGTGAGCCTCGCGAGCGGCGGCGGCGAGGCGAATGGCGACAGCGACTCCCCCACAATCTCGGCCGACGGACGCTTCGTCGCGTTCCGCAGCTATGCGTCCAATCTCGTCGCGGGCGACACGAACAACTGCTCCGACATCTTCGTGCACGACCGTGCGAGCGGCACGACCGTGCGCGCCAGCGTCGATACGGCGGGCGTGCAGACGAACGGCAACTGCGCGCTGCCCTCGCTCTGCGCGGACGGCCACCTGATCGCCTTCTCGAGTGCCGGCAACAACCTCGTGCCGAACGACACCAACCAGCGCGACGACGTCTTCCTGCGCGACCTCGCGGCGGGCACGACGGAGCGCGTCTCCCTGACCAACTCGGGGGGACAGGGCAATTCCGGCAGCGACGAGCCCGTGCTCTCGCCCGATGGCCGCTGGCTCTCCTTCGACAGCGATGCGTCGAACCTCGTCGCGGGCGACACCAACGCCGTCGAGGACGTCTTCGTGCGCGACCGCCTGCTCGGCACGACCGAGCGCGTCAGCGTTTCGAGCGCCGGAATCCAGGGCAACGACGACACCGGCCAATCCTCCATGTCCGCCGACGGGCGCTACGTGAGCTTCTACAGCATCGCGGACAACCTCGTGCCGAACGACACGAACCTGATCGGCGACGTCTTCGTGCACGACCGGCTTACGGGCGCGACGGAACGCGTGAGCCTCGGCGCGGCGGGCGCGCAGGCCAACCTCGGCAGCATCAACGGCTGGCTCTCGGGCGACGGAAGGAAGATCGTGTTCCAGAGCCACGCGACGAACCTCGTGCCGGGCGACACCAATGGCGTGCCCGACTGCTTCGTGCGAGATCTCGCGGCCGGCACGACCGAGCGCGTCAGCGTCTCGAGCGCCGGCGCGCAGGCGGACGGAGCCTCGTACACCGATTTCCTCTCCGCCGACGGACGCTTCGCGGCCTTCGGCAGCGCCGCGAGCACGCTCGTGCCGGGCGACACGAACGGCGTCGAGGACTTGTTCGTGCACGATCTGCACGCCTCGGGCTCGACGAGCTTGTGCGATCCGGGAGTCAGCGGTGTGATCGCCTGTCCGTGCTCGAACCCGCCCTCGGGCGCGGGCCGTGGCTGCGACAACTCCTCCTCCACCGGCGGCGCCTCGCTCGCGGCGAGCGGCGTCGCGTATCTCTCGAGCGACAGCCTCGAGTTCACGTCCAGCGGCGAGAAGCCGAGCGCGACGAGCATCCTGCTGCAGGGCGACGCGCTCGTCGCGAATGGCCTCGTCTTCGGCCAAGGCGTGCGCTGCGTCGGCGGCGCGTTGAAGCGCCTCTTCACGAAGACCGCGATCGCGGGCAGCATCCTCGCGCCGGATTTCGGAGCAGGCGACCCAAGCCTCTCTTCACGCTCTGCCGCACTCGGCGACGCGCTTCAGCCCGGAGCCCTGCGCGGATACGTCGTCTACTACCGCGATCCGATCGTGCTCGGAGCCTGTTCGTTCACGAGCACCTTCAACGCAACGCAGAGCATCGCCACCTCCTGGCAGCCTTGAGGCCGCACAGGGCTCGATTTGAGCGCAGCCATCGCCAACGAAGATGCCTGAGGGACGACTCCGCGCATGAGCGGCGGTCTCACCGCCTTCGAGTAGGCAACGCTCTCGACTAGGTCGGGGGCCGGCTTGAGGGAGTCGCGGTCAATATCGCCACGCGCGTCAGGCAGGGCGACCTTATGGCGCAGATCGGCGCGCACGACTGCTGGCCGAGCATGTCGCGGGTCGACGCCGCCTTCTGCGCAGGGTCGCACCCGCATCCTCATTCAGTCACAGCCCGGTCCATGACTTAGCGGTTCAGGCAAAGGATTGTCGGGCGAGCCAGGAATCCTGGCCCGCCCGAAAAACCCGTCGGCCGTATCCGGGGTTCGAGTCCGTAGGGACTGACGGGTGCATGCGCCGCGGGGCGGCAGGTCACGTCAGGGCAGCTCGTTCGCGCCCATGTCCAAGTAGGTGAGGCCGGGTACGCCGCCGCCCGTGTGTCCGGTGTCCGTTTCGGGGCGGTTGACGAGGCGCTTCTGATAGAGATAGTCGAGCGGGAGCTTCTCGGTGTAGTTGCCATCGCCGTCGAGGTCAAAGGGGTCGCTCGGAACACGGTCATAGTCGGCGGCGTCGATGCAATGCGAGGTGGCCTTCAGCGTGAGCCCCCCGAGACTGGTGTGGTCTCGGAATAGCGGATCGAGCTCGATGTTTCCATTCCCGTAGTGAGTTGCATGACCGGAGCTTGAAGCCCAACAGTCGGTGTACTGGATGGTCGGCAGCACGGAAGTTGGACTCCCGACCGGGTCGGATGTGGCGCCACCCGCGCCTCCGTTCATGGCGATGATGCAATTGTAGAGGGCGCACTGTGAAGCTGCGTATTGACTGAAGTAGATGGCTTGGCCTGCCGCGCTCGAGCCAATCGAGTTGTCTGACATGGTGCAGTTCGTGAAGATCGCGTTTGCTGCGTGCGCCGCATTCGCCTGGGACTCTCCCAAGTACACTGCGCCGCCCAGAGATCCCGTGCCCCCGGCCCCATTGTTCCAGAAGATGCAGTCCGTAACGTTCAGCGGAAGCGAATACCCCCCGTTCCACAAGGCCAGCGCGCCTCCGTTCCCGGCAGCCGAACTGTTTCGGAAGATCGTGTTCATCACATCGCCCTTCACGTAGGAGCCGAACATCGAACCACCGTCGGCAAAGCCCGAGGCGTTTGAGCTGAACTCGCAACCCAGTATCTCGAGATTGTTTCCGTTGGGTCCGCTTCCTTCGAAGCAGAGCCCGCCGCCATTCAGGGCGGCGGAGTTTGAGGTCACGATGCAGTTCTTCAGCGTCAGGTTCGACCCGGTAGCGTAGATGCCTCCACCCTTCAGGGATCCCGTGGCCAAGCCGTCACGAATGAGGACACTATCGATGAGCACGGGAGCCGCCGCCATGTTGTTCATGCTGATGACGTGCGGAGCCGGCGAGTACCCAGCCTTGATCCCCGTGATGATCGTCTGCGCCGCAACACCACCACGGGTTGCCACGGTCTCGGTATCGTTTCCGAGAAAAGCCCCGTAGATCTCAACCTGCGCTGTGAGGACGAACCCGGTGTTCGGGTTCGTCGGCTCCCACGTTCCCTGCGCGATCCAGATCTGGTCTCCAGTACTCGCTGCCGCGAATGCAGACGTGAGGTCGGGGAGTCCATTGGAGAAGCTCGAACCGTCCTGATTCCCCCCTCCGTTCTTCTTGCAGTGCCAGATGTGGATGGTCGGGGGCGGGTTTGAGTGAGCGACACGCGTGACGAGAAGCACGGTGGCGCTGACGAGGACGATGAAGACCAGCGAGACGAGACGGACGCGACTAGGCGCGTAACTCATTGCGAGTGCTTTCTTGCCTTGCGGCAGGAGGGAAGGTTCGTACCTGGATGGGGAAGCCAAGCAAGTATGGGCGCGACGCTACGAGCGCCCCCCCCCCATCAGGTCAACCAAAATCTATGAGAAAGCGAGAACCTTCTTGAGCGAGCGCGGTAGGCTCGGGTGTATGCGCAAGATGAAACCCATCCAAGCGCGGGCACCCAGCCTTCCCATCCCGACATCGCGTGCGCGCCCGCCCTCTTCCCGTTCCTTCCTTCGCCGGTGGACTGCAAGCGTGGCTCTCATCCCCGCGGTTGCTTGCCTGAATCCATCGCCCGCTCTCGCACAAGTCACCGCGTTGGTCAGCTTGGGGCAGAGCGGCCTGCAGTGCAACGACGATTCAATCCTCGCCCCTCCTGGCCGATTCGTCTCGTTGGAAGGGCGGTACATCGCGTGGGCGAGCGCGGCGAGCAACATCGTGGCTGGAGACACGAACGGCACATGGGACATCTTTGTTCGCGACCGTTCGCTCGCTCTCACCGAGCGAGTGAGCGTGGATTCAAACGGGAATCAAGGAAGCGCGCTCAGTGGCACGTACGGCTTGGAGATGTCACCGGACGGACGATTCGTCGTCTTCGAGAGCGCCTCCAACAATCTCGTGCCCGGCGACACGAACGGCGCCCGAGAGGTCTTTCTGCGCGACCGACTCAGCGGCACCACGGAGCGCATCGCGCTCACGTCCACCGGCGCCCAGGCGCTCGGCCCGAGCTTCTACCCTTCGGTTTCTGCGGATGGACGATTCGTGTCGTTCACTAGCCCCGCCTTCAACCTCGTGAGCGGGGACACGAATGGGAAGTGGGATGTCTTCGTTCGCGACCGTCTCAACGGCACCACGGAGCGCGTCAGTGTCTCGAGCTCTGGCGGCCAGGGAAACGACGACAGCTACAAGGCCGAGCTTTCCGCAGACGGTCGGTTCGTCGTCTTCGAGAGTCTCGCGTCAAATCTCGTCTCGGGGGACACGAATGGCACGCCGGATGTTCTGGTCCACGACAGGCAGACCGGCACCACAGAGTTGGCAAGCGTGTCCTCGACGGGCATCCAGTCGAATGGCGTATCCTGGTATGCCTCGATCAGCGGTGATGGCCGCTACGTCGTGTTTCAAAGCAACTCGACCAACCTCGTTCCTTCCGACACCAATGGCTTTGAAGACATCTTCGAAAGAGATCGACTGACCGGGACCACGGTGCTCGTTGATGTGTCGACGAGCGGGTTGCAGGCGAATTCGAGCGCAGCTGCTGCCTCCGTTTCGCTGGACGGTCGCTACGTCTCATTCACGAGCAGCGCCTCGAATCTTGCTCCAGGCGACGTCGGCTTCACTGGCGACGTCTTCGTCCGCGACACGCTCCTCGGCACGACCGAGTTCGCGACCCTTCGCACCGACGGTTCCCACACCACCGGCGGCGGCGGCTCGATTTCCCCCGACGGCCGTTACGTGGTCTTCGCCAGCGACGCCACCGACATTGTCCCGGGCGACACCAATGGTCACACCGACATCTTCCTGCGCGATCGCTTCTTCACCTTCTTCACCAGCGCCTGCGATCCGGGTCTCGCCAACGTCATCGATTGCCCTTGCGCAAACCCGCCCTCGAGCCCGGGCCGCGGCTGCGACAACTCCTCGGCAACGGGCGGAGCCGTGCTCTCCGCGACCGGACTGTGCCACCTCTCGGGCGACAGCGTCGTCTTCGAGACGCACGACGAGCGGGCGAACGCGACTAGCATCCTGCTCCAGGGAACGACCTTCGCTCCGACCGGCGCGATCTTCGGACAGGGAGTGCGCTGCGCCGCCGGGCTCTTGAAGCGCCTCTACGTCAAGGCCGCGGTGAACGGCGCCGTGATCGCACCGGACTCCAGCGCGGGCGATCCGACGGTCTCCGCACGCTCCGCCGCGCTCGGCGACGTCATCGCCGGCGGATCTTCGCGCTACTACCTCGTCTACTACCGCGATCCGATCGTCCTCGGCGGCTGCTTCGCGATCAGCACCTTCAACTGCACCCAGACAGGGCAGATCCAGTGGTGGCCGTAGGCGCGCTACAGCCGCCGCGTCGGTCCGAAACCTGAGTCGATCGCAAGGAGATCGCACGCCACGACGCTGGAAGAGGGAAAGGGCATAATGTTTGCCCCTCCCCGCGATGGCGACGCACCTCCGATCCCTGATCCCGCTGCTCTTCCTCGCGGCCTGTTCACCCACCGCCCCCTCCCCCGCCGCGAAGCCCGCGGGCGAGACGCTGCCGGCCGAGTTCCGCGATGTGCGCACCGCGATCGCGAAGGAAGAAGCCTGGGAGAGCACGCTGCGCATCAGCGGCGAACTCACCGCCTTCGAACAAGCCACGCTCTCGACCAAGGTTTCCGGCCGGCTCGAGCAACTCGCGGTCGACCTCGGCACGCGCGTCAAGAAGGGCGACCTGCTCGCGCAGATCGATGCGCACGACTACGAGTTGCGCGTCGTGCAGGCGCAGGCCGCGCTCTCCGCCGCGCGCGCGCGCCTCGGTCTCCCGCTCGAGGACGGCGACGGCAAGGACGAGGTCGATCCCGAGAGCGTCGCGATCGTGCGCCAGGCGCGCGCCGCGCTCGAGAACACGACGCGCGAGGAGAAGCGCCAGACCGAGATGCTGCGCACGCAGGTCGGCACGCAGGCTGCGCTCGACAGCGCGCACTCGGACCTCTTGATCGCACAGAGCAAGCTGCAGGACGCGCTGGAAGAGGTGCAGAACCGCCGCGCGCAGGTGCAGCAGCGTCGCGCCGACCTCGCACTCGCGCGCGCGCAGCTCACAGACACCAAGGTGCTCGCCCCCTTCGATGGCGCTGTCGTCGCGCGCCTCGCCGGCACGGGCGACTTCCTCGCCGCCGGCGCGCCGCTCGCGCGACTCGTGCGCTTCGATCCGCTGCGTCTGCGCCTGGACGTGCCCGAGCACGCCGCGGCCGGCATCCATCCGGGCCAGGCGCTGCGCGGCACGCTCGAGGACGGCTCGCCCTTCGTCGGCAGCGTGGCGCGCATCAGCCCCGAGCTCAGCGCGAAGAACCGCACGCTGCAGGTCGAGGGCGAGCTCGCGAATCCCGCGGGCGCGCTCAAGCCGGGCTCGTTCGCGCGCGTCGAGGTCGTGCTCGACGGCTCGGCGCGCACGCTGGTCGTGCCGCCCGAGGCGCTGGTGCGCTTCGCGGGTCTCGACAAGGTCTTCGAGATCGTCGAGGGCAAGACGCTCGAGCGGCGCGTCAAGGTCGGACGCATCGAGGGCGCGCGCGTGGAGATCCTCGAGGGCCTCAAGCCCGGCGCCGAGCTCGTGCTCACTCCCGGAAACCTGCAGGGCGGCGTGAGCGTGCGCCCGGCGCACTAGGGGCGCCTCGCGTGCGACGTCTGGTCGAAGTCTTCATCCGCCGGCCGGTCTTCGCCTCGATGCTGATCGCGACGCTGGTCGTGATCGGGATCGCGAGCTTCACGCGCCTGCGCGTCGACCGCTTCCCCTCGGTCGACGTGCCGACCGTTTCGGTGCGCACGGTGCTGCCCGGCGCCTCGATCGAGGAGGTCGAGACGCTCGTCAGCCGGCGCATCGAGGAGGCGGTCAACACGGTCGAGGGCATCGACCAGCTGCGCTCGATCTCCGGGCCGGGCTCCTCGATCGTGATGATCACCTTCGATCTCAGCCGCGAGATCGAGGCCGCGGCGCAAGACGTGCGCGAGCGCGTCGCGGGCGTGCTGCGCGACTTGCCGCCCGAGGCCGAGCCGCCGATCATCGGCAAGTTCGACAATGACCAGACGCCGGTCCTGACCTACGCGCTCTCGGGCGACCGGCCGGTGCGCGAGCTGACCGAGATCGCCGACAAGATCGTGCGGCCGCAGCTCGAGCGCTCCTCGGGCGTGGGCGAGGTGCGCATCGTCGGCGGCTCGAACCGCGCGATCAACATCTGGGCCGACACGGAGCGCCTGCGCGCCTACGGCCTCTCGCTCTCGAGCGTGCGCGCGGCACTCGTGCGCCAGAACGCCGAGGTGCCGGGCGGCAACGTGACCGACCCCGAGCACGAGCGCGTGCTGCGCACGATGGGTCGCATCCTCGACCCGCGCGAGTTCGACGAGGTCGTGGTCGCGACCGTCGACGGCCAGCCGGTGCGCGTGCGCGACATCGGCCGCGCGGAGGACGGCACCAAGGAGGTGCGCTCGACGGCGCGCCTGGACGGCGTGTCGTGCGTCTCGATCGAGGTGCGGCGCCAGTCGGGTGCCAACACGATCGAGGTCATCGACGGCGTCAAGGCCAAGCTCGACGCGCTGCGCCCCGAGCTGCCGGCCAACCTGCGCGTGGAGGTGATCCGCGACCAGTCGCGCTACATCCGCGCCGCGCTGCACGAGATCGAGACGCACCTCGTGCTGGGCAGCATCCTGGCCAGCCTGGTGGTGCTGTTCTTCATGCGCTCGTGGCGCTCGATGCTGATCGCGGCGGTGGCGATCCCCTGCTCGACGATCGCCTGCTTCGGCGTGATGGACGCGCTGGGCTTCACGCTCAACAGCGTGACCATGCTGGCGCTCGTGCTGATGGTCGGCATCGTGATCGACGACGCGATCGTGGTGCTCGAGAACATCTTCCGCTTCGGCGAGGAGAAGGGCCTCGCGCCCTTCGACGCGGCGCGCGAGGGCACGGCCGAGATCGCGCTGGCGGTCATGGCCACGACGCTCTCGCTGGCCGTGATCTTCGTGCCCGTCTCGTTCATGTCGAGCGTCTCGGGCCGCTTCCTGTACCAGTTCGGCATCACGGCGGCCGCGGCGGTGATGGTCAGCCTGCTGGTCTCGTTCACGCTCACTCCCACGATGAGCGCGCGCCTCCTGCGCGTGCGCCCGGCCGGGGACAGGCATGCGGCCGGTTCGCGCACCGGCTTCTACGGCCTCGTCGAACGCACCTACATGGCGATCCTGCGCGTCTCGATGCGCTGGCGCGTGGTGGTCGGGCTGCTGGCGCTGGCGACGATCGCTTCCTCCTGGCCGCTCTACTCGCGCGTCAAGCAGGAGTACACGCCCACCGACGTCGACGAGGCCGAGTTCGAGGTCAACGTCAACGGGCCCGAGGGTGCCAGCGTGCTCTCGATGGACGCCGCGATGAAAGAGGTCGAGGACGCCGCGCACGCGACGCCCGGCGTGCGCCTCGTGCTCTCGACCACGGGCGGCAGCTTCCTCGGCCAGGTCGCCGCGGGCACGCTCTACGTGCGCACGGCGCCGCACGAGGAGCGCGTGCTCTCGATCACGCGCTTGTTGCGCGAGCTCTTCCACGGCACGCCCGGCAAGGCCTTCGAGGGCAACTACACGCAGCGCGACGTGATGCTGGCGCTGCGCGCGCGCCTCGCCGCCTTCAAGGACCTGCGCTGCTCGGTGCGCAACGCGCCCTCGTTCAACATCGGCGGCGGCAGCTTCGAGATCGACTTCTCGATCCTCGGCCCGGACATCGTGCAGCTGGCGCGCTACGGCGAGGAGCTCAAGGAGCGCGCGCGCGATCTCGGCGGCATCGTCGACCTCGACACGACCCTGCGGCTCAACACGCCCGAGCTGCGCGCCATGATCGACCGCGAGCGCGCGGCCGACCTCGACGTCGATGTGCAGGACGTGGCCACGGCCCTGCGCCTCTCCGTGGGCGGCGAAGAGCGCGTCTCGCGCTATCGCGACCGGCAGATGGACGAAGAGTACGACGTGCAATTGCGCCTCGAGGAGCGCGACCGCTCGCGCCCGGGCCAGATCCCCGAGCTGTACGTGCCCGCGCGCGACGGCCGGCTCGTGCGCCTCGACAACGTGGCGCACCTCGAGGCCGCGACGAGCGCCGCGCGCATCGACCGGCTCGACCGGCAGCGCCAGGTTTCGCTGCGCGCCTCGGTGGCGCCCGGGTTCGCGCTGGCCGACCGGCTCGCGGCGCTGCGCGGCGCGATCCAGCAGATGAACCTGCCGCCGGCCTACTCGACGCGCGTCTCGGGCCGCGGCCGCGAGCTCGAGCGCACCTTCAGCGAGTTCCTGTGGGCCTTCCTGCTCTCGGTCGTGCTGATGTACATCATCCTCGCGAGCCAGTTCGAGAGCCTGGTGCACCCGCTCACGATCCTGCTCTCGCTGCCGCTCTCGGTGCCCTTCGCGCTCTGGTCGCTCAATGTCAGCGGCAACACGCTCAACTTGTACTCGGCGCTCGGGATCCTGGTGCTCTTCGGCGTGGTCAAGAAGAACGCGATCCTGCAGATCGACCACACGAACCAGCTGCGTGCGCAGGGGGTCGAAAGGCTCGAGGCGATCCTGCGCGCCAATCGCGACCGGCTGAGGCCGATCCTGATGACCACGCTGACGCTCGTGGCGGGCATGCTGCCGCTCGCGCTCGGCACGGGGCCGGGCGCGGAGGAGCGCCGCGCGGTCGCGGTGGTCGTGATCGGCGGGCAGACGCTCTCGCTGCTCCTGACCTTGATCGTGACGCCGGTCGCGTACAGCTGGTTCGACGATCTCGGGCAGGTCTTCCGGCGCAAGCCGGTGCGCGTGCCGGCCGATCAGCCGCGCACGTCGCAGGAATCGCCGGTCTCGACCGGCTGAACGGCCTGCGCGAGGCACTCGCGCACGGTGCGAGTCTGCGCGATCAACAGGCCGACGTGGTTGCATTCGCGACGCAACGCATCCTGCGCGAGCCCGTTGAGCCGCAGCAGGGCCTGCACCTGCTCCCGCGCGCGCGCGCGCTCGAGCGGCGGCGCCTGTGCCAGCCGCTGCACTTCGCGCTCGAAACCCTCGGCGCAGCGCGCGCACTCGGCGAGAACGGCCTGGAAGCCGTTGCTCGCCGGATCGACCGTGCCCACGAGGGCCAGCAGGCGCTGGAGCTGGAGCTCATAGCGCTCGAGCCCGTCCCGCGCAGGCGGCAGGTGCGCGAGCTCCTCAGCCATTGTTCCCCGCGGTCTGCAACTCGATCTGACGCCAGCCCTCGAGCAGGGTCGCGAGCGCCTTGCGCGCGTGCGCGAGCGGCTGGATGTCGTTGTGCAGATGCGCCTGGGCGAACTGGAACTGCACGAACTCGTAGACTCGTTCGAGACCATCGGCGATCTCGGGCGCCGGCTCGCGCTCGAGCGCGACGCGCAGTTCGGCCACGATGTCGTTGGCGCGGCAAACCTGCTGCACGAAGGCGCGCCGCTCGGTCTTCGGGTCGCAGATCGCTGCACGGTCGATGGCGCGCAGGGCGCCCTCGTAGAGCAGACGCACGATCTTGACCGGCGGGGCGTTCTCGATCGACGATTGCTGGTAGGTCTTGGCGGCTGAATGGTGGTTCATGTCTATCCTCCGGAGCTGCTGAAGCCCGCGAATCCGGCTGCGAGCGAGGCACCCTGCGCCTGCAGGCCGCCCATCACCGATTCGAGGTTCGCGAACTTGGCCACGAGACCGTCGTGGAACTTGTCCACTTGCGTCTGCTTGGCGTCCATGTCCTTGATCAGTTTCGAGATGGCGTCGTTGTAGGACTGCGTGCGCGTGTCGAACACGCCCTTGAACGTCTTCCCGCCCGGGCCGCTGAAGCTGTCGAACATGCGCTGGATCACGCGGTCCAGGGTGCTGGCCAGCCCGGAGTCGGCGGTCGTGTCGGTGTAGTATCCGGTCGTGTTCGGGGCCGCGCCGCCGTTGTTGAACCCGTCCGTGTCCACGAACAGGTCGGCCACCTTCCCGAGGTCGGCGGCCATCTTGTCGTCGAGCACGGTGTCGTCGACCTGCAGCTTGCCGTCGCTCTGCGTCTTGATCCCGACCAGGGAGAGCGTCGAGAAGCCCGCCGTGTCGTTCATCACCACGCTGCCCGGCACGTTGAAGAGAGCCCCGCGCACCTGCTGCATCACCTGCTGCAGGATCGAGTCGCCGAAGAGCTTGCCGCCCGGGCCGTTGTCCTTGGAGTACGTGTTCTGCGAGTTGACGTAGTCGACCAGGCCGTTGTAGGCCGTGACGAGGTCGTTGATCTTCGTCTTGATCGCGCCCGTGTCGGCCGTGACCGAGACGCTCAGCTGCTGGGTCGGATCGGCGCTCTCGGCCGTGATGCTGAGTCCCTGGACCACGTCGTTGAACTCGTTCGTATCGCGCGTCACGGTCAGGCCGTCGATCACCGCGATCGCGTTCAGGCCGACGGTGATGTTGTTGGAGCTCTGCGCGTGACCGCTGCTGTCGGGGCCGGTGGTGTCGATCGTCAGGCCGGCCACGGTGTTGACGATGCCCGTGATGCGATTGTCCTGGCCGCTGGCCTTCGAGGTCAGCACGAGCTGGAAGCTCGGGGTGGCGGCGGTGCCTGCGTTGACGATCGAGGCGCTGACGGCCGTTCCCGCGGTCGTGTTGATGCCCGAGGCGATGTCTTCGAGGCTCGAGTGCGCCGCAGTCAGCGGGATGTCGTAGTTCGTGCCGTTGACCGTGAAGGAGACGTGCTGGCCGTCGACGGTCGCGAGGTTGGCGGTCTTGTCCGTCACGCCGTCGAAGGTCCAGCGGTCGATCGTCGCCAGCTGGTTCACGGTCACCGAGTGTGTTCCCGGGCTGGCGCTCCCGCTGGCGCTAACGGACAGGAAGCCGTCCGTGCTGACCGACGTGAAGTACGAGGCGAATGTGTCCTTCGACGAGAGCGCCTGGGCCTTGGTCTGCAGCGTGGTGACGAGGCCTTTCAGCGTGCCGATCGCGGAAAGCTTGGCCTGGATGGTCTGCTGATCCGCCTGCATCTGCTGGATGGGCAGGCTCTCGAGCTGGGTGAGCTTCGTGATCAGCGAAGCCGTGTCGATGCCGCTGGCGAGTCCGCTGAAGCTGATGCCGTTGGTGTTGACTGCCATGTTCGTTGCACTCCTGTGCGTGACCCTGCCTGCACGGAGGCGAGCCGCTGGAGTTATCGGAGCAGGTCCGGGCCGGGGTTAGCGCCAAGCCGCGGCAGTTCCGAAGCGCGGGCCAGTCGGAATTCCCTTCCGCATGGAAACGAAAGGGGCTCCGCCAGGCGGAGCCCCCTCGTCAGGTACGTGGCCCGCGGACCGGAGTCCGGTCCGCGGGGCGGTGCATCACTGCAGCAGCTTGAGAGCCAGCTGCGGCTGCACGTTCGCCTGAGCCAGGACCGACGTCGCGGCCTGCTGCAGGATCGAGTTGCGGGTCAGGTCGGCCGTTTCGTGCGCCACGTCGACGTCACGGATGCGGCTTTCGGCAGCCGAGAGGTTCTCGGACGCGCTCTGGATCGAGGCGTACGCGCTCGAGAGACGGTTCTGGGCTGCGCCCAAATCGCCGCGAGCCGTCGACACCGTGTTGATGGCGGTGTCGATCAGACCCAGCGCCGTGTTGGCGCCGGTGGCCGTCGAGACATCCACTGCATCCACGCCGAGCGTCGCCGAGGTCGTGTTCTGCAGACCCACGTCGATCGTCTCGTTGGCATTGATGCCGACCTGGATCGCGGCCGTCGTGGACGAGCCGTCGAGCAGGTTGACGCCGTTGAAGGACGTCGAGCTGGAGATGCGGTCGAGCTCGGCGACCAGCGCGTTGGATTCCGTGCTGATCGTGGCGCGGTCGGTCGTCGACAGCGTGCCGTTGGTGGACTGGACGGCCAGTTCACGCATGCGGCCCAGGATGTTGCTCGCTTCGCTCAGCGCGCCTTCGGCGGTCTGAACGAGAGAGATGCCATCCTGGGCATTGCGGCCCGCGGCCCCGTACGAACGAATCTGCGAGCGCATGCGCTCGCTGATGCCCAGGCCAGCGGCGTCGTCCGCTGCCGTGGCGATACGCAGACCCGAAGAGAGCCTGGAATAGTTGCCCTGCAGGCGAGAGGTAACCGAGCTGAGGTTCCTCTGCGCCGTCAGGGACGCGATGTTGGTGTTGACACGAAGTCCCATTGTTATCGTTCCTTGGAAAAGAATTCAGGTGGTAACGCACACGTCGCGGACATCGGGGAGCCAGCCTTGTCTGCACGGGGGGACTTCGGGCCGCACCCTCGCACGCGTGATAGCACGTCGACGCGCGAAAGAATGAGTGTGCACGGCCCTCGATCCCCCCACCGGGCTCCCGATGGTTGGTACCGGTGGCCGGCTGCGCGAGGACTCGCGCAGCACGGACACCGGCCTCCGACCGCGGCGATCGACCTGGGCACGCAGGGATCGCCGCGGACGCGGAGAATCCCGCGGAGGCGTGTCGCTGAGGCAGCTTTCACGCACGTCCGCGGGTTGATTCGCTAGTTTTGAATAGAGCGCTGTTCGCTGTGGCCGGCCTTCCTGCGTGCTGGATCACTGTCGATTCGCGGTTCGAATCGGGAGGACCGCCTTGCGACGGCCCTCCCCCTCAGCGATCGGCACTAGAGGCCGAGTTCTCTCGTTTACTGGAGCAGTTTCAGAGCGATCTGGGGCTGGACGTTCGCCTGCTGGAGGACCGACACGGCAGCCTGTTGCATGATGGAGTTGCGAGTCAGGTCCGCAGTTTCCATGGCCACGTCCACGTCGCGGATGCGGCTTTCGGCTGCGGAAAGGTTCTCGCCTGCGTTGGCGATGCTGCTCACAGCGCTCTGCAGGCGGTTCTGGGCGGCGCCGAGGTTGCCGCGACTGGTGTTCACCAGGTCGATGGCTCCGTCGATCATGCCCAGGGCTGCGTTCGCGTTGGAGACGGACGACACGTCCACGGTGCTCACGCCGAGCGTCGCCGTCGAGGTGTTCTGCAGCGTGATGTCGATGGTCTCGTTGGCGTTGATGCCGACCTGGATGCTGGTCGTCGTGGACGAACCGTCGAGCAGGTGGATGCCGTTGAACTCGCTCGAGTTGGAGATGCGGTCGAGTTCGGAGACGAGCTGCGTCGTTTCGGAGCCGATCGTGGTGCGGTCCGTCGTGCTCAGCGTGCCGTTGGCGGACTGGATCGCCAGTTCGCGCATGCGGCTCAAAATGTTGCTCACCTCGTTCAGAGCGCCTTCGGCGGTCTGGACGAGAGAGATGCCGTCCTGGGCGTTGCGCCCAGCAGCGGCGTACGAGCGGATTTGCGACCTCATGCGCTCCGAGATCGCGAGGCCGGCGGCATCGTCCGCCGCGGTCGCGATTCGAAGGCCCGAGGACAGTCGGGCATAGTTGCCCTGCAGGCGGCTACTCACCCCTGCCAAGTTTCGCTGCGCCGTGAGGGACGCAATGTTGGTATTGACTCGAAGACCCATGACACTCCTGTGATTCCCGGTCTCTAGTTGGTTCGCTGAAGCTGAGTGGTCTGGGCCCCGGTAAAGCCCCGACCGCAGGAGTTCTCGGAGGAGCCCCGGCTCGCATGAGCCTGCGCACTCGTTTTCCGCTCCCGCGGGCCTGCGACCCGCGCCGCACGCCCCGGCGGCGGCTGAAGCGGAAAGGGATTCCCTGTGCGTTTATCCCTTCCTTCTTCGCGCATGCTCCGCTGGAATGGCTTGCACATGGCCTGTCTGCTTCTGGTCGACGACGACGAGGGCGCGCGCAAGGCGATCGCTGCGCTGTGCCGGGCCCTGGGTCACGAGACCTGGGAGGCGCCCGGCGCGGAGGCCGGCCTCGTCGCGGCGCGCGAACACACGCCCGAACTCGTCCTGCTCGACCTCTACATGCCTGCGCGCGACGGCCTGGC
>Ga0302322_100001237_pt1 | contig 20723 bp, 13 predicted proteins | sample Fen_T0_2_FD_203757 | JGI IMG/M metagenome (GOLD analysis project Ga0302322, IMG submission 203757) | Peat permafrost microbial communities from Stordalen Mire near Abisko, Sweden - Fen_T0_2 | ecosystem: Environmental > Terrestrial > Soil > Wetlands > Permafrost | place: Sweden: Abisko...
CTTGGGCAACACCGCTTCCACATCCGCGTGCGGACGGGCGATGACGTGGACGCTGACCAGTTCGCCCTTGATGGCTTTGATGGCCTGCGCACCGGCATCGGTGGCGGCTTTGACGGCGGCGACATCGCCGACGACGCACGCGGTGACGAGGGCGTTGCCGACCTGGGTCATCGGGCCGACGAGTTCGACATTCGCGGCTTTGAGCATGGCGTCCGTCCCCTCGACGAGGGCGACGAGTCCGCGGGTTTCAATCATTCCAATGGCTTGAGGCATAATTTTATTTTGTTGATGGTTGAGCTTGGTTGTTAAATCAATTTTTTTCCAAAAAACGTTTGGTTTCGCGGGCCACGACGAGTTCCTCGTTCGTGGGAATCACAAAAATCTTCACGGTGGAACCGGCGGCGCTGATGATGGCTTCCGTGGCGCGTGTGGCGGTATTTTTGGCCGCATCCAGCCGGATGCCCAGGTTTTCCAAATTGGCGCAAATGGCGGCGCGCATGGGCACGTCGTTCTCGCCAATCCCGGCGGTGAACACGAGCGCGTCCGCGCCGTTCAACTGCAAAAAGTAACTACCGATCCAGTGCCGCGCACTGGCGGCGAAGGCAGCCAGCGCGAGTTGCGCCCGGGCATTGCCTTGTGCGGCGGCCTGGCCGATGTCGCGGATGTCGTTGGACAGGCCGCTCAGCCCTTTCAGACCGCCTTCCTTGGTGAGCTGCCGCTGGGCTTCTTCCACCGTGATGCCCAGCGTTTTCACCGCGTAGGGCAGGGCTTCGGCATCCAGGTCGCCGACGCGATTGTTCTGCGGCAGACCGGACTGGGGGCTCAGGCCCATGCTGGTGCCGATGGAGGCGCCGTTCAAAATGCCGGTCACGCTCGAACTCCCGCCGAGGTGGCAGGAAATGACGCGCAACGGTTCGCCGGCAATCTTTGTCCCGCCGCCGTTGACATAGAGCTGGCGGGCGCGTTCGGCCACATCGGCGCGGCAGAGCAGTTCCGCCGAGCGTTCGGCGATGAACTTGTGGCTCGCGCCATGAAAGCCCCAGCGGCGCACGCCGATTTGCGCCCACGCTTCCGGCACGGCGTAGCGCTGCGCGGCTTCGGGGGCGAACTGGTGGAACGCCGTTTCAAACAGCGCGATGAGCGGCACCTGCGGCATCCGCTGCGCAAACAGCCTGATGCCGGTGATGTACGGCGGATTATGCGCGGGCGCGAGCCCGTTGTAATCCGTCATCGCCTGCAAGACGTGCTCATCCAGCCGCACGCAGCCGGTGATGTTCTTGGCGATGATGGTTTTGAAACCGACCGCGCTCAGCTCGCTTTCGTTCTGGATGGCGCCCGCCTTTTTCAATTCGGCGAGGCAGTCCTCAATCGCTTTCGGATAATCGGTGACGCGCTCAAAGCCGCCCTTGTGCAACAGGCGTTCGGCGTGGTTTGAAAAATCAAACAACCGCCACTTGAGCGAGGTCGAACCGATATTGGCGACGAGGATTTTCATCAATGAAAAATTAAAAATGAAAAATTAAAAATGCGGTCCCGACGGCGCCCGGCCACTTTTAAGTTTTCAATTTTCAATTTTAAATTATTCGAGCCACTTGCCGAGACCGCTCAGGTCCGCGTGCGGACGGGGGATCACCTGGACGGCGACGACGGCGCCCACTTGCGCGGCGGCGGCGGCACCGGAATCGGTGGCGGCCTTGACGGCGGCGACATCGCCCCGGAAAAATACGGTGACATAGCCGCTGCCGACTTTTTCCCAGCCGGTGATGGTGACGTTCGCGGACTTGAGCGCGGCGTCAGCGGCTTCCACGGCGGCGCAGAAACCTTTGCATTCAATCATTCCAACCGCTTGTTTTGAAACAGACATAATATTGAGAGTTAAAAGTTGATGGTGGCGGGACTATTTCTTGGCGGCGGCGGGGGCGGTGCCGAGGAAGGCGGCGAGCAGCTCTTCGTGCGGGCGGGCGATGATGTGCGAGCCGACGAGTTCGCCGACCTTCGCGGCGGCTTTCGCACCGGCGTCCACGGCGGCTTTCACGCTGCCGATGTCGCCCTGGGCGATGACCGTGATCAGGCCGCCGCCGATGGCGATGGTTTTGACCAAGGTGACATTGGCCGCCTTGACCATGGCGTCGCTGGCTTCCACGCTGCCAACGTAGCCCTTGGTTTCAATCATTCCTATTGCTTCGTTCATAATATTTGATGGTTGTTAGTTGAGATTTGTCAGAAATTTATTTGATCAGTTGCACCGGCGTATGCGGCTGGAGGTCGCAGGCATTGCCTTCATCGGTGTCGATGTGCACTTCCAGCTTGAAACTTGGATCCACCCGCACCAGCAGTTCATCCAGCGTGATGGCGCAGGGACCGCCGATTTTCAGCTTCATGTGGTCGCCGGCTTTCACGCCGTAAAATTCCGCATCCGTCGGATGCATGTGCACATGGCGCTTGGCGCGGATGACGCCCTGCGGCATTTCAAAAAATCCCGCCGGCCCCATCAACATGCAGCCGGGCGTGTCTTTGATGTCGCCGGAGCTGCGCAGGGGGATCTCAAAGCCGAGCGCCACCGCATCCGTGTAGGCGAGTTCGATCTGATTCAAGTTCCGGCATGGACCGAGAATACGCAAATTGGAAATCACGCGGCTGCGCGGTCCGATAAGGGTGACGGTTTCCTTGGCGGCATACTGGCCATCCATGTAGAGCGCCTTATGGGGAGACAGTTTGTGGCCCTTGCCAAAAAGAATCTCCACCGCTTCGGGGGTGAGATGGCAGTGGCGGGCGCTGACATTGACGACGAGCGGGCTTTGGCCGCTGGCGACGCGCGGCAAGGGCTTGCCGAGCTTGGCGTAAACCGCCTGACGAACCATGTGTTCGACGACGGCACGATGAGGTGCGGGTGCTGCTACAGCCATAAAGTTATGACTGATTTTGACAAATTAAGGGATTGAGTCAACATTTATCTTGCAAAATCTTCCAAAACATTCCAAAATGTTGGAACTATGACGTCAGAAGAGCGCAAACATCGCATTGAAGAATATCTTCAGCGCGTTGAATTCGCCTCGCTGGAAGAGCTTTCCCAGCATGTGGATGCGTCCATTTCGACGGTTCGGCGCGATTTGACGACCTTGGAAGCGGCCGGGAATTTGCGGCGGACGCATGGTGGCGCGCGCATTGTGACGCCAAAAACGGATGAATTTGCGTTCACCGCGCGTGATTCCAAGCAACTTTCCGAGAAGGAAATGATTGGCAAAGCCTGCGCCGACCTCATCGGCATCAATCAAAGCGTGATTTTGGATGCCGGCACGACGGTGTATCATGTGGCGCGCTATTTGGAAGAGAAAGCTCCGCAGATCGTGACGAATTCGCTGCCGGTGGCCAATCTGTTCGCCTCGGCCAACAAGGTGGAGGTGGTTTTGGCGGGCGGTGTGATTTATCCGCGGCTGGGCGTGATGGTGGGGCCGATGACGGTCGAGGCGTTTTCCAAGATGCGCGCCGATGTGGCGATCATGAGCGCGGGCGGCATCACGCTGGAAGGCATCACCAATTCGCACGCCTTGCTAATTGATATCCAGCGGGAGATGTTGCACGCGGCGCAAAAGGTTATTTTCTGTCTCGATCATTCCAAGTTTGGCCGCCAATCCGTCTCGCAACTGTGCGGGCTGGATCTGATTGATGTGGTGGTGACCGACAGCCAGGCCCCGGCCGAGTTGGTGGCGAGCCTGCGCGAACGGGGCGTGGAAGTGGTGGTCGCGCCTGCGCCTGAAGTGAATGGCGCAGAAAAAAATTGAACCACGGATGGACACGGATGGACACGGATAAAATCGGAATTGAAAATGGACGCATTTGAAAAACCAGATTTGCAGCGGGGTGGCGAGTCCAAGCTGATTTTAAAAGCCGAGACGGAGCAGGTCATTGGCTTTGCATTCGCTGTCCTGAATGAAATCGGCCACGGGCTGCTCGAAAAAATATACGAAAATTCGCTGGTGGTGTTGTTTAAACAGAACGGTATTGCATTTGACCAGCAGCGTCGGTTCCCGGTTTTATTTCGCGGCGTGCAAGTCGGCGAATTTGTTCCCGACCTCATCGCCTTTGGCTCGGTAATTGTGGACACAAAAGTGATCGATAGGATTACCGATTTGGAACGTGGGCAGATGTTGAATTATCTGCGCATTACGAAACTGCGCGTCGGTTTGATTTTGAATGTCAAGAAACCAAAGCTGGAATTTGAACGCGTTGTTTTATGAAATTTGATCCGTGTGCATCTGTGTCCATCCGTGGTTTAAAAATTGATTTATTATGAATCTCGCAGAACAAGTTCGGCTGGCCGGCGTGGTCGGCGCGGGTGGCGGCGGGTTTCCCACCCACGTCAAGCTCAACGCCAAGGCAGAAATCATCATCGCCAACGGCGCGGAATGCGAACCGCTGCTCCACAAGGACGCGGTAACGATGGAAGAAAGCGCCGCCGACCTGGTGCTCGGCATGCAGCTCGCCATCGAAGCCGTCGGGGCGAAGGAAGGCGTCATTGGTGTCAAGGCCAAGAAGAAACACGCCGTGGCCGCCGTGCAGGCAGCAAGCAAGGGTACCAATATCCGCGTGCAGTTGCTGGGCGATTATTATCCGGCCGGCGATGAATACGATCTGGTTTACAACGTCACCGGCAAACTCATTCCGCCCGGGGGCATTCCCATAGCCGTCGGGGCCATCGTCAACAATGTGGAGACGTTCGTGAACATTGCCGCGGCGCACGCGGGCAGGCCGCTCACGCACAAAACGCTGACCATCGCGGGCGCCGTGAAGTCGCCCGCAACCCTGCGGGTGCCCATCGGCACGACCTTCCGCGATTGCATCGAATATGCGGGCGGCCTCGCCACGGATGATCCCGTCCTCTGCCTCGGCGGCCTGATGATGGGCACGACGACCGACGACCTCGACACGCCCGTCACCAAGACCTCCACCGGCGTCATCATTTTGCCGCGCTCGCACCACACCATTGAGCGGAAGCTCAAGCCGGGCAAGCAGCAGGCGGCCATTGGCAAATCGGCGTGCGACCAATGCCGTTACTGCACGGAATTTTGCCCGCGCTTTCTGCTCGGGTACGCCGTCGAACCGCACCAGGTCATGCGCACGCTCGCCTTCACCGGCACGGGCGCCGAGTATTACAGCCAGTGGGCGGCGATGTGCTGTTCCTGCGGACTCTGCACGCTCTACGCCTGCCCGGAAGAACTTTTCCCCAAGGAAGCCTGCGACGACGCCAAGGCCGTCATGCGCGCCAAGCAGATCAAGTGGACCGGCCCGATGACGCCGAAGGTTCACGGCATGGCCGATGGCCGCCGGGTGCCGATCAAGAGCCTCGCCCGCAAGCTGCATGTGCTTGATTACGATCTGCCCGCGCCGCTGGTGCGCCAGGAGATTTCCCCCGGCCGGCTCGTTCTGCCGCTCAAGCAAAGCGCCGGCACGCCCTGCCTCGCCAAGGTGAAAGCCGGCGACCGCGTGAGTTTCGGGCAGGTCATTGGCGAGCCCGCGCCGAGTGCGCTGGGCGCCATTTTGCATGCGCCGATGAGCGGGGTGGTGCGCGAGGTGAACGACAAAAACATCATTTTGGAAAAATAATTTATGGCCGATAAATCTGTTGGATTGATTGAACTCTCGAGCATCGCGGCCGGCTTCCAGGTGGCGGACACCATGCTCAAGGCCGGCAACGTGCGGCTGATTTTGTCGCGCTCCATTTGCTCCGGCAAATACATGGTGCTGATCGGGGGCGATGCCGCCGCCGTGACCGCCGCCGTCGAGGCCGGCGTCGAGGTCGCCGGGGGCTGCCTGATTGACAGCTTCATCATCGCCAGCCTGCATCCTGATGTATTCGTGGCGCTGGGCCGCACCCAGCCGGCGGAGCCCAACGGCGCGCTGGGGATCATTGAATCGTTCAACGTCGCCACGCTCATCCAGGCGGCGGACACCGTCGCGAAAACTTCCGCCGTGCAGTTGCTCGAAGTGCGCCTGGCAATGGCGATGGGGGGCAAGGCGTTTTGCACCATGACCGGCGACGTGGCCTCGGTGCAGGCGGGGGTGGCCGCTGGCCGCGCCGTGCTGGCCGAGGCCGGCGTGCTCGTGAACAGCGTGGTGATTTCCCGCCCGCATCCCGACGTCTACCGCGAAGTGGTGTAGGCGGGGGAGTTTGCGCCAAACCATCTTCGCTCTTCGTCATTCACGTCCGCCGCTCAAGGCTGCGCGTAAACGCGATAGAACTTGAACTGGTTCGTTCCGTCGGGATCAAAGGCCGATACGCGGCTGCCGGTGCCGGTGTAATTAACCCCAAAGTCGGACCAGCCGTTGGTCGTGGTCAGCGCGGTGGTCCGTTGCAGGCCGTAGGTGACGTAGCTCGTCGTGGGCCAGCTGATTTGCCAGCCCGGCTGGACGGCGACGGCCAGCACGTTGGTGGCTCCGGGCAGCGTGGAGCTGAGCAACACGTCGTCAATCAAGGACGCGCCCGCCCAACCATTCGCCGCCCCGGTGGTGCAGCTAAAAGTAATCCGCGCGCCAACGGTGTTGGCCGGGGCCACCAGGCCCGGCAAAATGAGCTGGCTCCAGTAGCCGCTGCCACCGGTGAAATTCGCGCTGGTGGAACTGATGACCGCATTGGCGCTGTTGAGCCAGGCCACGTTGTATTGTTGCACGTAGCCCGCACCGCTCAGGAACTGTTGCGCCCAGAAGGAAAAGGTGTAGGTCAATCCGGGCGTGATCCCCGGCGCGCCCTGGCTCTGTTCGTTCTGTTGAAATTGGATGCCCCCCGTGGCTTGATTGGTGTTGGCCAGTAACATTGACCAAGTCCCCGAGTGCGAATTGGTATTGACCCGGTACGGCGGCTCCACCCCGGCGGAAGTCCAGTTGGCGGCGCTGCTGCCCGTGCCCGCTTCGAATCCGCCATTCGCGACATTCGTGCTGATATAGTTGGCATATTCCAACACGCGGTACGTCCGCAATCCGCCGGCCCCCGGTGGATCGAACACGCTGTTCGTGGTGCCATCGCCCGCCAGCATGGCGGTCAAGTTGTTCCAGGTCGAACCGGTGCCGGCCGGGCTGGCGGTCCATTGGACCTGATAATTGTTGCCGGCCGCGGTGGACCAACTCAGCAGCGCATTGCGAACCAGGGTCGGCTCGAACGTGCCGGGCAACGGGCTGGCGTGAACCGTCAGGGTGCCGGGCGCGGCACTCAGCGTGCTCACCGCCGTGCCATTGCTGTACACCGTGGCGGTTTGACTGGTGCTGGCGGCGTTGTAAACCAGGATGGTCCGGGCACCGGTCCGCGGATTGTAATACACCTGGCTGGTGGGGATGCTCGTGTAAAAGTTGGTGTCCTGATCGCCCAGTCCGCGCAAGGCGTGCGTCAAATAATAGGTGACGCCCGAGTACGTGCCGTCGCTGGTGATCGGGCCGTTCGTCGCATGGCTGGCCGCAAAGAGGGCGGCGACATCGTCGGGATTAAACAGCGTCTCCCAGGCCAGCACATAATTGCCCGGATAAGCGCCCAGGTCCTGCGCCGTGCCCGTGGAAATATTGCGCTCTTCGTTCCAGTTGGCATTGCCAAAACCGGGCGCCGGCTGCCCGGCGGCAACGGCGGCGGTGGCGCTCCAGATATAACCGTTGTACTTCACCCACGCGCCGCTGGCATACGCCACGGAATTGCTCCACTGCGGCTGCCAGGTGAGCCGGTCGTTCCAAAGGTTTGAGAACTGCAAAAAGGCCGACGCCTTGTTGCGAACCAGATAGTTGTTCCAATGGTTTTGCGGCACCATTTGAATCGCATAGACCCAGGCCGGATCACCGTCGAAATAGGTGGCGAAGGCCAGGGAGCCCGCCCCCAGAATGCCGTTCATCGATTTGCCATAGGTGGGCGGGAAGTTAGTTTGATAGCTGTCCTGCCAGTATTCGTTGACTGCCGCGGATTCCATGGCATAGCCCATGGCGCCGGCCCCCGTCATCGCGTCATCGCCCAGCGCGTTGCCCATCAGAAAGAGGCCCACCCAGGAATTCATCGCCTCCGAAGACGACTCCTGGTTCTCGCCGCCGGCGCTGCTCGTTCCCCCGGCCCACGAATGTCCTTCCCAGATGTCAAAGGTGCGGAAGCTGGGAAAATTAGTGTCGCTGCGATCCCAGTTGGCATATTCCTTGGCCACCAGTTTGGCCATCGGCCCATACTGGCCCAGCCACGCGGGATCAGACAGCCCCACCAGGGCGGTGGCGACCATGAAATAGCCGTAATGAAAATGGTTGTCGTTAAATCCCTGCGAACCGTAGCTCGCATCGAAGCCGATCAGCGCGGGCCAATTGTCATAGTGCGCAAAGAAATGGTGGATTTCGCCCGGCGTATAGGTGTACCAATCCTTAAATCTGGCCTCAATCGCCGTTTGCAATTGGGCGCTGGCGGCGGTCAATCCCATCTGCTGGGCAAACGTCAGGTACTGGGCCGCAACGCCAAAATCCTTGCCCGCGCCATAAGTTTCATCGCCGCCCGGGTTCCCGGCGTTGGCGAAGTTCTGCACATAAGTCTGCATCCAGCTCTGGACATAATCATTGGGTAGACCATTCGTTCGCGGCGCAGGCAGCATTGGCGCGATCCCATGAAAGGGGTAATTGATCTGGAACCGGTTTCCCGCCGCCACCTTCATGCTGCCGCGTGGCGTCAGGTAGGTGTATGGCTTGAACGCCAGTTGGTTTTGAGTCGTCCGGTAATGATGCGGGAGCCAGCCCTGGAGCGTATTCGTCTGCCCGTTTTTGAGCGGCGTCGCTGTCAGCGTCCAGGTGGTGTTAATCTGGCCGTTGGTGCGGTCATAAACCCAATCCATCCGCGTGCCCGTGACCTTGGCATAAGCGTATTGGGCGAACTCGTTCAAATAGGTGTGCGCCGGCAACAAGCCATAGACCAGATAATTATTCGTGCCCGATAACTGCGCCGTGACCGTCGTCCCCACCACCGTGAACGTCGTGTGATCGGGCGCAAAAACCCCGAAGCTGCGGCCCTGAAAATCGAAGGCAAAGGCCGTGGCCGTGAAGCTGTTGCTGCCCACCAGCGAAAGCGCGCTGCCATTCGTGTCGTAAATCGTCGTCGTGCCGATGGCGATGGCCGGGCTGACACCTGTATATGTGCTCCAGACAAATGGAACCCCGCGTGCCAGGGCGATATCCATGCGCCGCCCGGAGGCGTCGGGCAGGCCGAATTGAAAACCCCAGTCGCTCCAATCCGTCACCTCCGACGCCGTGGCGGTATAAGCATTCGCATAACGTTTGGCCGGGTCGCTGCTGTCATCCGTGGCCACAATCCAGGAACACATGACATGACCCCAGCTCCCGGCGGTCGTATCCACGATTTCGATCTGGGCCGTCTGGCCCGCATAGGCCGACACATCCCAGGTCGTCCAGTTCAGCGCCCCGGAATTGTTGCCCGCCGCCCGGCAAACCACCTGGTTGCTGATGACCAGCCAGACGGCGTCGTTGGTCAAATCCTTGCCGCCACCGGTCAGGAGTTGGATGAAGTTTTTCTGCACCGTAAACGCCGGCGACGTCAAAGTTCCCTGCGGGGTGTCACTGCCGCGGAAAGTGTTGACGCACCCAGCACCGAGAAAGCCGGTGACCGCCGGGCTTTGACCGCTCCAGGAACCGCCGGCAACAGGGCCGGTGCCAAAGGCGGTTCCCGTGGCCACCCAGCCGGACGGATAAGTGGTCCCGTCAAAATCCGCAATCAGGATGTCATTGGCTCCTGCCGCCAGCGGAATCGAGCCCACGATCGATAGAGCAGGGCCGGCCGTGAACGCTCCGGCGGGCGGCGTGCCCGTGCTCCACGCATTGGGAAAATAGAGGTTAAAACCGGACGCATTTGGTGCCAGCATCGCCGGGAACGCCCAGAGCTGGCCGCCATAAGCCGACTGTGTCACCACGCTGGCCGGCGTGTTCGTGGCGTTATAGCTCCACGAGCGGACGCCCATCAATGTATCCGTCCACCATTGGTTGCTCGGGAGCGGCCGGCCCGCGAGCGTCGCGGCCAGGTGCAGGCGGGGATACAAGTCGATGAGCTGTTGGGCACCAATGGCATAATATTCATCCGCCTGCTGAGCAAATGCCGGAACGAAAGAGGCATAAGAACCCGCGCCGACGGGGACCGCCACCTGGGCTGACAGCGACAGGCAGCCGGCGAAGAGTATCGCTCCCAAAAGGCACCCGTAACCCGGGCTGCCCCGCCGTGGGGTGATTTTTCGGAACCAGCAGGATTTCAAGGTTGTCCGTGGATTCAAGGCCGGAAACATCACAGTCATTCCCATCATGGAATCACGCACCGTGCGGATTGCAACCAGATTTCTGACCGGATACAGGGTAGGGCCAGGCGTGCCTGACAGTAAGGAATTTGTTAGCCCGAAAGGTGTGGCAGTGGGGCAACGCCTTGGAACCAATGCCGCTAATAACCCAGTTCCGCGCCATGCGCCCGTATCGAAGATTTGCAATATGCTGTATGTCGAGTTGTTAACATGCTTCGACTGGTTCTCCGCTGTTTTCGGTGGAATCGGCAATCAAGAGATTTGAACCGCGTGAAGTTTTGGGACGGAGACGTGAGCCAATGTCGCTCCTCCGGAGCTGGAAAATTAAAGGGAACGGTTAACTACAAATATATCGCCTCTGACAGGGCTACCTGATCGTTGCCGCGCGCGGAAAACCTTGGCACCGTGGAAAATGGGCTGGCCAAACCCATTTTTCCTGGGTAAACTCCGCCTGCCGGCATTGCCCGCATTCAATGCCGGCAGGCGAGGCTTTTTAAGCCGCAGTGGTTGCGGACATCAAACCGCTTGTCAGGGGGCAATGAGCAATGTGCAACTCCATGACCAGCTTGAGGCCGGTGTGGCTGATGCCACACCGCTGGCGGGGTGGTCGCCCATTGTCAGCCAAGGTGGCGGCGACCCTGGCTCGGGCTCAGCCTTGGATTCCTTCCGAACGGTCCTTGTAAATTGAAATCCAATCTCCTATCCCATCGAAAACAGCGAAGAACCCTTCCACTGACCTGGAGAGCATATTTGTATTCACTCCGCCCCGCCGCGTGCCGGGCGCGTCCGTTCCTAATTTCTTCCCAAAATGGTCAGGATCACGCCGATGAGAATGCCGATGACCGCCGGCAGCTTTTTCAACCCGTTCAGCTCCCGGAAAATCAGAATCCCCCCCGCAAAGGCCACCAGCGTACTGGCCCGGCGCAGACTCATCACCACCGCCACCAGGGCCTCCGGCTGTTTGAGGGCCGTAAAATAGAAATAATCCGCCACCAGCAGTGACAGCGCAATAAAGGGAATGCTCCATCGCCACGTAAACACATTGCGTGGCCAGAGATTCAATTTCCAGCCCAGCGCGAACGGTCCGAAAAACGCCAACAGATAGATCGAGAACCAGCATTGCACCGTCGGCACCGAGAAATTCAGCGGCCCCAGTAAATATTTGTCGTAAAGCGAACTCACCGCGCCAAACAACGTGCCCGCAATGAGAAAGCCCACCCACTTGTTCTTGTGGAAATGCACGCCTTCCTGCGCGCCCGCCACCGACAGACCCACGAATGAGGCAAGCGTGGTCAGCACCCCCACCGTTTCCAGCCAGGTCGGCCGTTCGCCCAGAATCAACACCGCCCCCACCAGCGTAAACAGCGGACTCGTCGCCCGGATTGGCGCGCCCAGCGACAGCGGCAGATGCTTCATCGCGTAATACGTCCCTATCCAAGAGGCCGATACAATGGCCGATTTCAACATCAGGCGCAGGTGTTGCGCGCCCGTCAGATGATCCGTCACCAGCATTGGCGGCAACAGACCCGGCCGCAGTTGGTCCACCAGCAGCAACGTCGCCCACACCAGCGCGCCCGTAAGCGTGCTGAAAAACAAGACCGGCGTGACGGCATTGGCGCGCACCGCATATTTGGTGCACAGGTCATAAATGCCAAGGAACAGCGCCGACAACAAAATGGCCACCACCCAGTTCATTAAAAGCGGACAAACTAACATTTTCCCGGCCAAAAGCGAACTATTCCCCCGGTGCAGAAGGAGTGGGTGCAGGGCCTGGCGTGACTTTGCGCGGCGCTCCGGGCGCTGGTTTAATCCAGATGCCGGGCCTGCCGCTTGGGCAGCCCCGATTTGGTGGTGCGGACGCGGAGCACGGCTGCCTCCGGCAGATGCGGGCGGAGGAATTCCGGCGGATCGCGGCGGCCGCCGCGCTGCCAGTCGCGCCACAGGGATTCCGCCGCGAGTTGAGCGGCCACCTGCCGTTCGGTGCAAAGAAAATCAAACAGCAATTCCGCGAGCCGGACGAGGGCGATGGTGTCCGTGCGGTTCAGCCGGGCATAAAGCCAGTCGCTGAACTGGAGCAGCCCGGCAAAGGGCGAGCCGGGGCCCCAGATCAACGGGGTCGTAACGAGGAAATTGCCGCTGTTGCCGATGAGATCCCAATATTTCGCGAAGCGGCGCAGGCGCTGCATCGTGGCAAAATTCAGCAGCTTGTTTTGCAGCAGCTCGTAGGCGGGTTGCGGACTGTAAATCATCTGCCATTCCACGTCGTGCCGGACAATCGGCGTGCCCCGCAGCCGCTTGAGGATGCCCACCTGAATTTCCTGCGGTCCCAGCGCGATGAGTTTGTCAAACCCGGCGCCAAAGCTGGCCAGCGTTTCGCCGGGCAGGCCGACGATGAGGTCGGCATGGATATGGATGCTGGTTTTGCTGCGCAGAAACGCGAAGTTTTCGGCCAGCCGTTCGTAGTTCTGCCGCCGGCTGATATTGTGGCCCACGTCCGGGTTGAAGGTTTGGATGCCCACTTCGAATTGCAGCGAGCCCGGTGGAAATTTGACGATGACGGACCGCAACTCCTCCGGCAGCCGGTCAGGCACCAGTTCAAAATGGAAGAACATCCCCGGCTGATAACGGGCGAGAAAGAATTCGAGGATCGCCTGGCTGGTGGCAAGGTGGAGATTAAAGGTGCGGTCCACGAACTTGAACTGTTTCAAGCCGCGATCCAGCAACCGCTGCATGGCGGCAAGAAATTTTTCCAGCGGCACCTGCCGCACCGGAATGTCGAGCGATGACAAGCAGAACTCGCAGGTGAAGGGGCAGCCGCGCGACGCCTCGACGTACACAATGCGATGCGCGATGTCCGCGTCGGTGTAGTATTCGTAGGGCAGCTCCAGCGTTGCCAAATCGGGCAGTTCGGCCGGAATGATCTTGGGCAGGATGGCCGGTCCGGCCAGGAGTTCCCGACACACCCCGGCAAATTTCAGATCGCCTTCGCCGGTGATGACGTGGTCGGCCAGGTCCACGATTTTTTGGCCGGCGGTTTCGTAGCTGACCTCGGGGCCGCCGAGAATGATGGTGGTTTCCGGCCGGAGGCGCTTGATGATGGCAATGACCTCCGTGGTCTGCGTCACGTTCCAGATGTAAACGCCGAAGCCGAGGATGCGCGGTTCCCGCGCGAGCAGCGCCTCGGCGATGTCGAGCGGGCGCTGGTTGATGTCGAACTCCGCGATGACGGCACGCGGCTGCAGATCGCCGAGGTTGGCGAACAAATAGCGCAGCCCGAACGCGGCGTGGATGAATTTCGCGTTGAGGGTGGTGAGGACGATGTCCGGCATCGCTGGCAGGGTAGCAACCGTGGCTTCGCAGCCAAAGCGTAATTGCCGTCCAACCGCAGATTTCGGGCCGGCACGCGGCGGCCCTATTTCAAGCCGGGGGCGGCCTGATTGGTCGGGGCGTTCTTCATTTCCAAAGCCCGTGCCAGACTGTTGCTGGCGGCGGCATAATCCGGTTTGATCCGGAGGGCCGCTTGATATTGTTGGATCGCGGCGTCGGTTTGATTTTGCCGGGCCAGTGCGACGCCCAGGTAGTAGTGGGCGGGGGCAAAATTCGTCATGCCATTAAGCGCGGCCTGATATTGGCTGACGGCCAGGTCTGGCTGGCCGGCTTTAAGGTAGACATTGGCGAGATTATAGCTGGCTTCGGCGTAATCCGGTTTGAGCCGGAGGGCTTCCTGAAAGTGGCGGATCGCGGCATCAGTCTGGCCTTGTTGGGTGAGCAGACTGCCAAGATTTCCATGAGCCTCGGTGAAATCCGGTTTGAGGCGGACGGCTTCCTGAAACTCGCGGATGGCGTCGTCATTCCGGCCTTTCCGGGCGAGCAAGTTGCCCAGCTTGTAGTGGGCCTCGGTGTCGCCAGGCTTGAGACGCAGGACGGTCTGAAATTCGCGCATGGCGCCATCTGCATCCCCCAGCTTGGTCAGCGCATTGCCTAAATTGAAATGGGCGTCCGCATAATCCGGATCAGCCCGGAATGCCAACTGGAAGTGTTTAACGGCTGCCGTCGTCTGGCCTTTTTCGGCAAGCACACAACCAAGATTGCCGTGGGCGTTGGCGTTATTGGGGTCGAGGCGGAGGGCTGCTTCAAACTCGTGGATCGCCGCCTCCGGGTCGCCCTGCTTGCAGAGGGCGCTGCCGAGGGAGAGGTGGACCAGCACGGAGCGGGGGTTGAGCCGGACGGCCGCCGCAAATTCGCTGATCGCGGCTGTCGTTTGGCCTTGTGCCAGGAGGGCGTCTCCGAGATTGTTGCGGGCGATTTCATTGTCCTTCGTGACGGCGAGTGAGTGTCGGAAAAGGGTTTCACTATTCTTCCAATACCCGATCTGTTGCCGGGTCAAGGCGCAGCAGAGAATCACTGCGGCGGCCCCCACCGTCGCCGCCAGCCTCAGGTTGAGCCGCCAGTAACCGATCAGGTCGCAAATTCCCCAGATGATCAATACCAGCAGTCCCACGGACGGAATATAAGTGTAACGATCCGCCAAGGACTGACCGCCCACTTGTACCAAGCCGATGACCGGCACGAGGGTTCCGACAAACCACAGCCAGCCCACGAGTAGAAAGGGAGTGCGGCGCCGTGCCAGGCAGGCCAGTACCGTAAGGCCTGCCAGCAGGCCGCCCGCCAGCAGCACCCCGCTGAGCGGCCAATACCCGCGATGGGGATAAAAAACGGCCAGATCCTGCGGCCAGAACAGCTTCCCCAAATAACGGCCATAGGAAACCAGCGCATTCGCAACGCGCATTCCCAGCGGCATGCCATCGATCGCCGCGACCGCGCCGCTCCGTTTTTGCACCGCGAAAGTGGCCACGCTGGCCGCCACCGCCAAGGCAAAGAACGGTATTTTCTCAAACCACAGCGTGCGCGCGCGGCCGGGTTGGAAACGCGCCAGCGGCCAGTAGTCCAGCAGCAACAGGACAAACGGCCAGGTCACCAGCATGGGCTTGCACATCAAACCCAGGGCCAGACTGGACCAGGCGAGCCAGTAAAACGGCCAAGGGTGAGAGGAACCTGCCGTCGGGCCCGGGCCTCCGGCTGCTGCCTGGTTTGACGGGCTCCGTACGGACGCATATTGCACATAAAAGAGCAGCGCCAGAAAACCAAACATGGCGCTCAACACGTCCTTTCGTTCCGCCACCCACGCCACGGATTCGACATGCGTCGGGTGACAGGCAAACAGCACCGCCACCCACGCGCTCCGTCCCGGAATTCTGGTCAGGCGGTGCAACAGCAGAAAAACCAGCACCGTGTTGAGGGCGTGCAGCAGCAAATTGGTCAGGTGATGCCCCCCGGAATGCAAACCGTATAACTGGCAGTCCAGCATGTGGGACAAGATTGTCACGGGATGCCAGTTGGCACAGACTTGGTGGCTGAACACCCATTGGAGATTTTCCCAAGTCAGGCCTTTTTGCACCTGATAATTTTCGGTGACGTAGACGGGGTCATCGTAGTTGATGAAGGCATTCTGGGTGACCGGCCAGTAGAGCGCCAGGGTCAGCACCCCGAGCAGGGTGGCCAACAACCACGCAGGTAAACGCAATCCGCGCCGCGCGAGGGAAACAGCCTCGGTCGGTGCTGCTGCAGATGGCATGGTTGGGATGCGCATGGAATTTACCTTAATTGTCAGCCGTTCAGGCTGCGCGTGAGCCGTGCTTTTTAGCCGAAAAACCGGCCAGGGGCAAGGCCTGTTCCCTGGCGGTGGCGAACTTTACATTGAGCGGGCGAAGCCAGGTCCGGCCGCGGTTGGAATGCACCCAGTTCGGCGGCGCGAGTCTGAACGTGAGGGAAATCAATCCGTCGTCGCTGGCAAGTCTGGCTCCTATTTTGCCTTGTAGTTGCCAATCTTTACTCCGAAACGGTGGTTGGGCGGACTCGCTTTGATTTCGCGATATTGGTCCCCCTGCCAAACGATCAAAATCATTTCCGGGTCGGTGCTGAGATCGCGTTGGAAATTGTATTGAACCGAGTTATGCATGCGAATGCCCGCCAGGGCGACAATGACATCCCCGGCTTTCAGGCCTGCCTGACGCAACAGTTCACCCTCAGTTTGAATCAGCACGCCATCGCCCGGTGCAGCGTGGAAGTCGGCGAGACTGACGGGTTCGCTCCCCTGCGGGAAAATTTTGGAAGCCCGGTTTCTGAGCGCGGTTTCAAAGCGCGGATCGCCAGTCTTGGTTTTGTACCGCAGGCAGAAATCCCGCAGCGGCTGGGCATCATTGTAACGTTCCTCGATTTTCGCATACCACTCAAACGCGTCATCGTGCTTGCCCGTCAGTTCGTAGAATTCCGCCTTGGCGGCGAGACCTTGGTAGGAATAAACCTCGCCGGCGGCATCGGCGACGGCTGCGGCTTTCTGCTGCTCGCCTTGCTTTAAATAATATTTGATCCGCCGGCTGGCGTAGCGGGCCGATATCAAACTGTCGGTTTCCTGGGCCTGGGCTTGCTCGTAATACCCCGCCGCCTTGTCTTCCTGGCCGCGGTCGAAAAAGTAATCGCCGAGGGTGAAGTAGCAGGCCGGCTGCAATTCCGCCGCCGCCGTCAGCCAGTGCATATAAATATCCGGCTGGTTGGTGACCGTGCGGGCCACGGTGAGCATCGCGTAGGCATCGTATTTCAAGATGGGATCCAGCAGGCCCTGCATCTGGGCATAAGTTGGCTGATTATGATAAATGTCTTTCACGATGGCATCGCTGATGACCCGGTCCCAAGGGGCCAGCTCATGCAGCCGGGCGAGTTGTTGGGCGGCATCCGCCCGCTGCACGAAACCGTTCTGTTTGAGCCGGGCGCGCAGGTCATAGGCGGTGCCGGGCGGGGGGCCCTGGTTGAACCATTCGGAGAAGCGCTCAAAAGGAACCGGCTGATAGATCTCGGCGAAACGCACCCGGAACCAAAGGTGGTTCCAGCAATCACCCGGCACTTGTTGCGGCTCCGCCTGTGTCAGTTGGGCGGCCGCATCCAGCGACTGGCGATATTCGTCCGGCGTGAGACAGTTCATGACGCGCACAAAGGGATAGAGCCGCAGGTCGTTAAAGAACGGGGCAACCTGGTCGTTGAAGCTGCGGGCCTCTGCATGCAGCCCCCAGACATGTTCGTAAATGGCTGAATTTTGCACGATGGACTGACACAAATGGCGTTGGAGGAACATGGCCCACTGCCCCCAGCCGATGACCTGGACATGCGTGGTTTTTCCGGTTTCCACTAAAAAGCCATGCCCCGACAATTGGTTGAGCGCGGCAACGACCGCTTCTTTTTTAAGGGGCTGGCCCTGGGCCAGTTCATAGACCTCGCTGATTTCCTTGGTTTCCAGCGACATTGCCAGCCGCATCAAGCCATGCGCAGTGCCCACCGAGTAGCGCTCTTCCTCCGCGATGCGGCAGAAATCGGGAGCTTTCCCGGTCTCGTTGGCCGCCTCCGCCCAGGCTTGGTCGGCATTGGCGGATTTCGTGTAGGCCTGGAAGCGGGCGACACGTTCGATCAACGGTGCCTCCGCCCAGTTCGTCAGTGGCCGGTAATCGCCGGTCAGTTGCGCCCGCAAGGCCCGCGACCAGTGGCTGATGGCGGCGTCCGTCGTTTTGAGCTGGTTTAATTGGTCCAGCGCGGTGGCGCGATTGTTCATCAGGGTGGACAACATCACCCCGGCCATCTGGCCGTTGATCCCCGCCGGCTCGCCGCCGCTCAGCGTCTGGGCCAGCACGAGGTGGGCGGTGATCTGGCAGAGCGGCAGCCGGGTGTCGTGAAAAAAGCCCGCGTGGTCGCGCAGGGCAAAGGCTCCCAGCAGCACGGCCGCCTGCTGATGCAACCGCGGATTGCTGAAATTATATTCCAGCGCTTCGGACAGGCGCTTGTCCTCGCGTACGATCGTACCCGCAGTTCCATCCGTGAGCTGCGCCAGCAATTCGGTATCCTCAGGATCATCCGCCGGCTTCGCTTCCTTCAGACCGACATTTTTTGCCAGGACCGCCGCCACGCCGTCATAAACGTCGGGCGACCAGATGGGCCCGTTAACGTTTAACTGGAGTTTTATTTTCGGCCGTTTCGGCTCCAGTGCAATCGTCAGGTCATAAACGGGCGCGCCAAACGGGGAACCCGGTTTTTCGAGGGCGCGCACGGAGAAGTGCTTTGGATCTGGCAACTGATGGTGGCTGGCAAAATACATCTGGGTCGCCAGATCTGAAACAATCGTCTCGACCAGGAACCGGGTTTCATCTTGAAACGGGGTCTTAAAGAAGCCGGCGGGCTTGTCGTCCGCAGGTTTGCATCCGACCAGCAGCCCGATTATGACCGCCATGCATAAGGTTCGCTGCCTGTATCCCATTAACATATATCAGGATGCTAACGATCCCGTCCGGCTTGAAAAGCCAAAACCGTCCTGTGTGTCGCCGGCGCCATGGGGTCTTTCCCACACTTGACGTGGCGCGAATCGGGTTTAATTCATTAGTTATGCAACTTGACAAGCTGACCATGAAATCACAAGAGGCGTTGCAAGACGCGCAACGGCTCGCGCGCGAACATTCCCATCAGGAAATGGACGGCGAGCATCTGCTGCTCGCGCTGCTCGGCCAGGCGGAAAGCCTCGTGCCGGAACTGCTGGCGCGCATCGGCGTGCCGGCCGCCCGGCTCCAGCCGGAGCTGGAAAAGGAACTCGCGCGGCGGCATAAAATCGAAGGCGGCAACGAGCCCTACGCCGGGCGCGACCTCCAAAAGGCGCTGGATGCCGCGCAAATGGAGGCGGGCAAGCTCAAGGACGATTACGTCAGTACCGAGCATCTGCTGCTGGGTCTCCTTGATGAGGCCAGCCCGTCCCTCAAGAAGATCTTCACCGCGCACGGCCTCAAGCGTGACGCCGTGCTCAAGGCGCTCGCGGAGCTGCGCGGCAATCAGCGCGTCACGGATCAGCAGCCGGAAGGAAAATTTCAGGCCTTGGAAAAATACGGCCGCGATCTCACCGCCCTCGCGCGGCAGGGCAAGATTGATCCCGTCATCGGCCGCGACGAGGAGATCCGCCGCGTGATGCAGGTGCTCACGCGCCGCACCAAGAACAATCCCGTGCTCATCGGCGAACCCGGCGTGGGCAAGACGGCCATCGCCGAAGGCCTCGCGCGGCGCATCATCAGCGGCGACGTGCCCGAGTCGCTTAAAAACAAGCGGCTCGTGGCGATGGATCTGGGCGCCATGATCGCCGGAGCGAAGTATCGCGGCGAATTTGAGGACCGGCTCAAGGCCTTCCTGAAGGAGATCACCGCCAGCGAAGGGAAAATCATCCTCTTCATTGACGAATTGCACACCATTGTTGGCGCGGGCGCGGCCGAAGGCGCGACCGATGCCGCCAACATCATGAAGCCGCAGCTCGCCCGCGGCGAATTGCGCTGCGTGGGCGCCACGACGCTGGATGAATATCGCAAACACATCGAGAAGGATCCGGCGCTGGAACGGCGCTTCCAGCCCGTCCAGGTGTCCGAGCCCTCCGTCGAGGCGACCATCGCCATTCTGCGCGGCCTGAAGGAACGCTATGAAGTGCATCACGGCGTGCGCATTCAGGATGCGGCGCTCGTTGCGGCGGCCACGTTGTCGCACCGCTACATCACCGACCGTTTTTTGCCTGACAAGGCGATTGACCTGGTGGATGAAGCCGCCTCGCGCATCAAAATGGAGCTGGATTCCAAGCCGACCGAGCTGGACCAGCTTGACCGGCAGATTTTGCAACTGGAGATCGAGCGCACCTCGCTGGCCAAGGAGAAGGATGCCGCGAGCAAGGACCGGCTCAAATTGATTGAGAAGACCGTCGCGAACCTGAAGGACAAATCCAAGGCGCTGACCGCGCAGTGGCAGAATGAAAAAACTGCGGTGAATGCGGTGAGCATCGTTCAGTCGCAGCTAGAACAGGCGAAGATTGAACTGGAAAAAGCACAGCGCGCGGGGGATTTGTCCCGGTCGGCGGAGGTGCAGTATGGGAAAATTCCCGATCTGGAGAAGAAGCTGGCGAAGCTGGAAAGTGCGGTCGATCCTTCCGCCTCTGGCAAGGCCGGGCAGGTTGTCCGGCCCACCTTGCTCCGCCAGGAAGTCACTGATGAAGACATCGCGCGCGTCGTCGCCGCGTGGACCCATATTCCCGTTTCGCGCATGCTCGAAGGCGAGCGCGAGAAACTGCTCAAGATGGAGGAGCGCCTGCAACTGCGCATCATCGGGCAATACCGGGCCATTACGGCCGTGGCCAATGCCGTGCGCCGTTCGCGCAGCGGCCTGCAGGATCCAAACCGCCCCATCGGCTCCTTCATTTTCCTCGGCCCGACCGGCGTGGGCAAGACCGAGACCGCGCGCGCCCTGGCCGAATTTCTGTTCGATGACGAGAACGCGCTGATTCGCATCGACATGAGCGAG
>Ga0302322_100001238_pt1 | contig 20714 bp, 19 predicted proteins | sample Fen_T0_2_FD_203757 | JGI IMG/M metagenome (GOLD analysis project Ga0302322, IMG submission 203757) | Peat permafrost microbial communities from Stordalen Mire near Abisko, Sweden - Fen_T0_2 | ecosystem: Environmental > Terrestrial > Soil > Wetlands > Permafrost | place: Sweden: Abisko...
GAACCTGAATTCGAAAGGGTAATCGCCTTCGAGGCTGTCATAGTTCCGGCGGCGACGTTGCCGAAACTCAAACTCGAAGGACTCACACTGGCGGTCGCTCCGGAAGCTAGCAGCACGTAGAAAGTCGTCGGAACGTAAGCTGCACAAGTTGCGCCGGAGGGGAAATTTCCAACAGCAACCTGGAAGGCACCAGGCTGCGCGATATCGGAGGCCTGGATCGGAATCGTAATTTTCGTCGAACTGACGAACGTGGGCTGCCGGAAGAAGCCGCCGATGTAAGCCGCAGTCGAGGAAGTGAAGCCCGCACCATTGATCGTGAGCGTAAAGCCGGCGCCTCCCGCAGTGGCGCTGGGCGGGTTGATGCTAGTCAAATGCAGCGGAGTCGAGGTCGTGCTGTAGTCAGCTGCCACCAGGACTTCGTCGCTGACCGTGAGATTCTGCGGGTTCGTAGTACCGGTCAGATCGTAAAGCCATCCAGTCAAAATCCATCCGGTATTCGGAGTTTCGCTAAAAGTCAGTAGGTCGCCGGTTGGGTAGAACCCGTCCCCAGTAGGTGATCCGGGAGAAACGTTGATCGAGGCCGCACACGCCTCCAGAGGATAGTCGGCGACATAATACAGAGGCGCAATGTTGTCAGTGTAGGTCACGCCACCGCTCGACGGCAGGGTAACGTTGTGTGTCAAAGCGCCGCCATCGCTCCAATTCAAGAACTCAAAACGCGTGCTGGAACTCCAGGGATATTGCGGAGAATACGTTCCAATGCTGTGAGTGCTGGAGGCAGTCCACGTGGGATCGTAAGGCAAAGCGAAGTTTGCGGGCGGATGGATGAAATTGCCATCCACAATGACCCAGTAATTCGATTCGAGTGGATTAGCGGTCACCGTGTACACGGGAGAAGTCGTGAAGTAGGTGGTCAGATTGATTTGCTGACCGTCGTCCATCACATAGAACGTCTTGGGATTCGCGCCATTGGCACCGGGCAGCCAGAACGGAGAATTGATGTAGTTGTAGAAATTCTGTCCCTGCGCGGGAGTAGCCGTCAGCGTGACGGGTTGACGAATGATGTAGTACTGGCCGGAGAGGCCGGAATAGGATTGCGGCGCGGGAGTTGGTACAACCGTTCCAGCATTCGAGGGAGCGATCACATTTGCGTAGGAAACAAGCTGGATGAAGTTTGCGGAATAGACGGTGACTGCCGGCGCGGTGGCCGGCTGGGTAACCATATTGTTGCCGGGTGTCACGGTGATCGTATGGCTTTGCGCGGTGACGTCGTTCCAACGGCCGTAAATGTAGCTGATGCCGTTTAGGGTTTGCGGCGCCGTGGGAACATTCAATGTGTGCGTGGAATTCATCGGCCAGTTATAGACGTGGGGTGTGGTAACGGTAGTGCCATCCACAATCACCTGCAGGCCCGGAGGATTGCTGGTTACCGTGACAGAGCTCGGGATCGCACCATAGAGGCGGCTGATGCCGTCGATGTCCGCGGCGCTATAACCGTTGGGGTTTGAAAGCGGAATGCCGGCGGGGATGGTCTCGATGGCGGGAATGCCGTTGCGGGTAAACGAAAAAGCAGGATACTCCATGACCGACGCGTAATCGTAAAGCGTCAGCAGTTGGTCATTGTCAAGGAGCTTGTCGAAATTCGAGCGCGAAGCCTTGATGACCGCGCCGTAATTGACATTGACGAAGGTATCGCGATCGGGCCGCGACTGTTCGTGCCAGACGCCGATGGTATGGCCCATCTCGTGGAGGATGGTTGCGACCGTGCAGGCACCGGAGCCGCCAACGGTCTGTTCGCCGCCGACCCGGCCTTCATAGGCGTCGCATACGCCGCTTAGGTTGTTGGCATCGAAAAGGAAGTTGACGTAGTCAGTCTCGCTAGTGCGCGGGACAAACTGAATGATGCCGGAAAAAGTGCTGTTGAACTGACTGATCGCGGCGTTGAGATTCGTCAGATTGCCGGATGAGGTATCGATGATGTACGGAACCTGATAGACGTTGCCGACCTTGGGCCAGAGATATTGCGAGTAGGCTACGCCCACGCTTTCAATGTGGTGTCGGCTGCCGGGGAAGTCCTGCACGTGGTCGAGGAGGATGTCGCCCTGGAAAACAGCCCTGCCGGCGCCGTTGTTTGTTTGACTGGGAACCCACGAATAGGTAACCCTTTGTCCACGGAAAATGCCGGTGCGAGTCTCAGCTTGTTGAGCATGTCCCAGAGAGACAGCAAGGAATAGAAGGGCCAAGACGGACAGGGATAGGCGACGGCGCATAGAGACACGAACCTCCTGGGCAGGTGCGAACGTTTCGGGGGAACTAGGGTCAACGAACGTGGGGGCGTTCGGTTGGAACAGTTTGGGGTCGAAGTGGCGTTTCTGTCAAGCAGAACGCGGGCTTCTCAGGGTTGGCGGAGTCGCCTACACCCTAGTCTTCGCGCTTGGCACTGGCGTAGTAACCGCTGCGGGCCTGAATTTTGTGGTCAGCCTGCTTTGACTTGATTTCAACCTTGCGGAAACTGCCATCACGCGAGGTATTGGTCGGGGAATATCCGATGTTGTACTGGCTGCGGAGTTCGGCTGCAATTTCGTCAAATGCCTTGCGCAGCTTGTCGACCTTGTTGCCCACGTCGATGACCCGGCCTCCCGTTTCGTGGGTTAGCTTCTTCATCTCCGAATCGCCTGAATACCCAATGCCTCCAAACCCATAAAAGCCTCGGTCGGCAATGAGCAGGACGTAGCAGATCGTGTCCGCTTTCTGGGCGGCTTCAATGGCATCCTTAATTTTCAGCCGACTGCCTTGATCTTCGCCATCAGTGAGCAGGATCATTGCTTTGCGCCCGACTTCATGGCTGAGTTCGTCGTGGGAAGCAAGGTAAACAGCGTCGTATAACGCCGTTCCGCGAGGCCCCGTCGACGAACAGGGGATTGGACCTTGTGGCCCAATCGGACCGCCACTGCAACTCACTCCGCCCGTATTGATTTTAGTGTCGTTCATGGCGCGACGGAGTTTGCTAACCGAGTTGGTGAAATCCTGAAGCAGGTTGACGTCAATGTCGAAACTAAGAACAAACGCTTCATCCTTCGGGCGCAGGATGTTTTCGAGGAACGAGGACCCGACAGTTTTTTCCATGTCGAGGACGTTTCGTTGGCTGCCGCTGGTATCAATGAGGATGCCGAGCGTGAGCGGCAAATCGGATTCCGCTTTAAAGTATTTGATCGTCTGCGGCTTGCCGTCTTCGGAGATTTCGAAGTTGTCTTTGGTCAGGTTCGGAATCAGCGCGCCGTGTTTGTCTTTTACATTGAAGAAGAGCTGAACGACCTGGACGTTAACCTTCAGAGTTTCCGTCGTGTCATCGGATTGGTCTTGGGCCGTGGCGGCGGTCGCAGGAGGCTGCGCCACTGAATTCTGAGCGGCCGCGGAAAAACAGAGAGCGCAGACCAAGGCCATGCCGACGGCCAAGAGCCCAAACGAGTTGCGGAAATTAGGCATCAGCATTTTGTCCCGAGACTTTGCTAGTCTATCCTGTAATTCTCTGTGGAAGTTAGATGCACCGTACGCGTTCGATTGGCATCTGAAATAGGGGAAAGCACAAAAAACGTGCGGCATCGGTGTCACGTCTTGAGCTTTGGGCTTCAAGATTAATAAATGACCGTTGGACACAAAACGAAATCGAGGGAATTTTAATGAGAGCACGGGCAGTACTGGCCTTGGCGCTGAGCTTGTGGCTGACGGGAAGTGTGATGGGCCAGCAAAAGGCCGAGGAAGTGCCGGATGCCCCGTCGGCGACGCGGCCAATCCCTCCGCCAGAGCCACCGAGTCCGCGGCCCGGAGCGACGCAAGAGGAGCAACCCGAAAGCGCGCCCGCTGAGGATCCTGGTAGCAGCGTGCTCAACGGGCCGAGGGAGATACCCCGAAGTGCTTCGGATGCTCCGGCGCAGAAGACCGAACAGAAATCGACGCCCCCTCCTATGCCCCCGGTCACGACCGTGCCCGCAGGTAGCGTACCCCGGGATTTGGAAACGCACGAAGACCTGTACAAGATCACGACTTCGGTCAACCTTGTGCTCGTCCCCGTCATGGTGAAAGACAATAGTGGACGCATGGTGAACGGGTTGGTGCCCAAGGATTTTTCAGTCCTGGAAAATGGGCAAGGGCAGAAGCTGCGGTTCTTCACCAGCGATCCGTTCGCACTGTCGGCCGCGGTAATCATTGATCTTGGCATGCCCGACGTAGCGGTCAAGAAGGTGCAACAGACGCTTTCCGCGCTTCAAGGGGCGTTCAGCCAGTTTGACGAGGTCGGGATCTACACCTACTCGAGCACGGTCGGTCAGGTTTCGGATTTCACTGGCGCGGACAAGCAACTGACCGCGGTGATGAACCAGATCAAGACCTATAGCGGGGCCAACAACGGACCGCCAGTGACAAGTGGCCCTCTGGGTCCCCAAGGACCGATCATCAACGGACATCCTGTGGACTCCCCCATCACTCCAGTGAGCACCCCGCCAAAAGTGGCCCGAGTAATGAACGATGCCATTCTGAGAGCGGCGCGCGATCTTTCGAAGCGCGAACGCACCCGGCGCAAGATCATCTTCGTGATCAGCGATGGCCGCGAATTGGGCTCGACTGCAAGCTATTCTGACACGCTCAAGGTGCTGCTCACCCAGAACATTACGGTCTATGCCATCGGCGTAGAAGGTGCGGCGATCCCGATCTATGACAAGTTGCAGCGTATCCACTTGCCAAAAACGCGCGCTCTGATTGGATACAGCGACATTCTCCCAAAATACGTCTCGGCGACCGGCGGCGGCACGGTCTATAACGAGTTGTCACAGTCCGATATCGAACGCGCCTATGCCAAGGCCTTGGGCGATGCGCGGAACCAGTACACGCTCGGGTATTCCAGTAAAGGGATTGGCGGGTACCGGCAGATTGAAGTCCGGGTCAAGCGTCCGGACGTGAAGGTTTATGCGCGAGACGGGTACTATCCGCTGCCGACGGGGAAGTGAGGATAGCCGTCAGCCGTCAGCCATCAGGAAAACCCCTCGACTCCTGGCACTTGCCGTTCCTCTCTTGCGTCGGGAGCCACTCAACATACGCCGACACGGTGTTGGTCATCATGCCCTCTTGCATCAGTGGTTTTCCTGACGGTTGAGGGCTAAAGACTGAAGGCTACCCCATGACGGTAGTAACACCCGTAACCTGCGCCTGAGCCATCCGGTGTGATATAAAAACTGGCAGGATCAGATATTGTAGTTTGAAGAATTTAGCGGGAGGGCTCCCCCTTTTTCGGGAGTAGTTTGCAGGAGCCTGGCTCGACGCAGTCCTGAGGAAGCCTTTTGAGTTTCATTAACTTCGCAGCACGAGAGATCAACTGCAAGATCGTCTATTACGGCGCCGGGTTGGGCGGGAAGACGACCAATCTACAGTTTATCTTCCAGAAAACAGCGGAACAGCAGAAGGGCAAGATGATCTCGCTCGCCACCGAGACCGATCGAACCTTGTTCTTCGACTTCCTGCCGCTGGACCTGGGCACGGTGCGAGGCTTCAAGACTCGAATTCACCTCTATACGGTTCCCGGACAGGTTTTTTACGATGCCAGCCGCAAACTGATCCTCCGTGGCGTGGACGGGATCGTCTTCGTTGCCGACTCGCAGCAGGAACGCCAGGACGCCAACGTCGAGGCGCTCGACAACCTGATGTCGAACCTCAAAGAGCACGGCTACGACTTCAACAAGATTCCCTACGTACTGCAACTGAATAAGCGCGACCTGCCGAATGCGTTGCCAATCGATGAACTTTCCAAAGAACTGCGCAAGAAAAACGAGCCCGTAGTCGAGGCAGTGGCATTCCAAGGTGTCGGCGTGTTCGAGACGCTGAAGGAAATTGCGCGCCAGGTGCTGGTGGAGTTGAAAGCTGGCGGGTAAGGTTTCTCGATTCGCAGGCCTCCTTCCTTAGAGAAAGCGGTGTGTCGATTTCTCAACAAGTTCGCATTGCCCTTTTGGTTACGGTCACGGCTGCTGTAGCCACGGTTTTCTGGTTCGTCCCTCGCTTTCCCCAACCCCCGTCGTACCACCAATTCGCGGACCATCGCAGTTTCCTGAGCATCCCCAACTTCGGCGACGTCGTCTCGAACGTGCCCTTCGCGGCAATCGGACTCTTCGGAGTCATTTTCCTGCTCAGCCGCGCTTCGGCCCTTCGTTTTCTCGATTCACGCGACCGCTGGCCCTATCTCATTGCGTTCACTGGAATCTTGCTCACCGCGTTTGGATCTGCCTTCTACCACCTCGCCCCCGACAATGCCCGGCTGGTTTGGGACAGACTGCCGATCATGGTGGCATTCACCGCGACGGCAGCAGCCATGATCACTGAGCGCGTCGAAATAAGGACTGGATTGCTCTTGTTGCCGGTGCTTCTGGCTGTCGGCATCGCCAGTGTGCTGCAGTGGAATGCCAGCGAACTACGGGGCGTGGGAGATTTGCGGTTCTATGCGGCGGTGCAAGTAAGTTGCACTCTTATGCTGTTGCTAGTTTTGATCTTTCCTGCTCGCTATACGCGTGGGTCCGATATCGCCGTCGTAGTCGGCCTGTACGCGCTGGCGAAAATCCTGGAAACAGCGGATAAGGCCATCTTTCAGGCGGATGCAGGTCTCGTCAGCGGACACACATTGAAGCATCTCGCAGCCGCTGGCGCGGGATATTGGCTCTTGCGGATGCTACGGAAGCGACAAGTGGTTTGAGTTGACTACTCCCGGTCGCTCACCCTCCTAGCCGCAAGTTCCTCAGCTTTTGGAATGACCAGAGCGCGAGTACGAATAAGACGGCCGTCATTGCCAGAGCAAACCATGCTGGGCTATCCAATCGGACTAATGGAGGAGCCGACGCACCGGCGAACCTCCACGCCAGAAAGAATTCCAGGCCATCCAAACTTGCGTGCAGCACAACCGACGGTAGGATAGATCCCGTGAAGTAGGCCAGTGCGCCGTACACTGCGCCCCATGCGGCGTCGAAAAGAATGGCAACGGAGAGACCGTGCGATAAATGCATGGCTCCGAAGACGACGCTGGAAACAGCGATGGCCACAAGCGCACCGTAGCGCTCTTCCAGGATTTTCTGCATGTACCCGCGAAACCCACACTCTTCGGCAATTCCGGCTACCGCCGCTCCGGTTAGCAGCCATGCCGCCATGGACCATAACGGAGCCGCCGGAGACGGCGTCGCAGATCCTGGGACCCACCCGATTCTGCCAACAACTATGAATAGCGCCGCTAACGCTGCGTTCGCGGAGCCGCCCGCTATTAAAGCCCAACGCCACGCAACACGAGGCAATCCGCGAGCGCGCACGAGTTTCGCCCGATTCATCGCGGTGGAGCGAGGTGGGCCCGAGCCATTGAGATATTTGAAGTACAAGACCAGATAAACAGCCGCCACAACAGAAGCCCACGGGAATCGCGCTCCATACTTGAGATTGAGCACTAGCAGCATGGACCACGGCAGTGAGCCCACCATGGTGACGATAAGGCCTAGAAGGACGGCCCAGACGATGAGCGGCATTTGATACCGGCGGGATTCAACCACGGATGGCCTCCAGCCGTGCATATCTGATTGGCAACTACCGAATCAAACTACAACCAGTCTCGTTGATTTCACCGTGAACAGAGACAGCAGGGTTGCTCAACTCAGCACCTCCGACAGCTCTTCCCATTGCCCCATCAAACCCTGAAGATCAGCTTTGTATTGGGCGAGCGCTTGCGTCTGGCGCTGTGTTTCCTCGGCGCTCACGAAGTTCTGAAGCTGATTTTCGGTGAGCGCGATCGCCGCTTCTGTCTTCGTGATTTCTTCTTCCACTTCCTGTAGCCGATCCTGCATTTGTTTGCGCTTGATTGGGTTCAGGCGCTTGGCTGCGGAGTCGGCACCTTCGGGCTTTGGCTCGTCACCGTTGTTTGATGCGAGCGCAGGGCGAGGCACTGACCCCGTCTGCACATGCTTCGCCGACGAACGAATTGCTGACAGCTCTCCGACCAGTTCATTCTCAATGGCTGCCGTCTGCCGCGCCGCTCCACCTTGCTTGCGCCAGAGGTAGTCTTCGTAATTCCCTGGGTAGAGTTCGACTTTGCCGTCGCCGATCTCGAAGACACGCGTAGCGAGTTTGTCGATGAAATAGCGGTCATGCGAGACGAAGACTACCGTGCCCGTATATTTCTCCAGCGCCTCCAGCAAGACGTCTTTGGCGCGCATGTCGAGATGGTTCGTCGGTTCGTCGAGCAAGAGGAAGTTCGCCGGGTGCAGCAACATTTTCAGCAAGGCATAGCGGTTGCGCTCACCGCCCGACAGCACTCCGATGCGTTTAAAGACATCATCGCCGGAAAACAAAAAGCAGCCGAGCAGACTGCGGAGCTCCGTCTGCGTGGACGATGGCGAAAGCTCGCCTAGATCGTCGAGGATGCGCGCTTCGGGATCCAGTTCCTTGTACTGATCCTGGGCAAAGTAGTCGAGATGGACTTCGTGGCCCAATTTGTACTCGCCTGCCGACAGTCGCTCCGTCTCGGAGAGCAACTTGATCAGCGTGGACTTCCCTGCCCCGTTAACGCCAACCAGTGCGATCCGCTCGCCGCGCTCGATCATGAAATTTACGCCTGCGAACACTTTGTGTTCGTTCGCGCCGGGAATTCCGTAGCTTTTCGCCACATTCGCGAACTCGGCGACAATACGTCCACTGGGTTTCGGTTGCGGGAACTTGAAGTGAACTGTTTTCTCTTCGTCCGGAATTTCGATCCGCTCAATCTTTTCCAGCTCTTTAATCCGGCTCTGCACCTGCTTGGCTTTGGTCGCGGTATATCGAAAGCGGTTAATGAACACTTCCAGTTGCTCAATGCGGTCGCGCTGAACCTTGTATGCAGACTCCAATTGCTCTTTGCGCGCGGTCTTGGCAGCTAAGTACTGGTCGTAGTTGCCAACATAGGTGTGCAGCTTCTTGTTCCAGATTTCTACGATGCGATCCACCGTGACATCGAGAAAGTAGCGGTCGTGCGAAATCAGAACAAAAGCGTTTGGGTAGTTGTGAAGATATTCCTCAAGCCAGTTGCGAGCTTCGAGATCAAGGTGGTTCGTTGGTTCATCGAGCAGTAGCAGGTTCGGCTTCTGCAGCAGCAACTTGGCAAGCGCGATGCGCATTTGCCAGCCACCGGAAAACTCTTCGGTCTGGCGTGTCCAGTCATTGCGATGAAAACCCAGACCGGTCAGCACCTTTCCCACTTCAGCTTCGAGCGTATAGCCATCGCGGGCTCGGAACTCGTGATCCACCGTCTGGTAGCGGTCGGCCACATTGGCATACTCCGCACTGGTGTGGTCGAGTTCCGACATCTTGCGCGTCAGGGTCTCCATTTCCTCTTCCATCGCGCGGACATCGTCGAACACTGACATGCACTCGGCAAAGATGGAGCGACCAGAAAGGGTGAGGCCGTCTTGGGGCAGATATCCGGCGGAAATCCCCTTGGCGCGAGAGACCGAGCCATAGTCAAGTGATTCCAGCCCGCCCAGAATCTTCATCACCGTGGACTTGCCTGTGCCGTTGGCGCCCACAAGGCCGACGTGCGACTCGGGCGTAATCAGCCAGTCGGCGTCTTCGAACAGGAGTTTGTGGCCGTAGCGCTTGCCGGCGGCGGAAAGTTGGATCATGGGATGTCTTAATTAACTATAAAGGACGCATCGAAGTTGCCGATTGACATTGTGCCACATTAAGTGGCACAATCTTATCATGCCTAGGGTAAACATTCGCCAACTCCGAGACACGAAGCGACTGAAGGCCTGGCTGCGGGCGGGGAAGACCGTGGAATTACGGGAGCGCGACGAGTTGATTGCCCGTATTGTCCCTGAGGGAAAGGCTGCCCAGCCCGCCGATTGGCCGGATTTCGGGGCTTTGCGCAAAGAAATTTTTGGAGACCGCGTTCTGCCAGGAGCAGATCTGGTGATTGAGGAGCGCGGCCGCTATTGAGTATTTACGCGGACACTTCGTTTTTCGCTTCGCTTTATCTCACAGATAAGCACACTGCAGAGGCTGAGCGGCGACTGCGGTCTCGCCCTTCAATTCCGATGACTCCACTGCATGTGGCCGAGTGGATGCACGCTGTCGAACAACACGTATTCCGCAAGGCGATTTCTCGTGCCGAAGCTGATCTCCTTGTACAGCGACTCCGCGAGCACTGCGCGCAGGGCGTGTGGAAACCGGTCGCATTCCCCGAGCAATCGCTTGAGCTCTGCGCGCAATTGGCACAACAACACACCGCACTACTCGGCACGCGGACTCTCGACACCTTGCACGTGGCGGCGGCGCTGGAGCTGAAGGCTGAGCGCTTCTGGACGTTCGATCAACGGCAGGAGAAACTGGCGCGGGCGGTTGGCCTTAGAGTCAGCTGAAGAGCCTGCGACACTGACACGGGCGGAAGCCGGTTGCTCCGAAATCCCTTATCGGGCTGCGACCATGCGGACTGTCCCAATCTGTTCTAGTGCCCGGTCAATCACCGCCTGCAACTCTTTCGCGTATTTCACTTCCCTGCCCTTGGCCAGAATCACCCGGGCTTCTTCGGCGTCAAACCAAGTGGGATGGCGGTAGTCCTCATGCGGCTTGCGAGTCTGCCGAACGTCCATCAAGAAAGCTTTCACAACGTATTCCTGCACACCGCCGGGCTGCCAGAAGACGCCTTTGGAGTGGATGTAGGCGTGGAAGTGGCGCGGTTCAATCACGCCGATAGCTCCGGCTTCCTCTCGCGCTTCGCGTTCGGCGGCCTGACTGTGGGAGAGGCGAGTGTCGGGAGCACCTTTCGGAAACGTCCACTTACTGCCGCCGTTGGTGTTCACGAGCAGGAACTCGGCGTGGGAGTTCTCCCTCCGGTAGCAGACTGCGGCGACCTGCAGCGGCAAAGCAAATCGGGATGGACGGGCGGAAGGCATCTGCTCGCAACTATCGGCAGTTTACTACCAGGATATTTCAGGGACATTAAATTGCAGTGGAAACAGTGACCAAGGTTAATACCTGGTCATCCCGCAAAACGCGTGCCGGCCAGCGCCCATACCCTCGCGGGCTCCAGTCCACGGCTGGCCAGTTGCACGTGGAAACTCTCTCCCATGCCCGCTGGAGTAACAAGATGCTTAAGCTGAAGAGCAACTTTGGCGCGTTCTTGCGGCACGCGGCAATCCTCGAAGGCGTCGGCAAATTGATTCTTCTCGCCAATCCCCATCAGAAATTGCGACTGCGTAAGTAGCTTTTCCGCACGCATGCCTGCCGTTTCAATGGCCGCGGCGAGCGCGGTGAAGTTCACATGTGCGGTCAGGTCCTGCTCGCCTGGCGCTTGATAGGGGTTCGGACTCGTGGAGTGTTCTCGATAAGCCATCAGCGTTCCGCGATGGCGTCCGGCAAGTTGTTCGGTGCGGGTATATCCGTAATCGACAACGAGCAGAAAGCCGCGCTCAATCGCTCGGGCAATCTGCTCGGCCCAGCATTGAGCAAGAAGAGGCACTTCGAGGCGCTCGCCGGCTTCGGGGTGAACGCCGTAGCGGTCGAGAAATCCGTTTTCCTCAGCGGACGGAACCTGCCAGACTTCGGTGAGACGGCCGTCATCGAACCCCAGATGCAGTTTGCCCTGCAGGCCCAGGATTTCAACGGGAAGAGCATCGAAGAATTCGTTGGCGAAAACGAGGAGCGAAGTTTCGGGTGGGCAAGAACGACGAAGAGAAATGTGCGGGCCGGGTTCGGGCGGATGCTCTGCGATGACCGCCCGGCCGCTAGCGATATGCTCTCGCAGAGTCTCCCCGATTTTATTTTGCAGCGCGGGCGAAGACTCTTGCAGGGTGTAGGTCAGAGCGTTGAAGAAGTCCGGGAATTTCTTGCGCGACCAGTCGAGTACGTCACGGGCAAAAAGACCGCGACCAGGACCCAGTTCTAGGATCTCGACCCGAGACGGACGGTCCAAAGCATGCCATATCTCTTCAAACTGTCTGGCGAGCAGACGCCCGAAAACAGCATGGACGTCGCTCGAAGTGTAGAAGTCGCCGGCCTTCCCGAACTGGTTGGCGGTGCGGGAATAGTAACCACCCGTGGGATGGTAAAGGCAGAGTTCCATATAGCGCGAGAACGGGATTGGGCCATGTTCGCGTATTTCTTGCTCGATCTGTTGGCAAAGAGACATGGTGACGCTGAATTGTCTCGCGACTAATCGTGATATGGCTCTTTCAAGCGCTGCCGTGCTTTGTCGGCCTCGGCGTTGGTGGAGTTAAGGGTCACAGCAGCCTGATATTTCTTGACCGCGAGATCGCGATGCTGGAGTTGATCGTACATTTCCCCAGCGCTGAGATTCGCCTTCTGCAGCAATTCACGATCGGCATTGGTGACCTGGCCGACCTGCTCATAGGCCTCGGCAGCGGCCGAATACTTTTTCTGAGCGCGTAGCAACTCTCCTAGCACGACAGCTGCGAGTTCGTAATGGAGATTGCCGTATTTCCCTTCGCGTCCGTTTTGCCAGACTCGCCGGTATTGCTGCTCCGCCAAGTCGAGTTTGCCGGCGGCGCGGAGAAGATTCCCCTGCTCGATGGGGAGCAGGTAGTTGCGCGGAAACCGTGGCGTCAGGGCGGTCGCGATTTCCAGCGCATCGGAGTAGCGATGCTCGCGGCGCAAAAAAACCAGTAGCACGACTCCCGCGTCCACACTGGTTTCGCCGCTGGAATGATAGGCGTCGTACAGGTAGTGAATGCCCTTTTCTTTATCGCCGCTGAGCCCAACCAGCGCCACAGCCATTTTGACCGCGAATGACAGGCTTCCCATGACGTAGTTGTGGCTGCCGACGATCAGCTTGGCATCGGTGTACTGCGGATTCAGCGCGAGCACCCGCTCGTGATCGTGACGGGCTCCAACCGCATTGCGCAGCGAGGAAAACCACGCGCGTTCGATCAGCGCCGTGTAGAGCGCGAATTGGCCTCGGGTCACGCCGCGGGCATAGAGCATGTCAACGTTATCGGGATTGTGCCCGAGTTCCGCATCCTCTAGCTTCTCCGCCTGCTGGACGAGTTGCTGGATGCGCTCTTTCTGAGCAGGATCAGCTGGGCGATGGGCGTTTCCAATGAAGCTGTCATTCGAGTATTCGCCGGTGTTGACCGCGCCCATCCGATAAAGTTCGCGGACCAGCACGGCGGAAAGCAGATGGTTTACCGCGAACGGATTGTTCGGATGGCGGGCGGCAATCTTCTCGAAATCCTGGACCGCTGCATCGTGGTCAAGGTTGTAGTAGTGGTCGAGTGCGGCGGAATTCAGCGGATCAGCGGGTCGAAGGACGCCGGCGGCAGCCGGGGGTGTCGCATCAGCGCCATAGGCGCCCTTGACTAGACACACAACCAGCAAAGCAAACACAAAGAATACCGACGGAAAACCGGTCGGCGAAGCGCGTCGGGTCCGAGAGGAAATGGTCACCAAGCCAATTCAGTTTACCCGATGTGACAGGAGGAGTTCGGAAGGGCGGACACTCGCTGGGACAGGCGGCAATTTGATGCGGGGGAACCAAGGCGGGTACGTTCGCCCTGGGTCAATTTGGTGCAGGATAGAGGGGAATTTCGGCAGTAATCAGGTAATTCTTGCCCTCCCCGGGGCCGGTCTCCCCCAAAGACCATGTGATAACTGCTGTCTTTGCAACCGGTTGCTTTGGTGATCGGCTTGCGATTATCGGCGGAGAACGGGGAAAGTCCATTTATGGCAGATGCCGTAAATCAAGTTCACCAGGAATTTTGGCGGCCGCCGGCAACCGAGACTGCGTTTGGGCAGGAACGCACCAATACCTGCGACGAATGCAACACGGAGTTTATTGTCGGTTCCCGTTATTGTCATGCCTGCGGTGCAAGCCGTGGTGACCTGAACCTGGTGCGAACCGCCGAACTTCCAGGCCTGAACGAGCTGTCTAGTTTGGGTAAACGACTAGGCCTCACGGTGCCAGCAGTGACGGCATTCCTCTTTGGACTAATTTGCCTCTTGGGAGCGCTTGGTGTAGGCGTGGTCTATACCGCTCGGACAGCTCTTGACTGGCAGGCGATTCAACTGTGGCGTATTGAGTGGCTGCTTATGGCGATCGCCGCGTTTGGAGCTGGATTGCTGCTCAAGAAAACGTCCTGAATCCTCGATTCCCGAACTTCCACCCTACTGGATCCGGTCTTCAAAAACATGCGGCAATTTGAACGGGTGTGCTCGTCATCTCAATTTTCGCATTTGGCTGGAATAATCAACTGCGGGAATGGGCGTGCTCGGATTGCGAAATAACAGCACTGGCGCGTCGTTGCTGGTTCATTCGATACAAATGATGCAAGGGACCATGTCCGTGGCCAAGAGGCTGCGCGTTCGCAATCGCGGCGGAAACATACGCCTTCGCCAGCAGAACGGCTTCGGGCAATCCGCGCCCGTGAGCCAAGTGACAGGCCAGCGCGGTAGAAAAAGCACAACCCGTACCATGCGTCGAAGTGGAACGTTGGCGTTCGGCTTTGAAGACTTCCTGCTCGATCCCTCGAGAACCCTTGAAGCTGAGCAAATCGACAGCTTTATCCAGATGACCTGCGGTTACAACAACATTGGCGGCGCCAAGCGCGTGCATGCCGTGGGCGGCCTGGCGCATCACCTCCACGGAAGCGGAGCCGGACGCTCCTGAGCTGGATGAGGACGCGGAAGCTTCCTGGGCAGCCGCCAGGGCAACTCCAGTCAAAGCTATCGCCTCGTCGAGATTCGGCGTGACGACCTCGGATAACGGAAAAAGACGCTCGACCATGAGACGCGTTCCCGCAGCATCCAACAGGTCCGCACCCGAACTTGACCTAAGAATAGGGTCGAGGACAACGTGGGGTGGGCGGGTGGCCGCCAGAAAGTCCGCCACCGCGCGAACCGCAGACTCATTGGCCAACATGCCAATGTGAACGGCTTCGATGGGAAAGTCGGCTGCCAACTCGGTCAGCGTGTCGGTAATCGTTAACGGATTCACCGGTTCGACCCGGCGTACGCCTTGGGTGGATTGGATCGTAAGAGCGGTAATGCAGGCTACCCCAAAGCACTCGTGAGCAGCCATGACCTTGATATCGGCCGTGACGCCGGCTCCAGACGATGGATCAAAACCGGCGATGGTCAGAACGACCGGTGGCACTACGGGCATGATGCCACTCTAACTGAAAGGTGGAGAGAGGGGAACGCCACTTAAGGCCCACACCCGTTGCGGCGTGTGAGTTGGGTCAGCGTAATCATCGATTGGCCACTGTGTTTACTGATTAGTAATCTACAATTATCACAAGTGATTGATATTAATACTGTTAACTGACGCTTCTCGCAACTGCCTCATTCTTCAACTGGTTACAGGGTCCGTGCCCCTTTTGGATTTCATTAGTTACTTAACGGTTAATGATACCTTCGACTTGCTTTCAATGACATAGAGGGATATCACCAGATTTATCAAAGGGCTAAGCTATTGATTAATTACTACTTAGTTAATTATCTACGGCATTTTTCTGATTGACACCAAGCGCCGATCTACGTAGCATTTTGAGATCGCCTGACCAAAGGAGCAAGCGACCGAAAAACGACTTTCAAGTAGGAGGTAATCGAATGCGACGACGTTTCGCCGAAAGCCTGGCGGTGGTTTTTTCAATCGTCAGTCTGGGGGCCGGAGCCGCATCCGGGCCAATTAGCCTGGAAGCCGCCAAGGTCACACAAGCAAGGGTCATCTCGACCAACGGTCATCCCACAAGCAAGGCAGCCAAGAAGGGCAAGAAGGCTCAGCCTTATCAAGAAGGCACTGCGTCCTGGTACGGAGACGACTTCCAAGGCAAGCAGACGGCCAGTGGGGAACCTTACGACATGATGGACTTCACTGCGGCGCATCTGGCGCTGCCGCTGGGCACGTTCGTGAAAGTGACGAACCTGACTAACGGCAAGGCAGTCGTTGTCCGAATCAACGATCGCGGTCCGGTGGTCGACGGCCGGATCATCGACGTTTCCTATAACGCCGCGCGTGTGCTGGGCTTCAAATCGCGCGGATTGCAGCGAGTCCGCCTGGACATTTACGAGCCTGCAACCTTGGCGCAGTTCCGCACCGTAGCCAAGTTGAACTAAAACCGATACACTCGGCGGGAATGGACCCGCGCCAGCGCCTAATTGTCGCTTTGGATGTATCTACGGCCGAGGCCGCCCGGAAGATTGTGGCGGCCGTCGGTGACTCCGCTTCTACGTACAAAGTCGGGATGCAGCTCTATACGGCTGAAGGACCGGCTATCGTGCGGGAACTGGTGGGTTCCGGGCGAAGAGTGTTCCTTGATCTGAAGTATCACGACATTCCCAACACCGTGGGTGCGGCGGTAAGCGAAGCTGCCAAACTCGGCGTAAGCATGTTGACGGTTCACGCCGGTGGCGGTGGCAAGATGCTTCGGGCGGGGCTGGCAGCAGCCGAAGCGGCCAATCCTGACCTTCTTGTGCTGGCGGTGACGGTACTTACGAGCCTAGACGACCCCGATATGGGTACCCTGGGCCTGCGGGGCTCCGCCTTGGACCATGTACTGCGGCTGGCCGCCCTGGCACGCTCCAATGGCTGCAAAGGGCTGGTGGCATCCGCACGCGAATGTGCCGCACTCCGGGCTGAATTCGGTCAGGAGTTCACGATCGTGACGCCAGGGGTCCGGCTGGCGGGCAGCGGCGCCGACGACCAGGCGCGCGTGGTAACGCCGGCAGAGGCCATCGCTGCTGGAGCAACACACATCGTCGTCGGCCGGCCCATCACGGAGGCCCTCGATCCCGCCGCGGAAGCACGAGCGATTCTAGGACAGATGGCGGGCTAAGCTATCTGACTATTACGAAAGTGCCCCCTGCCAAACCGATTGTATTGATAATTCGCCGTGTACTGGTTAGATTTCTCTTATTCGGTCCGGCCCAAAATGGGAATTTTGGGCACTCCTCCCTCCGAAGCTAGTTCAGCACTCTCCAACTACTGCCCGATAAATGGGGGTCCGTTCATGGGCCAGCTAAGATTTGTGCTATCGCTGATCACCGAGGAAAACGATTACCAGCGCGAGCAGGCGAAGGCTGCGGAAGAAGCGGCGCGGATTCTGAAAGTCGATCTCCAGATTCTGTACTCCAACAATGACTCTGTGACGCAGAGTTCGCAGATCCTCGACGCTCTCCACACCTACAAAGGGGCGCTACATGGCATTCTCGTGGAACCCGCAGGTGGAACTGAGTTTCCGCAGATCGGACGCGCTGTAGTCAATGCCGGTATCGCCTGGGTAGTCCTGAATCGGGATGCCAGCTCTCTGAAAGGAATACGCGGGCCCGTAACGCCCGCCTTTGCCGTCAGCGCTAACCACACGGAGGTTGGCAGAATTCAGGCACGGCAACTTTCCGCGCTTCTGCCCTCAGGGGGAGCCGTACTATGCATTCAAGGGCCATCGAGCACCCTAGCGGCCCGTGACCGCATGGCTGGACTGCTGGAGGCCAAAGCGGAGAACTTGATGCTCAAAGTCATCCGATGCAGCAATTGGACGGAGGAAGCTGGGCATCATGCTGTGGCTTCGTGGTTGCGGCTCAGCACTTCGCGACTAGAGCAAATTCACGTTGTGGCAGCACAGAACGACTCGCTCGCAATGGGGGGAAGGAAGGCTCTACTCGCACTCAGCGGCAAACACTGGGCCAACGTACCGTTTCTCGGCGTGGACGGCTTGGCGGGTACAGGTTGCGCCTGGGTCCGGGAAGGGCTACTCACCGCGACGGTCATAGTCCCGCCGGTGGCTGGTTCAGCGCTCCAAACCGCAGTCAGTTCGATCCTCAAGAAATCCCAACCGCACGATTTGCACCTAATCCCCGCCAACTCATTTCCGGCGCTCGAGGCATTGCGCGCGGTGCATGTGGGATAGCCTGACGATAGAGCAGAGTACTCCTTACAGGAATAGAGCGCGGTGGGATCACCGCGCTCTTCGTGTTTCAAACGAACCTCTGAGAAACCAGAAATACTCTTTATAGCTTCTCGAAAAACTCGCAGCCGGAGCAGGAAATGAAGATGCCGCCGGGAGTACCGCGTTCGCGGTCCTTGACGCGCTTCACGATCCTGGTTTCTTTGCCGCACTTTGGGCAAGCAGTTGATTTCGATGTGTCCATGACTTTCTTACGGTCGGCTGTCTTTGCAATTTTTGCCATTCAGTTCTCCTGACAGGAATGTGCCGCCAGCAGCAAGCTGCGGTTCTACCTGGAAATTGGGAGTATTGTCGCTCCGTGATCTGGGAATGCCTAAGGAATCGGCCCAGCAGGATCAACACAGGCTGAAGCTATTCACTGTACTCGCCAGAAGCGATTTTACACGATTGGCAGCTCGAGTGACCGGTCATCGGACGAATCTGATCACGCCGGGCAGGTAGGCATTTTGCCGTGGCGCTTTCCGCTCGGCGTATTAGGCATGTAAACTAGCTCGCGATGCCCCTCCCTCGTCGACTCTCTGTGCTGGCAGTACTTGTATGCATTTGCGTTGTTCTTACGTCTAGTGCCGTTGCATCGGCCTACAACGCCCATCCCAAGCTGGTTGTGATCATTGTGATCGACCAGTTTCGAGGCGATTACCTGGAGCGGTACCGGGAGCAGTTCTCCGAAGGCGGCTTCCGGGTATTCCTGGATCGGGGCGCGTATTTCATCGATTGCAACTACGACTACGCCAATACTAGGACGGCTCCGGGACACGCAACTTTGTCCACCGGAACCTATACCAGCGGCCACGGCATTGCGGCCAACGAGTGGTGGGACCCACAAAAGAAGAAGCTCGTAACGTCGGTCTTCGACGACGCAACGAAACTGGTCGGAGCTGAGCAGCCCGGCGTGGGGGCCTCGCCTCACAACCTGATGAGCGACACGCTTGGGGATGAGCTAAAGCTGGCCACGGGAGGTAAAGCTCGCGTGTACGCGGTGTCTCTTAAGGACCGCGCCGCCGTGTTGCCTGCCGGTTTTGCGGGGGATGGGGCCTACTGGATCGAGCCCAAGACAGGGGCTTGGATTACTTCGACGTACTATCGTACGGAATTGCCGGAATGGACGCGGAATTTCAACAGCAGCCCTCGCGTGGATAAGTTCTGGAACCGCGAGTGGAAAGATGGTAATGGCAACGTTCTGGGCACGACGGCACCTCGTAACGGGAAAGACGGGAAGGCAGCTGGCTTTTACGAGGTCGTCGGTTCCACTCCTTTTGCGAACGAGTACGAATTTGCATTCGCCAAGGAGTTGGTGCTCTATGAGAAGTTGGGCGCAGGACCCGACACGGACTTGCTGACGATCAGCCTCTCGGCAAACGATATTCTTGGGCATCAAGTGGGGCCGGACTCACCACAGATGCATAGCATGGCGCTGGAATTGGATCGTCAACTCGCCGAGTTCATCACCTTCCTTGGCCATCAAGTTGGGCTCGCCAATGTCTGGATGGCGTTGTCGGCGGATCATGGCGTCGCGCCTCTACCGGAATTCGCGAAGACTCTGCGCCTGCCGTCGGCAAATCTGGATAACGGAACGTTGCAGGAACAGGTGAATGCCCTGCTCACGAAGAAGTACGACAAGAAGGCGGACTATCTTGCTGCAATGGATTACCCGATCGCGTGGCTGAATCAGGAAGCGTTCGCCGGCCATAAGGAAGGCGAAGCCGAGGCTGACGTGGGCGAGGCTCTCTTGCAGGTTGGCCTGACCGGTTATTTTACGAAGTCACAGCTGGCGCATGCGTCGGGAATCCCCAACAATGAAATTGGCCGGCGTTATGCCCATAGTTATTCTCCAGAGGGCGGATGGTACGTCATGGGTATCCCAAAGCCATTTCAAGTGGCAAGCAAAGGTACAGACCATGCCACACCGTTCTCCTACGACACACACGTGCCGCTTGCGTTCTACGGACTTGCTTTCCAACCGGGAATTTACCGCACCCATGCGGAACCGACCGACTTGGCGGTGACTCTGGCGTCGCTACTTGGGATCAATGCTCCGACGCAAGCGACGGGTCGCGTGTTGACGGAAGCGCTTGCGCCGGCGCACCGAGTCCCTCCGGGCGGTGATCATCCGAGCGCGCCGGTTGGAGGTGTGCGATGAGCCCCACCACATCGGGTCCTGATCTACGCGTCAGCTTTGCAGGAATTGATCTCAAAAATCCGATCATCGCCGCTTCCGGAACGTTTGGATACGGGGTCGAGTTTGAAGACATTGTGCATCTCGACCGACTGGGCGGATTAGTCGTGAAGGGCCTTTCGGTCGAGCCCATGACGGGAAATCCGCCACCGCGGCTCTATGAAACTGCGGCCGGGATGCTGAACGCGATTGGATTGCAGAACATCGGCGCGCGGGCTTTTTTGGAAGAGAAGTTGCCTGCCTTGCGGGAAAGAAAGAACGTGGTCGTGTTCGCCAACGTTTTTGGCTACACGCGCGCGGATTATGAGCACACCGTAGAAATTCTCAATCAGGGCGAAGGAATCGCGGCCTACGAATTGAACGTTTCATGTCCGAACACCGCACACGGCGGAATCCAGTTCGGCAGCGATCCCCATTTGCTCGACGAACTGGTACGGACTGTGAAGCGGACCGCCAGACGTCCCTTGATTGTGAAGCTCTCGCCGAACGTCACTTCGATTGCGCTCATGGCGCACGTCGCCGAGGAGGCAGGGGCAGATGCTATTTCACTGGTAAACACCTTCCTCGCCATG
>Ga0302322_100001239_pt1 | contig 20701 bp, 16 predicted proteins | sample Fen_T0_2_FD_203757 | JGI IMG/M metagenome (GOLD analysis project Ga0302322, IMG submission 203757) | Peat permafrost microbial communities from Stordalen Mire near Abisko, Sweden - Fen_T0_2 | ecosystem: Environmental > Terrestrial > Soil > Wetlands > Permafrost | place: Sweden: Abisko...
ACCGGCCGTGGCGGGTAGGGCGGGCAGTCCTCTGCACGCCGAGGCGTGGCCTGGCATGAAAATGGCGAGCAGGCAGTGAAATGATTTTCCCCTGTCAGACTTGAAAGCGATTCTGAGAGATGCGCGCCCTGTTACCGGCCATGGCGGGTAGGGCGGGCAGTCCTCTGCACGCCGGGGCGTGGCCTGGCATGAAAATGGTGAGCAGGCAGCGAGGTGATTTTTCCGCGTCAGACTTGAAGGCGATTCTGAGAGATGCGCTCTCTGCTACCGGCCATGGCGGGTAGGGCGGGCAGTCCTCTGCACGCCGGGGCGTGGCTTGGCATGAAAATGGTGAGCAGGCAGTGAAGTGATTTTCCCCTGTCAGACTAGAAAGCGATTCTGAGAGATGCGCTCTCTGTTACCGGCCATCGAGTAAAGGTGGTGGCCGGTCTTGCGGACGATAAAGCCATACCCAATCTTCCATGCGTTCACACAGACCTTTGCGGACGGGATTCATCAGGATGTATTCCGTCTTCTCCACCAAGCGATGATGGTCGCGCAATCGGTGGTCAAAAAAATCCCGCTGCCATTTAACGGCCCATTTGACGGCCACAAACTTTTTCCAGTGGTTAACCAGCGTTTTCATGCCCGGTTCCCGCGGAAAAGAGATGATCGCGTGCAAATGATCAGGCATGAGCAGACAGAGCCGGCAATGCCAGACCAACCGTTCGTGGTTGTGCGCCATGGCGGCGAGGACACCGTCGCCAACGCCAGCCTGACAAAGCTGGTTTTTGTCCGGTGGCGAGCATTTGATGGTAATGAAAAAGCCGCTTCCTTCTGGTACCCACTGCGGGACAGTGTGCGGCAGTTTTTTGCGGACCGGCAAATCCATGTCCTAATATTAATGGAATCGACGATTGAAAAAAGTTCGCAGTTTAGGGGATGTGTTCCGCTCAAGCCTGGGCGGGTCTGTGGCGGGTAAGGCGGGCTGTCCTCTGCACGCCAGCCAGGGTATGGCTTGGCATGAAAATGGTTTGCAGGCAGCCAGACGATATTTCCCGTCTGGCTGGAGGCGATGCCGGCTGACCCATGGGCATCGTGGTTGGCAGGCGGGCGGCGCGCAGAAGACTGCGCGCCCTGCCCCGCGACCCGATTCTCGGTGAGCAATGTGGGCAATAAGACGTGACGGATTCGGCGCAACCTGGTCTAAACTAATATATGGAAAGACACTTATGAGTCAGCCTGGAACCACATCGTCCAAATCCCGCTGGCGCTTCTGGCTGTGGCTGGGCGTCTGGTCATTTTTGGTGGCTACGGTAACGGTTTATTGGCAGGCCGGCGACCATGCCAACTGGCTCCAGGATCGGGATGGAAAAAGCAGCTTGGCTGGATTGGCCGAAGCTTGGTTGATGACTTTCATTCTGGTGCTCATGCCATCGTATGTGATCGTCCGCGCCTGGCGATATCTGCCGCGGAGGCGGATGGCGCGGATTTGGCTGGGGCTGGTTTCGGTTGCCGGGGGCATTCTCTGGTGTTCGTTTTTAATGGAGCAGGCAATGCTGGATTGGAGGGATTATTCTTCCCCGCCAATTTTTTTGACCTGGATTCTGATCTGGTCAGTGGTGTTTCTCACGGGTTTATTATTTTTGATTTCGTTCCGGGATTTGTTCCGCCGGTTGTGCAGCTGGCGTATGGCCAAGCGTGGTCTGCTGGCTGCTGTTTTTTTGTGCGTGCTCGCCGTGACGTTTTATGCTGAGGAAAACTGGCGTGGCCGACGGGCTTGGGAAAATTACCGGCGCGAGTGGGAAGCCAAGGGGGAGAAGTTTGAGCTCAGCGCATTCGCTCCGCCCGCCGTGGCGGACGAACAGAACTTTGCCCTGGCTCCGATTGTCGTCAGTTGTTACGCCGGGAGATTGGTCCAGCCGCCCAGTGATGACGATAACGGGAAAACCAACCTCCCCAGCCGGCTGGCGCTGGAATTACAGCGGACCAATTTGTATTTCAACTCGGAGGTGAAAATCGGTGCCTGGCAACAGGCGAAGCTGACGGATCTGGCCGCGTGGCAGAATTATTACCGGACGCGTTTTGTGACCAACTCCTTGGGGATGGGTTACGCGCCACCGCTGGAGAGGCCTGAAGTTACCGATACGAACAAGCCGGAGGATATGGTGGAATCAGTGCCTGCCCTTGAATTTCCGATCGCAGCCCAGCCCCAATCGCCCGCCGCCGACGTGCTGCTCGCTTTGAGCCGGTATGAAACGGCGCTCGCCGAATTGCGAACGGCGGCCTCGCGGCCGGTTTCACGGTTTCCTTTGAACTATCGGGCAAAAAATCCAATTGAAATTCCATTGCCGCATTTGAGGGATTTGAAACGCTGTGCCACAGTTTTGCAATTGCGCGCCCTCGCCGAATTGTCGGGCGGGCAGACGGAGAATGCTCTGGCCGATGTAAAATTGATGCTGCGGCTGGCGGAACACCTCCGCACCGAACCATTTCTCATTTCCCAGCTCGCACGCATGGCGTTGGTCAATCTGGCGGTTCAGCCCGTCTGGGAGGGTTTGGCCGAGCACCGCTGGTCCGAGACCCAGCTTCGGGAGCTGCAGCAAGCAATGCAACCGCTCGACTTTGTTGCTGGCTTGCCGATATGCCTGCGTGCTGAGCAGGCTTCGGATATCGGCTGCATTGAGAGTTTACAGGCACATCGAGACGGCTTTTCGACCCGGTTCATTTATGCCATCAGCCCGAGATTCTTTGATTTGCTGGAGCATTTAAACGACGTCTGCCCCGACCTGCCTGATCCATGCCACAACGTTTTTTATTCGCTGGAGCGCGCACTGATGGAAGGCGCACCGGGCGAATGGATCGACCGCATCATGATCCAATTGCCGCCCGCGGGCTGGTATGAATGGAATAAGGTCTCGCTCGCAAAACGATATCAGGAACAGATATTTCAAGTGGCTGATCCGGCAAAGCATTTTATTTCCCGGCCAACGGTTGAGGCGTTTTTGAGCACAATTGATAGTGAACTCTCCGCCCGCATGTTTGGCGTGCATGATGCATTGGCTTGTTTGCTGGGTTCCGCGATCAGCGAGACGGCAAGGAAGTTCGCTGCCGGTCAAAACGCTATAGATATGACCCAGGTGGCCTGCGCCTTGGAGCGCCATCGCCTGGCCCATGGGGAGTATCCTGAAAACTTGGCCCCGCTCGTGCCGGCATATCTGCCGACTTTGCCACCCGATGTCGTTGATGGCCAGCCGCTGCATTATCGCCGCTTGCCGGACGGACGGTTCTTGCTCTATTCCATCGGCTGGAATGGTAAAGACGATGGCGGCGCGGTGGTGCTTCGGGACAACCGTTATCTCGATCCCAAGCAAGGCGACTGGGTCTGGCAATATCCGGCGAATTAATTGCACATTTCAAAATCTGGGCCGAAAATTTCGGATGCCAGCAGAGGCAAAATAAACTGCAGGCGTTGCTGGCTTGGAAATTGCCAAGGGGTGGCTGTTTTTTGGCCAAATGCTCAACGGGAGTTCACCTTACAGCCACTTTTTTCTCTCGTGTGTTGGAGGCTTGGCAGTTGGAAGGAAATTTTCCGGCTTCATCGGCGGGATCGATTGCGAGCAGTAATGTTTGTATCCAAGCTGCTGATTATAAGTGTCATTTGCCGTTTTCTTGTCCATTTGACTCCTAAATCCGAATTTGCGCATTTTTTGCACGCGGTGTGCAAAAACGGCCACATAAGATAACTGATGATATTCATAAACACCTTAGATTCAGCGAGCCTAGCCATTGCCATACTTGGCACATGAGTTGCTTTAGTTGTCCCATAAGGTCGGTGAACTAGAGTAACCTGCCAGTAACCTACAAGTAGCTTCAAATTCCAGTCCCAGTCGGCGGTGCAACCACCCGGCGGGGGCTTTTTTCTTTTTTTTTGAGGGATTTCCCTCCGGCTGGGGTATTACCTGCATCGGCAACGCAATCCAGCGCCGCCCAAAAATAGAAAGAATCTAAACTATGAAAACCACCAAAGTCCTCCTCCTCAGTGCCGTTATCGCCGCATTCTCACTCAGCGCGTTCGCCGGCACCGGCGCCCAGTTGCTCAAAGCCTCGACCGCCAGCTCAGTCACGACCCCGGCGGAATCCACGGTCACGACGATGGCGTATGTGAATTCCAATTCCGCCCGGCTCACGCCGCGCGGCCAGGACAATCAAATCAAAGTGATCCAAGGTGTGACCACTGAACAGAATCCGGCGCTGGCCTGCAGCAAGACCATGACCGCCAGCCCGAAAGCGGTGGCCGAATGCGCCTCCCATGCCAACATGCCGGGCTGCAATCCGGTGACGGTGGCGTTTCGGCAGTAACCCCGCTCATGGCTTGTATCAACCGGGTTGTCCCGGTCGGAAATAAATGTTAAACCACGGGCGGCGGATTAAAACCGCCGCCTTTCCGCCTATGAAAGAAAATCAAATGCCTCCCGATGATCCCCCGCTCAGCGAACTGCTGCGCCAGTCCCGCGTGTCGCCCGCCCTGCCGCCGCGCTTCCAGGAAAATGTCTGGCGGCGCCTCGAAGCCGCCGAAGCCCCGGCCCGGCGGGCGTCGTGGCTGGAGTCGCTGGCCGCGCTGATTCTGCGCCCCCGCTTCGCCGCCGCCGGCGTGGCCGCCTTGCTGCTGACGGGTGTCCTCGCGGGCACCATGGAAGGCCAGAAAACCGTCCGGCACGAGGCGCAGATGAATTATCTCGCGGCCGTCGCGCCGCATTCGGCGCGCTGACCCATGAACCGCTCCTTGATCATTCTGCTGGGCGCGCTGGCGCTGGGCGCGGCGATTTTCACCGGCTCCTATTTCGCCGCCCAGCGGGCCACGGTGATGTGTTGTGCCAAGCCGGCCGATGATTTGAGCTGGCTGCAGGAGGAGTTTCACCTGGGCGAGGCGGAAATGGCGCACATTCGCGAATTGCATGCCGGGTATCTGCCGCAGTGCGCCGAGCTGTGCGCCCGGATTGCCGCCAAAAAAAGTGAACTCGAATCCGCCTTGGGCAACCGTACCAACGTCACCGCCGAGGCCCAGCTCAAGCTCAACGAAATCGCGGCGTTGCGGACACAGTGCCAGTCGAACATGCTCCAGCACTTCTTCACCGTCAGCCAGGCGATGCCCCCGGAACAGGGTCGGCGTTATCTGGCCGAGATGAAGCAGCTCACGCTGGGCGACCACGAACAGATGGAATCGTCCATGTCCGGTGCCACCAGCCATGAGCATCACCACTGACGCCGACGTCCAGGACCGGACGGACATGGAGCGGTTGCAGGCAGGGCAGGACGCCGCGCTGAACGATTTGATGGCGCGGCATGCCACGCCGGTCTTCCATTTTCTCTACCGCATGGTCGGCAACGAGGACGATGCGAATGATCTGGCGCAAGAAACCTTTGTCCGCGTCTTCAAGTCGAGCGCCAGCTACCGCTCCGGGCAGCGGTTTTCCACCTGGCTGTTCACCATCGCCGCCAACCTGGGCCGCAATCATTTCCGCTGGCGCAGCCGGCACCCGGACATTTCCCTCGAAACGGAAAACCCCGAAACGGAGCAGACCCTGGGGAGCACCTTGGCGGCAAGTTCGGCCTCCCCCAACGAAGCCGCCCTGGCGGGCGAACGCGCTGCCGCTGTGCGCACCGCGGTGAAAAATCTGCCCGACGATTTGCGCGAGGCGATTGTGCTCTGCGAATGGGAAGAGCGCAGCCTGGTCGAGGCGGCGACGATTCTGGCCGCCACGCCCAAGGCGGTGGAATCACGACTTTATCGCGCCCGGCAGCTTTTGCGCGAGCGCCTCAAAAGCTGGCTGTAAGGCTCACTCTGCGTCCAGCGCTGCCAGTTCCGCACAGGCGGCTTCCCACTGCGCCGTCACCACCGGGAGCCGGTCTGAGACGACCAGCAGCTCGCGGTTGATCTGCGTGGCGCGGCCGCCGGAATGGTAGGTCTCCGGCCTCTCCAGCTCCGCTGCCAGCGTGCGTTCCTGCGCTTCGAGGCCGGCAATTTCCTTTTCCAGCGTGGTGATGCGTTTTTGGGTTTCCTGCTTTTTGCGCGACGCCGCCTGGCGTTGCTCGGCCTCCAGCCGCTTCTGCTCCTTGCGGTCGACCTGCGGCACCACCGCCTTGGCGGATTCCTTGGCGAAGCTCGAGCTGGTGAGTGCGGCGCGGGCGGACTGCGCCGTCTTGTCCAAATAATACTGGTAGCCCCCGCCGAAATGCCGGAGCGTGCCCGCCTCCACGCGCACAACGTGCGTGGCCAAGGCGCGGATGAAATGCACATCGTGGCTGATGAATACCAGCGTGCCCTCGTATTGCTTCAGCGCCACGATGAGCGCGTCCACGCTGGCCAGGTCCAAGTGGGTCGTCGGTTCGTCCATCAACAGCAGGTTGGGCGGATCCAGCAGCAGCTTCACCAGCGCCAGCCGGCTTTTTTCACCGCCGCTCAGCACTTTCACCGGCTTGTAAATGTCGTCGCCGCGAAACAGAAAGCTGCCCAGCACGGTGCGGATGGACTGCTCGGTGATGCGCTGCGGCGTGTCCATGGCCGTCTCGTAAACCGTTTGGGTCGGGTTGAGCATCGCCGCGCGATGCTGCGCGAAATAGCCGTACTTCGCATTGTGGCCCAGCTTGTGGACGCCCGCCTGCGGCGTGAGCACTTCCGCCAGCAGTTTCAGCAGGGTGGATTTGCCCGCGCCGTTCGGCCCCACGAGCACGATGCGCTGGCCGCGCTCCACTTCGAAATCAATGCCGTCGTAAATCACCTTGTCGCCGTAGCCAAATTTTACCTGCTCCAGCGTGATGACGCGCTGGCCGCTGCGTGCCGGCTGCGGAAAGCGGAAGCCCATGGTCGACTCCGGCCCGTCCGGCACCTGCACCATGTCTTCCTTGATGCGCTCGATCTGCTTGAGCTTGCTCTGCGCCTGCGAGGCCTTGCTGTTTTTGGCCCGGAACTTGTCGGCAAACAATTGCAGCCGGTCAATGTCCCGCTGCTGGGACTTGGCCGTGGCGATCAGCGTGGCTTCCATGGCCGCACGCTGCACCAGATATTCGTCGTAGTTGCCCGTGTAGCGCATGATTTTTGAAGCGCGCAGCTCGGCAATGTGGGTGCAGAGCTGGTTGAGAAATTCGCGGTCATGCGAAATCATCAGAATCGCCCCGGGATAATATTTCAGGTAGTCCTGAAACCAGATCAGCGTTTCCAAATCCAGATGGTTCGTCGGTTCGTCCAGCATCAACAAATCCGGCTCTTCCGCGAGCAGCCGGGCGAGGTGGGCGCGCATGATCCAGCCGCCGGACATTTCGCGCGCCGGCCGGTCGTGATCCGTCTGCTTGAAACCAAGGCTGGCCAGAATCTGTTTCACCTTGGCAATGAACTGGCCGTCGTGTTCATGTGCGTGCGGCACGGCCACCTCCATGACCGTTTCCTCGCCTGCGGGCTCGCTTTCCTGCGGCAGATAGCCGACCCGCGTGCCCCGGATGAACGACACGCTGCCACCATCCGGCTCCTCCATTCCGAGGATGATCTTGATGAGCGTGGATTTGCCCGCGCCGTTCGGCCCGGTGATGGCGATGCGGTCGCCCGACATGATGTTCAACGAAACATCGTCAAACAGTTCGCGACCGCCAAATGATTTGCTGAGTCCGGCTACAGTTAACATAGGGAATATTAAAATGGCAGGGCCGCGCGGTGGCGCGGCCCAAGGGAATGAGGGACGAGCGGCAGCCCGTTCCCACCTGGGTTGTTCTATTTCGGCTTCAACTGCGGGAACAGAATCACGTCGCGGATGCTTTCCTGGCCGAGGAGCATCATGCACAGGCGGTCAATGCCAATGCCGATGCCGCCCGCCGGGGGCATGCCGTGTTCGAGCGCCACAAGGAAATCCTCATCGAGCTTGTGCTGCTCGCCGCCGGCCTGGTGCTCCAGGCGTTCGCGCTGCTCGATCGGGTCGTTCTGCTCGGTGTAACCGGGCGAAATTTCCTGGCCGTTGATGCAGCACTCAAAGACTTCGACTGTGGTCGGGTCGTCGGGCGTGAGCTTGGCCAGCGGCACGAGTTCCTTGGGCAGGTGCGTGACAAACGTGGGCTGGATGAGCGTCGGCTCAATCAATTTCTCAAACACCGCGCCGCTGACCTCAAAGTCTTCGTACCCCTTGGCGATGTCGCCCGCCAGTTGCAAATCTTCCATGGCGACCCGGCGACGTTCCTCGGGCAGCAGGGCGAACCAGTCCGCCACCTTGCCGTTGGTCTTTTCCGCGACCTTCTCGCGAATGAGATCCTTGTATTTCGCGCGCTTCCACGGCCCGGTCAGATTGATGATCTTCGGCGTGGAAATCTTTTCCAATGCAGTCACGACGCTGTTAAAGCGCGCTGCGGCGGAAGCCAGCACGTCTTCTACCGGCTTGTTGCCGGTGGCCAGGTTGACCTTGTTCAAGCCCACGATGCCAATGGCCGCCAGCACGATGGTGATGGCCGCTTGCGCGATTTCCGAGGCGGGCTTTTTGCCGATTTCCTGCTGGGCTGCCACCAGCGCCGCCCGGGCATTGCCGACATCTTTTACAAACGCCGCCGCGACGTCACCCGTGGCCGACTTCAGCAACGTGCCGGTCATGTGGGTCGAAACCGCGTCGAGTTCCACCAGCGCATGCTGGATTGCCACCTCCACGGCCCCGTCCTGGTTGTGCTCAATGACCAGGGTGCCTAAAACCTTCTGAGCAACGGTGGTGATGAGCGTTTCCACCGTTTCCATCATCGTCGCATAATCGCCGTAGGCGAAATAGGCTTCGAGCATGGTGAATTCCGGGTTGTGCTTGCGCGACAGCCCTTCATTGCGAAAGTTCCGGCCAATTTCGAACACCTTGTCAATGCCGCCGACGAGCAGGCGCTTGAGGTAAAGTTCCAGCGCGATGCGCAGGTAAAATTCGCACCCGAGCGCGTTGTGCTGGGTCTTGAACGGCTGCGCTGCGGCGCCGCCGGGAATGGCCTGCATCATCGGCGTTTCGACTTCCACATAGCCCCGGTTGTGGAGAAAATCGCGGATCTCACGGATGATGGCGCTGCGCTTGAGCATCACCGTCTTCACGCCGGGGTTGGCGATCAAATCAAGGTAGCGCTGGCGGTAGCGGATTTCGGTGTCTTCCAGCCCATGCCATTTGCCGGGCGGCGGGCGCAGCGCCTTGGCCAGGATGACAAAGGCTTCCAGCTTGATGCTCGGCTCCTTGGTCTTCGTGAGAAACAGCGTGCCCTTGACCCCGACAAAATCGCCGAGGTCGAGGTGCGCGAAGATATCGAACTGCGCGTCGCCGATGGCGCTTTTCTGCGCGTAAATCTGGATGCGGCCGCTCTGGTCGCGCACGTCAATGAACATGGATTTCCCCATGTCGCGGTGCGCAGTGATGCGCCCGGCAACATAGACACAGGTGTGTTCCGGTAACCCTTCCGCGTCACTGGGATTGGCCACCCACTTCAAAAAACGGTCGCGGAGTTCGTTGCATTTGCCCGGTTCCTTGACGGCGCCGGTGGTGTCGAGATCCGTGAACTTGTTTTTGAACGGGAAAACGCCTTTGGCTTCAAGCGCCTTGAGCTTGGCCTTGCGCTGTTCAATGAGTGAATTCGTGTCTTCCATAAAAACGTGCCGGATATTAAAGCACAAAATGCGGGGGAAAACCAAGAAACAAAGTGGGCTGGCATTGACGGGCGGGATTTACCGATGGGTATTCACCGCATCCAGTCGTCATGTCAGCCCAGAACAATCTACGCCGGGTCCGCCCAAATGCAAGGGGGCGAACCTCGCCTCAGTGCTGCTCTCCGCCTGCCAACCCGCGCATCCTAGCTCCCGCCGGATGGCTTTCCAGCCTCGGAACCGCCAGGCGAGCTAAGCTCAAAACCGCACTTTTCCCTGCGTACTGCCCCGCGTCCCCTCCAACGGGCGCGTTCCCGAATAAATGGCTTTTTACTCCCAGTGAAAACCACCGGCAAAATTGTCTTAAAACTTATTTGACAAACACATGAAGTTGGTTTAAAAAATTCTACTTAAGCAGAAATCTGCATCGCAACCCAAGCCGTGGGTAATTCACCTTTGCCTCCCAGTGTGCCACGCCTGGCACCCACGGGAGCATTGGTGGAAATGCTCCCCCATCCTTTGACCATGAACAACACAACCTTAAATGTTACAGAAACTCAGGTGCCCTGCCGGACCCTCATCGTCCCCGCCATCGGCACGGGAACAACCACCACCCCATCCATCCAACCTTGAAGCTTTCCGCAAAAAGGCAAATCGGCGAAACGAACCCAATTGGGTTTTTTGTCAAGTATCTGTATTTAAACAACATGCGATTATTTTTCGAGCAGCGCAGGGTCAAAAACGAAGCCAAAACGAACCCAAACGAAGCCAAAACGAACCCAATTTTAAGGCAAATATCGCAATTTCAACCGTTCGAACCGGCCTTTTTTGGCACTGCCTTGGTCGAAAAGTGAGGCCGCAAATGTGAGCATTGATGAAAATCCTCCACCATCCTTTGACCGTGAACAACCGAACCTTGAAATTTTCAGAGATTCAGGCGCCAACCCCGACCAGCATCCGCATCGCCGGAACGGGAAAATTTTTCCCATTCGTCTAACCGTGGAGCGTTCGCCCGAAAGATTAAAAATTACGAAACAAACCCAATCGAATTTCGATGTTAAGCCGCTGTATTTAAATGCAATACGATGATTTTTCGGAAATTCAAAAGTCAAAAACAAACCCAATAAGACCCCCTTCAAACCCACCACAAACCCACCTTTAACCCAAATTACACCCCACCGGGCATCTTAAAATGGATTACTCTGTCCAGCTGCGCCCAGTGCAAGGGGTGGGTGAAAATATTTTTACGGCTCCGGGCCGCAAATGCAAAGGAAACTTGCCTTGAGGCGGGCAGCGCCTAGCATTTGCCCAGCCTAATAGGCATTGTATGATCCGCTCATTCGCATTCACGACCCAGGGCCGCCTTTACATGAAGGACATCGACCTGTTCTTGATGCCGACACTGCTGGCGGACACCAATCTTTTCCTCTGGGTGGATCTGGAAAAACCCACGGCTTTTGAGACCAAGGAAGTGCTGGAGCAAATCTTTCATTTTCATCCACTTTCCATTGAGGATTGCGTGAAGGCGAGTCCCTCGCCGAAGGTGGAGGAGTATTCGCCAAAGGAAGGCGACTTGTTCACGCTCTATTTGTTCATGGTCATTCACGCCGTGGATTACAACCGCAAGGACGGGTGTTTTGGCACGAGCGAGCTGAATTTTTTCCTCGGCAAGAATTTTCTGGTCACCTACCACGAAGAGCCATTGCGCAGCGTGAGCACTGTGGAGGAACTTGCGCTCAACGGCTCGATGAACATCGCCCGCGCGCCGGATCGCGTGGCGCATTCGCTGCTCGACAATCTGGTGGACAACTACAAGCCCGCGTTGGACGAGCTGTCACTGGAAATTGCCGAACTGGAACAACTGGCGTTTCAAAAGCCGAATAACGAGACGCTTAACAAGATCCTGCAGGTGAAGAAGGAAGTGCTGCACCTGCGCCAGATCATCGGGCCGCAGCGCGAGGTGCTGGGGCGCTTCGCTGCCGGCGAATTCAAGCTGGTCCGGCCGCATCTGGTGCCCTATTTCCGGGACATTTATGACTCCATCTTTCACATCAGCGAACTTGCGCATGGCTACGCCGATTCATTGACCGGCATCTTGCAAGTGTATCTGAACATGTCATCCAACCAGACCGGCGAAGTGGTGAAACTGCTGACCCTTATCACTGTCATCACCACGCCGCTGATGATGATCGGCACTTGGTATGGTATGAACTTCAAGGACATGCCGGAACTGGACCACAAGCATGGATATCCCATAGCCGGGGCCTGCATGGTGATCTCCACCGTCGCCACCTACTGGTATTTCAAGAAGAAAAAGTGGTTCTGAGGCTGCGGTTTAAAGAAATTCCCACCGGGCAAACATAGCCGCCTGGCCGCAAGGCTGGCCATCAGCGGTCAGCAGATTCCAGACGGTCGCTTGCGCGATTTGAAACCGCCGACCGTGCTTGGAGATGCGGATTCCAGAATAGTCGTCAATGAAACCGCGAGTCGTCACGGTTGCGAGGAGGTGCGTGCGGGCGGCGCGGTTGGGGAGCTCGGCGGTGAGGCGCGAAGGTGTGCAAACGAGTTCCTCCCAGGGCATCTCCCATAGCGACAACGCGTTGGCGTTGCCGTAGTTTAGGACCGGGTCGGGCTCGGTACCGTGTGAAACGAGGACGAAGGGGGCGTGGAAAACCTGCTCGGCCAGTTCGGCGGGCGAAAACTTGCCTGGCATCAGGTCACGGCCGGTCCAATGTTTCAGGCTGTCGGCGAGGCAACGGGTGTGGGTGAGGGCGAAATCGGTTTGCCAAGGGGCGTTCATGGGAATCAGAGGGCGAGGCGCAGGGTTTCGGCCAGCTCGGGGAGGGTGAGTTGGATGGGGTTGGCTTTCATGCTGCTGGCATTGAATGACTTGGCTACGATTTCATCAATGTGTTCCTCCTCCAGACCAAAGGTGCGCAGCGGGGGCACGGGCAGGCTGGCGACGAGTTGCTGGACCCAGGCCACGCCGGCATCGGCGGTGGCGTGCGGGTCGCCGGTGAGGAGGGTTGCGACGGTCTGATAACGGATTAGCGCGGGGTTTTGCGGCTCGCGGTCGCGCAGGGCGCGGAGGTTGGCGGCCATGACGTGGGGCAGCAGGGCGGCGCAGACGGCGCCATGAGGCGCGGGAAAACTGCCGCCGACGGGGCCGGCAAAGCCGTGGACGGCACCGAGGCCGGCGTTGGCTAAAGCCATGCCGCCCAACAGGCTGGCGATGGCCATGTCTTCGCGGGCGGCCTGATTCTGGCCGTGAAACACGGCTTCGCGCAAGGAGCGGGCGGCGCGGGTGATGCCTTCCAAGCAGAAACCGTCGGTCAGCGGATTGGCACGCGGACTGACGTATGGCTCAATAAGTTGGGTCAGGGCGTCGAGGCCGGTGCAGGCGGTCAGCGCGGGGGGCAGATCGTAGGTGAGTTCGGGGTCAATGAGAGCAACGCGGGCCAGAAGGAAGGGGCTGCGCAGGCTGACTTTGACGCGGTGCGCGGGGGAGGCGAGGACGGCATTGCGGGTGACTTCGGCCCCGGTCCCGGCGGTGGTGGGGATGGCGATGAAGGGCACGGAGGGTTTGGTCAGTGCCCGGCCCTGGCCGATGATTTCCAAATAATCCAGCAGTTCGCCATCGTTGGCGAGCATGGCGGCGATGGCCTTGGCGGCATCGATCACGCTGCCGCCGCCGAGGGCGATCACGAGGTCGCACTGCGCCTTTTTGGCGCAAGTTACGCCGTCTTGGATGTTCGCAATCTCCGGCTCCCCGACGACGGAGAAGGTGGTGGCGCTGAGGCCGCTGGCGGTTAGGCTGGCGAGGAGTTTTTCGGTATGGCGCGGATGGCGTCCGGTCACCAAGAGCGCCCGGCGGCCAAAATTTTTGGCCAAGGCGCCCAGCCCGGACAGGGTGCCCGGGCCGAAGACGATTTGGGTGGCGGTGGAAAATTCAAAGCGCATGGGGAGGGGTGGTTGTTTTCTGCCGGGTGCGGATGGTTTCGGCTTCTTCGCGGATGTTGACGAGGGAAAGTTCGGTGGCCTTGAACAAATGCCAGCAGCCGCCCATCAGGCCGCCGACGCCAGTGAAGCCGAGCAACAGTCCGGCGCCCACGACGATGTGCAGGAGGATGACATAGCCCAACTGGCCGACGCCGGCCCCCAGGAGGGTGACGAGACTGGCGGCGGCAAACGATCCGGTTGCGACATAGATCCAGCGCAAGGCGGTCAGGAGGAGCAGGGCCTGGTTTTCCACGCGGTTGACCTGGGCGAGAAACTGTTCGCCGCGGCCGGCATCGGGTTTTTCCGATTCGGCAAACAGCTGGTGCATCCGGTCGCGGGTGCGCAACATGCGGTTGATGGTGCTCATGGCGAGCACGCTGGTGGCGTTGGTCAGAATGGCGGGGGCCACGATGAACGTCAGGACGGCGAACGGATTTTGGGTCAGCAGGTCATTCATAAATAATCACTCAGCCGCCGGCCACCGCCGGGAGGCCGGATCAAACTTCGTTGAACTTCACGCTGGAACGGGGCGCGGCCATCATCGGCGCGACGGTGTCGCGCCAGACGGGATAATGGGGCGTGCTCTTGTGGTCGGTGGCGGCGGCGTCATCGCGGTACACTTCGATGAGCACGAACCGGGTGGGGTCATCGAGTTGTTGGACGATGTCGAAGCGGGTGACGCCGGGTTCGCGCAGGCTGGCGCGGGCATTGGCACGGGTGGCGGCCTTGAAGGATTCGATGCAATCTGGTTTCACCCGGACATGGACATGAACAATTAGCATGAGGGAGAGATAGGCCAAACCCGGGCAAAGCTCAAGCGCGGGTTGCAAGTGGCCAATGACGAATGACAAATGACGAAAACCGAATGAATGCCGAATGACGCAAAGCGCGGGAGCGAAAATCGGGGAGGACCACGAAGCAAGCAAATGAAGAAAGGGTTTTAACCACGGATTACACGGATGACACGGATGGGACAGGGGGGTAATGACGAATGTCTAATGCCGAATGACGAAGGGGCGAAAAACGGGGGTGAACAACAAAGCCACGAAGGAACCAAGTTGAGCCGGGACGATGGATGGCGGACGACCCCGCGCGAGCGGGAGAGGCGGGTTGGGGTGGTGCCTGGCGTTCGGATTGGCGGAGCGCTGCGAGTTGAGACAACTCGCGGTCCGGGGAAGGGGAAAGGACGAATGTCTAATGCCGAAAGAATGACGAATGCCCGAAAGCTGCGGATGAGGCGGAGGCTGGCGCGGCGCTGGCCGTTCTGGAAGGGCACGCGGCTGAGGACTGGCACGAAAAGTTTGGCCGCCACGTTTATTTCCAACGGACGGAAAGTGTACGAAGTTAAAACCCCTTTTCGTTTACGTTGGCCAAAAAAACATTTCAATCCTCGTAGCCGGTCGGAAAAGAAAATCAAAAGACCACTTTTAATTAAAAAACGGGAATCGCTGCGCACGCCCTTGACACTTAAATTGCAAACACCATGCGGTTCTGCTTTGTCAGTTCCGAATGGTTTGGCATTTGCACCAGTCAACGCCAGCAAGGTGAAAGGTCTTCACTATGTCTCCGCACTTGTCTGCAAATCCGTCTGTGTTCGCCAAGCACAAGAAAACGACGTTGCCCTTGGGACTGAGCACTCCGTAGAACCTCAGTCCGTTCTTTGTTTCAAAGGCGAAACCACGCTCCGCAACCGCCATGTGACTGCTGATGCCAAAACCGCTGAACTCTTTTGAGATGGTGAAAAGGTTTTTCAGTGCAGGATAGGCAATGACCCCATCGTCTATCGGCGTCTCAATCAACTTCCGAACATGTACTCCAGTGAACCCCACCCCCTTCCGTTTTGTTTCGTAAATTGTCCTGATGCTCGTGATTTCGGTTTCAACAACCCCCAGCAGTTTTTCTGTCACGAACTCAACCTGCCGCCAGTCATCTTCATGGATGACCAACATTCCGTCCAACGAGTTGGTCTTTTGAAGGGCGCACATCCTGTCGTTGATTGTGGGCAGCGAAAACAAAAGGTCTTGCGGATTCATCATCTGGACGGGGGAGAGGACAACCCGCAGTTTGCCGCTCCGCTCAAAATCGCTCCTGTGTTTCGGGGTTGCGTTCACAACGCTCCATTTTTTGTCTGCGATGTCCAACGCAGTGGCGACTTCAAAGGTTTCGGGCAATTGCCCGATTGGAACCATTGATACAGCAAAGGGTTTATCCTTGCCGCTCTCAACAAACTCGACCCTTATCTTGTCGTGCTTTTTGCCGAACCACAGCATGGCGCCGAGTATAATCGCTGCGAGAGACGCTAGCACCAAGTATCGGGTAGAACTTTTCGTCAGCATTCGCATGACCGGTAGTTTCGCAAGTTTCCTGCAAAGATTGAAGTGCCAAACCGAATGTGGAATCGTCTGAATGAGGAGGCGGTATGCTAAACGAAACTATGCTCATGCGTAGTGGTAGTTGTACAACGGCACCCCCTTAATTACCAACTGGTGGCTGTGCTGACGTTGTATTGGCTGCATAGACGGGGCATGGTGTGATGGTTATGACGGAAGGAATGCCGAGCAGCAGAGCGTCGGCATTTTAATTTGAGGTGGCAGCCAGACAGCATTCGCAAAACCAACAACCGTTTCGTTGCTGGCCCGGGCCAAAATAATCATTGCCACAAAAACCTTCTCTTAGGGGTTCTGCTTTGCCCATGCGCGCACCCGCTGCATCAGCTCGGCGCGCTGTTCCTGACTATTGTAGCCAACTGTCATCCCCCTTTCCCATCCCAGCAAGTTGCTTATGGTTACTGCCGCCCGATCACAAACCCGCCATTCCGGCCCACGCCGCTGCGGCAGCGAATAGACTATCGGCGTGGTGTCGTCCAGCAGTGGAACCAGATCGCGAACACGATTGGTGGCGGAAATGTTGCAGAGGGTGACCAAGGCCCGCTCACGCAGGTAGCTGTCAGTTTGAGTGTCTTTGGCGCGGGCAATCAACTCGTCGGCCAGGCGACCAGGCGCCAGTTTGCCCAGCGCGGTGTTGGCCACGGCCTCATAGTCGGTGCCAGCCAGTTTGAATAATTCGTCCGTCGCTGATGCGTCTCTCAAATCTCCCAATGCTTCAATGAGTGCGGCGGTCAGATCATAATTGTGCATTGGGAGATTGAACGGCCTGGGTGGCAGTCGCATGGCCGCCTGTCTTTTGACATTTGCCGTAACTCTGGCGCTCACATACAGGCGCATTTCCAAACGATCCGGATCAAGGACATTGACCGCATGATTTTCCTCGCCACGCAGGTCCTTGGTAATCTCCAAAGATTGTTTTTCCAGCATTTCAATTGGCGGGTTCGCGGATGCCAATGACGTTTTCAATTTCGCAAATAAAAGCGGAGCGGCATTGGTGGCTCCCAACCGTGCCAGTGAATAAGCCGCCGCCGCGCCGACAAACTGATTCGTATCGTCCAGTGCTGCGACCAAAGCGGACTGGCTTTGCGGGTCGTTCCAGCCCGCCTTGCCAATGGCCAGCACCGCCTGCCAGCGCACGCCGGCAATTTGATCCTGCAATGCCTGCAACAACAGCTGGCGCGTCGCCTCCGTTTGGCGGGGCAGATGGCTTAGGATGGCGCAATAAAGACGTCGGGTTGCCGGTGACTGACGCGTGTAGCCGGAGGTGAACAGTGTGGTGTCCAGTGCCGCCGGTTGCTCGATGAGGATGCGCGCCATCGCCTTGGCCAGCATGTTGTCAGGCGACGCCAGCAGCGCGACCATTTGTTTTTGGCGTGATTCCCAGGGCAGCTGGGCGATGACTCCGGCCAGACCGTCCACGATGTCCCAGCGGCCGGCTTCGCCCTGGGTGTGAGTCAGCAGGTCGAACAGCACCGGCAAATCTTTTTCAGTCGCCCGCGAGCCGATCTGCCAGAGAATGTCCGCGGTATCGCCGTAGTTCGCGTTTTCATTTTGGTTTTGCGCCTGCAAGCGGCGGAGCAATTCACCGACGCTGGTTTCAGCATAGAAACTGCGGGTAAAGGGCGGGGCGGGCGGGGTCTGGCCTTTGGAAACGAGTGCGCGCCATGACTCGTCATCCAGCAATTGATCGTTGGGGCGGACAAATTCCCGATACGTCATCACCGCCCCGCGATACAGTTGCAAGGTTTTGCCATTCGGAACAATCACATACAGCGCTTGCGGCCGGGCCAGACCGGCATACAGCATGGAACTGGTCAGCGGGTTGGAGAAAATCCGCGTCACCAGCGGAAAGTCATCGCGGGGAACTTCATAGGAATTGCCGTAATAGAAATTAAAACCCGCAAGCGTGACCCCATAATTTTCAATCCACGTGGCATCATCTTCCGTCAACGATGCGCGGGTCAGCGATTTCGCGGCCAGCAACGCCAGGCGGTCGCACACCGGCGCAAAGTCATTCAGCAGGCGGGAAATGTTTTGTCGGCACTCGAAGAACATCCGCAGGGTTTCAAGGTCGCTCGCATTGGTCGTTCCATCCACGGCACAGCGTTGGGCCATGGCCGCCAGGTCCCGTTCGACTTTCTGGTAGGCGTCCCGCGAGTGGTTGGCTTCCAGTTCAGCCCGGTGCTTTTCGTAAAAGCGTTGGTGAAATTGCCCGAGCTGTTCCAACTTCGTGGAATTCTGCTCGATCTCATTTTCGTCGCGGGAAGCGGAGGTTTTTTCCGAAAGGTTCAGCGACTCCAGCAACCCGGCGGCGACTGGCTTGACTTCAAAAACCTGTCCAAATCCGCCCCGGTCAAACGCCGCGGCGGTCCGGCGGGTCAGTTTTGCCAGGCCGGAAAAAAATTCAGGATAGGGCGCCACCATTCCCTTTGGCGGCGAAATGATCCCCATGACCATCACGTTCATTTTTGTGTGCAAAGCCCAGGTGTGCCTTTGTTCAGCCCAGGCTCCAAGTTGCGTCCAGAGCTGCAAGTCCGCCCACGCGTCAGTTCGGAGCGGTGCGGGCACTGCGGCCGGCAAAGGGTTTTGCAGTTTAGCCAGCAATTGCATGGCCTCGCCGTGAAGCGAATCCGGCATCGGTCCGCAATCGACTTTAAGGATGGCATCGCTGACCGTCCGGCCAAATTCGCTTTGCACCGCCCGCGTGGCGGCTGGCGAACGCAGCACCGGGGACGCCGCCAGAAAGTCCAGGCCGGATGGATACAGGCGACCGGGAAGTTTTGGAGCCACCGTATTGTTAAAACAAACCGCATCCGGAAGCCGGCGGGGCGGCAACAAGCGAAAGCCCCTGGCTTGCTTGGAGAATTCCAGATATTGTGCCGGGGTTAAAACCTGATCGCTCACCTGCGGCAACGGCAGTTGTTTTTCCAACTTTCTTTGGATTTCGGCCAGTTGCGCATCCGAAATCGGAACGGTTCCCAATTGCCCGCCCAGCACGGATTGTGCGGCGCTGGCGTATTCCCGAATGGTTCCGTCTTCGGCGTGGGCCAGAAATGCGTCGAATGGATCCGACAACTGTTGCCAGGCGGAGAGCAATTCGGAATCGCCATTGATGATCGAGGACAACGCGACCGCCAATTTTGTCTCAGGAGGATTCGCCAAGCGGAACACAACGCTGGCGTACCATTGGCGCGCGGCGAAGTAATCACCCAATTGGGGCGACTGGGTGTAAAAGCTCTGGGCCTGAAACTGGACCGGTGCCAGGTCAAACCCGATGGGCACTTCAACCGGCGTCGAACCGGTTCGCAATCCAGCCACGATGCGCTTCACTTCTGGCGCGAGGGATTTCCGGAAAAGCTCGTCCTGCATGGCCAAACCAACCGAGACGAACAAAATCAGATCGTTATTGCCCGGTTTTGACTCTCCCGTCACCGCTAACAACCGGCGCGAGAAATTGAGCAGCCTTTCGCTTTGAATTTCTTCCATGTTCTTCACCCCTTCTTCGAGCAGGACATGATAAGTGTGCCAGGCTGAATCGGTGGTGATAAACGACGGCAAAGTGCTTCCCAGGCGGTTGGTTTCAGACGGCTCTTCGGTCTGCGGGCTTTTGATGTAAGGCTCGAAAATTTGTTTGAAAGCCGGGTCGGCGACCACGAACCCGTTCTTGCCCAGAAGTTCCCTGGCCTCCGCTGAGCCGTTGAAGGCTTCGATGTCTTTGACGGCCCGAAGATTGTAGGTCGCGCTCACGGCCGCAGCGAGGCTCAGCCAACCGCCGAAAATTACCATCAAAACAAACAGCTTGGGACACCGCCGCAGGAAGATCCGGGCGAGAATCGGAAGCTTAGGCCGGGTTGGGGAATACGTTGACGGAAGGTTTGGTTTCATAGTTTTGAAATGGTGCCGCTGCATTCAGGCGAGACCGATTCGCTCGTAAATTGCGAGCAAGATTGGGAAGGCAAGCACTGAAAGCGCATTGCCGATCAGCGAGGCCAGCTTGGGCCGTGAACGTGTGAGCTGGTTGTTGCGGCAATTTTTTCAGTTCTTCGACGGCGGGACCGGCGTTCGTCGCCAGCACCTCAAACCCAGCGATCCCAAGTTGCTGAAAATCTCCCGCGGCATGCCATTGGGTTCTTTGCCACTCGGCGTAAGAATAATGTTCGGCGGACTGCCATCGGAGAAAACGGGTTCGATATTTGTCAGTTTTAGCGATGAGCCACAAACTGACCGGGTCATCCGTGGCTGCAACCAAATTTAACAATTTCGGCAGCGCGTCACTTGGGCCGATCGAGCGAATGGCATTTTGAGCTTCCTGAAGTCGCTGGGTTTCATTTAACGGAGTGTCGCCATACTGCCGCAGCCAACTCGTCAGCGTTCGCCCGTGGCAGCGGGGGGCGCGCATAGAAAATGCCCAAATGATTCCGATTATTACCGCCATCAGAACCAGGAAGAGAAATATACGCTGCGGTTTCATCCAGAGGTCGATACAAGGCAACGGTTTGACTCTTCGTCATCGCCATTGCAAGTAAAAAACTCAGCTGGCTGCCGGGTCGTTTTCAAACCTGGAATTTTTTCATTTTGAGCGATTGGTGAAAAGCAGGACGGGTTTTTGCTTTTTTGGCGGGCGGGACGGCGAAAACGGAGTGGTGGCTGGCCTGGTGCCAAATTTCCAGATGCGGGTTGGCGGATTGCCGGGGTG
>Ga0302322_100001240_pt1 | contig 20689 bp, 18 predicted proteins | sample Fen_T0_2_FD_203757 | JGI IMG/M metagenome (GOLD analysis project Ga0302322, IMG submission 203757) | Peat permafrost microbial communities from Stordalen Mire near Abisko, Sweden - Fen_T0_2 | ecosystem: Environmental > Terrestrial > Soil > Wetlands > Permafrost | place: Sweden: Abisko...
GGGACCGCGACGGAGGTGGCGCTACTTCAGCGCGTCGCGGCAGGCTTGAGCGTCCTTGCGGGCGGACTGGAGCAGGCCGCGGGCCTGGACCAGGGCTGCTCGCGAGCTCTTGAGCACGGGACCGGCGATGCCGGAGTTGTACTGGGCCGGGGTCAGCGGCAGAAGCGCCGCCGGGAGCGGTCCGGCCAGGCCCATCGCCTGGGTGACCGCGGCGTTCATCGCGTCGAGGTCGGCCTGAGCGGCCGCCACGTCCTTGCCCGCGGCCTTTGCGGCGGCGATGCGTGCGGTGAGGGCCGTGTTGACCTTGTCGAAAGTCGCCTTGGTGGCCAGGACGCCATCGGCGCCGTTCACGAGATTGACCTTGGGGGCGACCAGCAGATAGACGCGGTAGTCGGTCGCGATCTTCTTCACGTCGGCCCGCAGGACGAGGAGCGAAGTCTCGGAGTCGATCTGCGTCTTGAGACCGGCCAGGCCGGTCTTGGTCGCGCCGACCTCACCGGAAAGCGCGGCGGCGTGCGAGCTGGTCAGGACCTTCGAGCCCGAGATCTTCGCCGAAAGCTTGTCGAGAGTGACGTAGCGTCGGGCGATCTCGCAGTCGCCGAAGGCGCGCAAGGTCCCGATCGATGCCGCTGTCTTGATTGCGGCGGCTTCGGTGCGGCAGACCCCGGTGCCGGCGGGTCCGCCCGCAACCGCCGGGCCGGCGGCCGTCACAACCGCTGCCGACGAGACCAGGAGGAGGCCGGCGACGGCGAGGCCTACGAGCGCGGAACGAGTCGGTGTCTTCATTCTGTTTCTCCTATGCGGGCCGGTCGGCTACTCGCCGCCGGTGGTTCCTGGATCGGCGCCGGAGAGCGAGCCGTCGATGCCCTTGAGGAGCTGGTCGATCGACTGCATCTCGCCGGTAACCGGGTCGTTGGCGGTGGAGGGAGGTGAGTAAGTGGCGACTGGAGCCGCAGAGTCGGACGCGGCCGGTGATGCCGAAACGTCCGGCATGACGGGCGTCGACGCGGGATCGAGGGTTGCCGCGACCGGGCTTGCGAAGGTGACCGGATCGGCGCCGCCGGGCACTGTTCCCTGGCCAGAGGTGCTGCGACCGCACGCGACCGCGACGACCGCGACGAAGAGGAACACGCCGACGAGCCTCGAGGCTGAACTGGCTTGACGGTTCACGTGGTTGGTCTCCATGGTCGGACACTGTCGAGCTGACGAGGAGATCGTCGCGGCGCCGCCTTCGGGCAATTCGTGACCCAGGTAAGCGTGGTGTAAACCGTGACGGTCGAGGCGCGACGAATTGAAGATGCCGGGGCGCCTTGCTGATATGCCCCTGATATTCCCGAATGGCTCTCCAGCCCCGACAATCTCCCTGGGGTCAGGCGGACTTACGGGGTGGCAACTTGATAGTTCGGGTCCTGCGAGGGCGCGTCACGGCCGACCATGTCCGCCCCTTCCGCGAACGGGCTCAGCGAGCCCTGCTCGACGCGCGGATCAACGGATGCGTCTACTCGCAGGTCGGTCGCCAGGCCCACAAGGACGGCAGCGAGCAGATCGTGATCATCAGCGTCTGGACCGGAATGGCCGCGCTGTACGACTGGCTGGGAACCACGGATCTTCTCGGCTCGCCGATCGTGGCGGAGCGGGGTCACTTCGTCCTCGAGGACCTGGACGTCCAGCACTACGAGGTCGTGGACCTCGCCGGCGCCGCCATTACCTTTGGAGTGGTGGCCGACGCTGTGTCCGAGCCCTAGCCCCCGGCTCGGTCTCCCGGTTTGCTCCGCCGCACCGGAATCTCGTCGGTTGGCGCGCCCGCCCAAATGAGTGGCGCGACTCGGCGTCCCACCATGTTGTTTGTGAGCCCAAGACCGGGTACGGTATGCCCACGCTCGGCTCCTTCAGACGGCGTATGACGAATTGCAGAGGATGACGCCGAATGTCGGGGCGCTCGGGCGTTCCGACCGGCCTTGCCCACGTAGCGGGAAGTCGATCTGACTCAATGGATGTCCACGAAGCGCTCGATGCGTGGCAGGCGCAGTACTCCGGCCAACCTCCGGTTGGCTTCATGCTGCGTTTCACGCACGAGGCCGTCTGGACCCGCGTCCACTATCTGCGCGACAGCTCCGAGCCGGCGACGCGAGAGGAAGACCTGCGAACTGCTTCGCGGTTCGACGCCGTTGCGAGCGCCCTCTTCACGGGAACGACGGTCCTCGTTCTGGCGATCCACCTCGATCCCGGGCATGAGGCGACAGCCGAATTGAGGGAGATCGGCGCGGCGCCCATCGAGCCCATGGCCGGCTGGATCGAGAGCCTGACCGACTACCTGCCGGGCCCGAGTCGGGCCGAGTTCGTCGCCACGACCTTGAGCTGGCAGCGAGGTTGCCTCGATTCGGTATGGCTCGCCGTCGCCCGCGATCGCATCGCGCGAGTCGCCATCTTCGCTCCCGCGACGGGCGATGCATTCTGCCCATACGGCGGCGGTGCCGACGTCTTTGTGTGGGGCGCCGATCGGCGGTCCAAGCTGGGCGATCGGTTCCGGGCCTGGGTGCCGGCAACGCGGTCGATGCCCGGTCCCAGCGCTCCGAGCCCGGAACGCGACCTCATCGGCGAGCGCGGATAGCCTCCGCGGGCGAAACTACACTCATGAGCCCCAAGGCGAAGCCGACCAAGTCGAAGGCCAAAGACAAGGCCAAGGCCAAAGACAAGGCCAAGGCCAAATCCAAGATCAAGGTCGCAGCGGCTTCCTTCGCGCCCGCGGTGGCGTCTCACCATTCGCCGCCGCAGGTGGCCGTTGCGAGCCCCGCAAGCTCGACGCCCGCGGCCGTCGCGCCTCCGGCGACCCCGGAGCCCGCTGCCCCGGCTGCGCCCCGCACGCCCGCCGCCCCGATCGCCGCTGCCGCGCCGCGCCTGCCCGCCGCCCGCAAGGCACCGCCCGAGCCGCCGCAGCCGGTCACGAAGGCCGACATCGCCCGCTACCGCGAGAATCTCCAGGGCGAGATCGACGCGGTCGCCCTCTACGCACTCCTGGCCGAAGAAGAAGCGGGCCAGACGCTCAAGGACTTCTACGGCCGGATGGTCGAGATCGAGGGGGTCCACGCCGACGTCTGGCGCAAGCAGCTCGAGGCGGCCGGCGTCGACACCAGCGGGATGCACCCGGCATGGCGGGCGAGAGCCCTCATGTTCGTGGCGCGCCATTTCGGACCCAGCCTGGTGGTTCCGACGATCGCCGAGCGCGAGGCGTCCGACCAGGCCATGTACGACGAGCAGCCCGAGGCGCTCGCCCGGATGCCGGGCGACGAGCGGTCCCACGCCCGACTGTTTCGGGAGCTTGCCGCCGGCCGTGGCGTCGAGGGCGGGACGATCGCACGCATCGAGGGGCGCCATCGTGGCAGCGGCGGCAATCAGCTGCGCGCGGCGGTCCTGGGCGCCAACGACGGGCTCATCTCCAACCTGAGCCTCACCATGGGCGTGGCCGGAGCCTCGTCCGGCGGTCATGCCGTTCTGGTTGCCGGCTTTGCCGGGCTGCTGGCCGGCGCGCTTTCCATGGCGATCGGGGAGTGGCTTTCGGTCCAGAGTGCCCGCGAGCTTTATGCGCACCAGGTCAAGGTCGAGCGCGAGGAGCTTCTCAACGTCCCCGACGAGGAGGAAGAGGAGCTGACACTCATCTACCAGGCCAAGGGCCTCACGGCCGAACAGGCACGGCTAATGTCGAAGTCGATCGTCGGCGGCGAATTGGCTCACGCCGTGGACACGCTCGCGCGCGAGGAGCTCGGCATCAACCCCGACGAGCTCGGCGGCTCCGCCTGGGTCGCGGCGGCGACGTCGTTCTTCCTCTTCGCGCTCGGCGCGATCGTGCCCGTCTTGCCGTTCCTCTTCGCTTCGGGGACGGGGGCGATCGTTGCTTCGATCATCATCAGTGCCGCGGCGCTGATGCTCGTCGGCGCGGCGATCACCATCGTCACCGGCTCGAGCGTGCTGCGGACCGGCGGCCGCCAGGTTCTGCTGGGCATGGCCGCGGCGGCGATCACGTACGGTCTGGGCGCCCTCGTCGGCAAGGCCGTCGGGTAGGGATGCGGTCCGATAGCGTGACGGGCACGCGAAGAGAGTTCCGCCGCCTTCGGCCGGGCAGCGCCGCGCCGATTCTGCTTGCGCTGATCGCAATCGCGATGGTGGGCTGCGGCTCCGCCGCCACGCCCTCAACGACTCCACCAGCGAGCGCCACGGCGGACCCGACCGCCTCGCCGTCGATCACGCCGAGCCCAACGCTCGCTCCCACAGATACTCCGGACCCGACCGCGTCTCCGACCGCCGCCCCGACGCCGGCTCCGGCGTCCGGGACGTGGACGATGAACGTCTACAACGTTCACGACTTCCTCTACCAGAACCCCGACCTGACTGCCTGCACTGCGGCCTCGGCCCAGGTGATGCTCAACATGGCCACGACCTGGACCGACTACAAGGCGGTCCCAGGGAAGTCGGCCCCGAGCAAGCCGCACGGCTGGAAGGTCGACGTTTCCCATGCCCGCATGGAGGTCCTGCTCGCCTACGAGCGCAAGAACGGGACGATGCTCCTGTCGTGGCCGGGAGCTGATGCGCACGGCTGGCGAAACGCCCTCAACTACTACGGCTGGGGCGGCATCACGGCCAACGTCTACAAGGACATGGCGTTCAAGACGTTTGGGGAGGCGGTGCGCGCAACCGTGCTCGCGGTGGCGATGTATCGAAAGCCCGTCGGCATCCTGGCCGCGGCTGGAAACCACGCCCAGATCGTGACCGGCTATCGGGTCACTGGTTACGACCCGAGGACCGGCTCGACCAACTTCCAGATCCTCGGCGTCTACCTGAGCGATCCGCTCAAGCAGGACGGCTACCTCAACGCCTACATCCCGCTTTCGACCTTGAGCAGTGGCGCAAAGAAGATCAAGTGGACCCAGTACCGGATGACCAACTCGCCGTACGTCGACTCGCTGGACCACCAGCAGGGCAACGCCGAGTGGGACGGCAAGTGGGTCATCGTGGCGCCGGTGGCGTAAGGCCCCGGTCGGGTCAGAATCCGCTATCCTCGGGGAGCCGTCACAACAGCGACGCTGAGCGTCGCCCACGCACAACCGCGGCTCTATGAGCCACGAGTCGGGAGCCGCGCCACGTGAGCATCCAGGAATCAACCTCGCCGGAACGAGGCGATTTCATCCGTGAGATCCTGGCCGCCGATTTGCGGGACGGCAAGCATCAGACGATCGTCACCCGCTTCCCCCCTGAGCCGAACGGCTACCTGCACATCGGCCACGCCAAGGCCATCTGCATCGACTTCGGCATCGCGCGCGACTTCGGCGGCCGCTGCAACCTGCGCCTCGACGACACCAACCCGACGAAGGAAGAGCAGGAGTACATCGACTGCATCCAGGAGGACATCCACTGGCTGGGGTTCGACTGGGGCGAGCATCTCTACTACGCGTCGAGCTACTTCGAGCAGCTGTACCAATGGGCCGTCTATCTGATCGAGGCCGGCAAGGCCTACGTGGACGACCTCACGGCCGACGAGATCCGCGAGTACCGCGGCACGCTCACCGAACCCGGCCGCAACAGCCCCTGGCGCGAACGGTCGGTCGCGGAGAACCTCGACCTGTTCGATCGGATGCGCAAGGGCGAGTTTCCCAACGGCGCCCGAGTGCTGCGCGCCAAGATCGACATGGCCTCGCCGAACATGAACATGCGCGATCCGGCGATGTACCGGATCCTGCACGCGGAGCATCCGCGCACCGGCGACAAGTGGTGCGTCTATCCGATGTACGACTTCGCGCACGGCCAGTCCGACGCCATCGAGGGCGTAACGCACTCCCTTTGCAGCCTCGAATTCGAGATTCACCGGCCCCTGTACGACTGGTTCATCGACAACCTGCCGGTGCCGTCGCGTCCCCGCCAGATCGAATTCGCGCGGCTCAACGTCACCTACACGGTCCTCTCCAAGCGCGTCCTGCTGACCCTCGTCAAGGAAGGGCACGTGCGCGGTTGGGACGATCCGCGAATGCCGACGATCTCGGGCCTGCGCCGGCGCGGCTTCCCGGCCGAGGGAATCGTCGACTTCGTGAACGGGGTCGGAGTCGCCAAAGCCGACAACACGATCGAAGTCGGCCAGCTCGAACATGCCGTTCGCGACGTGCTGAACCGCAAGGCCGCGCGCCGGTTCGCCGTCCTGGCGCCGCTCAAGGTGGTCATCGAGAACTACCCCGAGGGCCGGGTCGAGGAGATGGACGTCGTCAACAACCCCGAAGACCCGTCGGCCGGGACTCGCAAGGTGCCCTTCTCGCGAGAGTTGTGGATCGAGCGCGAAGACTTCATGGAGGAGCCGCCGGCGAAGTTCTTCCGCCTGGCCCCCGGCCGCGAGGTGCGGCTGCGGAGTGCGTACTTTGTGACGTGCACGAGAGTCGTCAAGGATGACGCCGGCGAGATCGTCGAGCTGCGCTGCACGTACGACCCGGCCACCCGCGGCGGGGACTCGCCAGACGGCCGCCGGCCGAAGGCCACTCTTCATTGGATCTCCGCCGCGCACGCGACGCCCGCGGAAGTGCGGCTGTACGACCATCTGTTCAGCCGCCCCGATCCGGGCGCCGACGGCGACCTCTTCGCCGACCTGAACCCCAACTCTGAGACGGTGCTCCAGGGCTGCTTCCTCGAGCCGACCCTGGCCGAGCTGCCGGTAGGCGAAACCGTGCAGTTCGAGCGCCTTGGCTACTTCTCTCCAGACCTCGATTCGACGCCCGGCCACCCCGTCTTCAACCGCACGCTGACCCTCAAAGACACGTGGGCCAAGCTCCAGGCGCAGGGCCGGCAGGGGTAACGCGGCGCCGCTCGCCGCGCGGCCAGAATCACCGCTCGCCGCGCGGTCGGAATCGCGGCGCCGAAAGTTGGGCCCGGCCGCTCAGGCCTTCGACACCCAGCCGAGCGTCCGCTCGACCGCCTGTTTCCAGCGCGCGTACTCTTCCTCGCGCTTGACCGGATCCAGCTCGGGAGTCCAGCGGCGATCCTCTGCCCACTGGCTCCGGAGCTCGTCCATCGACTCCCAGAAGCCCACGGCGAGGACCGCGGCATAGGCGGCGCCCAGCGCGGTCGTCTCGGCGACCCGCGGTCTGACGACCGGGACGCCCAGGACGTCGGCCTGAATCTGCATGAGCAGCTCGTTCTGGACCATGCCGCCGTCCACCCTCAGCTCGCCGATGGCGGAGCCCGAGTCGGCGCACATCGCGTCGAGCACCTCGCGGGTCTGCCAGGCGGTCGCCTCCAGCACGGCCCGGGCGAGGTGGCCCTTGTTCGCGAAGGCCGTCAGCCCGGCGATGAGCCCGCGGGCGTCGCTCCGCCAGTGCGGGGCAAACAGGCCGCTGAACGCGGGCACGAAGTAGACCCCTCCGTTGTCGGGCACGCTGCGGGCCAGCGTCTCGACCTCGGCCGAATTGGAGATCAGCCCGAGGTTGTCGCGGAGCCACTGGACCAGCGCTCCGGCCACCGCCACGGAACCCTCCAGGCAGTAGACGGCCGGCTGGCCCGGGAGCTGGTATCCAACCGTCGTGATCAGGCCGTGGCCGGACGTAACGGGCGAGGTCCCGGTGTTGAGCAGCGCGAAGCAGCCCGTCCCGTACGTGTTCTTGGCGTCACCGGGCCGGAAGCCGGCGTGGCCGAAAAGGGCGGCCTGCTGGTCGCCGAGGTCGCCGCCGATCGGCACGCCGGCCAGCCGGCCCTGGGCCGTGCCGTAGACCTCGCTCGAGGGGCGAACCTCGGGCAGGATTGCTGCGGGAATACCCATCAGCCCGAGCAGCTCATCGTCCCAGCGCAGAGCCCGCAGGTCGAACAGGAGCGTCCGGCTGGCGTTGGTCACATCGGTGATGTGGAGCCCGCCGGAGGGGCCTCCCGTAAGGTTCCAGATGGCCCACGTGTCCACGGTGCCGAATAGGAGCTCGCCTCTCTCGGCCCTCTCCCGCGCGCCGGGAACGTTGTCGAGGATCCAGCGGATCTTAGGCCCGGAGAAGTAGGTGGCGACCGGCAGCCCGGTCCGCTGCCTGATCATCTCGCCGTGGCCGTCGCGGACCAGTTCGTCGCAGAAGTCGGCCGTCCTGGTGTCCTGCCACACGATCGCGTTGCAGACCGGCAGGCCCGTGGACCGGTCCCAGACGACCGCCGTCTCGCGCTGGTTGGTGATCCCGACGGCCGCGATGTCCGACGGACCTACTCCGGCGTCGGCGAGGGCGTCGGCGACGATCCCGTCCATGTTGGCCGCGATCTCGAGCGGATCGTGCTCCACCCGGCCCGGCGCGGGCAGGATCTGGCGGTGATCGCGCCGCCCGATGCCGCGCGGCAGGCCCGCCCGGTCGAACACGATGCAGCGGCTGCTCGTCGTGCCGAGGTCCAGGGCGGCGACCAGTTTCCGATCCCGAGTCGAACCCACCGTCTTGCTCCTTGCTCAACCGGATGGCGCCCAGCGCCCTGGGGACTATGCCCCGTCGGGCACGTCGAACTCCTCGTGGGCCGAAGTGAGGAACGCCCCGACCCGGCTCTCGGCCTCGCCCTCGGGCCAGCCCAGCTCGGCGGCCATGATTGCGGCGACGCGCGGAGCCATCGCTGCTCCGCGGTCGGCGAGATCGAGCGCCGCGCGCGTCCGCCGCTCCATCACGTCGTCGACGTCGAGGGCGGCCTCACGGCGAACGGCCCAGGCCACCTCGGCCTCGATGTAGGGAAGCTCCGGCGACAGCGGCCGCAGCAGATCGAGCTCCGCTCCGAGGCTCAAGACGTCCGGCGCCTCGGTCCCGTACCGCCTGACCAGATGTTCGGCTCCGGCCCGGTCGAGGCCGGGTCGCTGGGCGATCGTCGCCGTGAGCGCCTCCAGGTCGGACGTAGCGGCCGCGCCCACGAGAGGCAGGTCGGTAGTGACGGAGGGCCTGGCTTTGGCCGCGGCCGCGCCCAGCGCCGCGTCCACGGTTTGGGCGGCCATGAGGCGGTAGGTGGTGAACTTGCCGCCGCCGATCCGGACGAGGCCGTTGGCGTCGGTGCGGATGCGGTGCTCCCGCGAGGCCTTGACGGTCGAGCCGGGCGCGCCTCCCGGGTCCGCGGCGAGTGGCCGAATTCCGGCGTAGGCGGAGAGCACGTCGGCGCGGGTAAGCCCCACGTCCAGTGTGCGGTTGACGTTGTCGAGTATCTCGTCGATCTCCGCGAGCGAAGGCGCCGGCCGCTCAACCGAGCCATGGTCCTCGACGTCCGTCGTGCCGATGACCCACCGGTCCGGCCACGGGACCAGGAAGCAGACGCGGTGCGGGATGCGAAGCGTCATGCCGTGGCGGCTGGGGATCCGGTCGCGCCGGACCACGATATGTGTGCCCCGGCTGGGCCGGATCGCGCTGCCCTGCGAAGCCGGGAATGGTCCATCGGCCGCCCCCGACCAGACGCCCGTGGCGTCGATCACGTGGTCGGCGCGGATCTCGATTTCGCTGCCGCTGAACTCGTCGTGGGCCACGCAGCCCTCGATGCGGCCGCCGGCCTCGATGGCCCGGAGCGCCCGAACCCGGGATGCTGCGACCGCGCCCTTTGCCTGGGCGGTGCGCATGACGGCGACCACGTAGCGGGCGTCGTCCTCCTGGCCGTCGTGGTAGACGAACGCGCCACGAAGGCCCTTGCGTCGCAGGCCGGGGACTGCCTCGAGGGCGTCGCGCGCGGACAGCCAGTGGTGGAAGCCGCCGTCATGGGACGCTCCGAGCAGGTCGTACATGGTGAGTCCGGCCCCGTAGAACGGCCGCGCCCAGAGGCCACCGTAAACCGGGAACACGAAGGGCTCCAACCTGACGAGGTGAGGCGCCAGGCGCAGCAGCCTGGCCCTTTCGCGAAGGGCCTCGCGCACGAGACCGATCTGGAACTGCTCGAGGTACCGGAGGCCGCCGTGGATCAGTCGCGATGACCGGCTGCTCGTCCCGATCGCGAAGTCGTCCTTCTCGACGAGGGCGGCCCGCAGTCCGCGGCTCGCGGCGTCCAGGAGAATGCCGCACCCGGTTATCCCGCCGCCGACGACCAGCACGTCCCAGCGCTCGCCGGCGAGCGACTCCAGGTCACGCTGCCTCTGCGCGGCGCCATATGTCTGCCCGGACATCTCGCGAAAGTTGATAGCCAACCGGGGGCCTTCCTTCCGGCATTACAAAGCCGTGCCGTTGATCATGAGGGAGTATGGGTGAACGGCGCAGGCGGTGGCCCCGGACCGTCGACCCACGAGCGGGAGGACTTGTTTCAGCTGTGGACCCCGTCTGGCAGCCGGCCTGACTGCCCGGTGCTCGGTTGCCGGTTGTCACCCGGTCGCGGGTTCCCGGTATCTCCTTGCACCTGGCGTCGGTCAGGCCGGCTGCGGCAGACGAAACGCTATCCGGTTAGATGTGGAACGTCGTGTTGCACGCGGTGAAGTACCACGCCAGCATGAAAGCGCACATGAATGCGCCTACATAGACGCGGCCGGTCTTGCGGAAGAAGTAGGTCATCACGGCTGCGACCGCCGGCAGGATCAGCAGCGTTCCGATGAAGTTGATGATCCCGACGTCCCAGGCGAGGCTGGCAGAATCGAAGGGTGAGGCGTTGAGGAACCCGATCGAGCCGTAGTACACGACGAGCAGGCCGATCGCGCCCACGAGCAAGATCACGATGTTGGTCATCATCTCGAACCGCATGGAGGCCATCCCGTTTTTCGGGCGGAGAGTCCCATGCAGTGCCGCCGAGAGGGCGATGAAGTAGGCCGCGAACGGGATCGAGTACACGATTGCCATCGGGACGTGGCCGAGGTCGCTCGTCTTGAGCGTGACCACCCAGAAGCGGAAGTCCACCTTGAGGGCGGAGTTCACGGCCCAAAGGATCCCGTAGGCAACGGCCAGGACCGCCAGCGCGAGCAGTGCTGAGCGGACGATCTTGCCCCATACGAAGCCGGCGCCATCCCAGGTCAAGCCGTAGCTGGCCAGGGTCGCGCCCTCTTTCTTGCCGAACAGGAAGTACCCGACCGCCAGGATGACGGCCGTAATGACGGCCAGGACGGCCAGCCAGAAGGCGAACCCGGTGGTGACGCCCTCCCAGTTGAACCAGTTGCCGCCGTAGCCGGTCGTGAAGGCCCAGTTGAAGAGGACCGGCCCGAGGGCCGCAGTGATGATCGCGAAGATCCACCAGCGCCCGCCGGTATTGCCCTTGTACACGGGGGTGAACTCGGCGAGGCCGGCGAAGGCCCGAGAGCGGAGCAGCAGTCCGCCCGCCGCGAGGACGAAGAGGAGGAAGCCGACGAGCGCGGCGCCGGTGCCGAGGTCCTTGAGCGGCCAGATCTGGTCGGACGAGCCCATCGAGTTGGCGGTGGGCAGCGTCAGGGCAAACCAGGAAATCACGTCGCCGATCGCTTCGGGACTATCGGTGGAGAGGGCGTGGTCGCCGAAGTGGGACCAGAACTGACGGGCGGTCCCATCCGCGGCGGAGCCGTAGAGCTTGCCCGACACGATCGGATCGGGGGTGCTGGCCCAGTCCTTGAGCAGCTTGGACGAGAGGACGTCGGCGAAGACCGGCGCGGTGCCGTTACCGCCAGACTGCCAGACCGTGAACTCGGTGATGGTACCCACGGTCTCGGCCTGGTTGATCTTCATGGCGCAGGAGAGGGAGCAGGTCGAGTCCATGAAGAACATGGACTTCATCGCGTCCGGCATGCCCTTGGCCGCGAGGTCGATCGCGACGCCGCCCATCGACATGCCGACGGCGCCAACCTTTGTCTTGTCGACGATGGAGAGGCTCGTCAGATAGTTGAGCCCGTCCACGGTCCCGATCCCGCCGTCGCCGGCCGCGACGACCTCGGAGTGGCCGTGTGTCTCCATGTCGATGTCGAGGACGACGTAGCCGCGCCGCGCCAGCTCGAGCGCGGTATTGGCCATGTATTCCTTGCTGTTGTTGAAGCCGTGGACCGTCAAGATGGCGGGCGCGGGCGTCTTTGCGGTGACGGTGTTCGGAATGAACAGGTAGGCGCTGTTGAGCGCGTTCTCGGCGCCCAAATACGAGACTTCCTTGACCTGGACAGATCCCTGGCCGGTCTGTACCCACGATGCCGTCAGGCTGCCGCCGAGCATCAGGACCAGCGACGCCACGAAAACACCGAAGAGTGACGTGCGCCAGAACGGCTTCTCCCCGCCGCCCCGGTACACGACGGTGCCGGATTGCTCCTGTGCCATCCTCAACCTCCAATGTCCGGCCGGCTTCATGCCGGCCGCGGTGGAGTCTTCCGGGCACACAAAAAAGCCCACGCCACAGCCACCTGGCTGAAGCGGGGCTTCTCAAAACCTGTCCCGGTTTCGGCTCGCGCTAGGTTTACGCGATGCCAGCTACGCCTGTCAAGGGTCTTTGGTCCGGACGGCAAAGCCCCCCTATTCCGTGGCTTAGAGTCCCTCGATCGCGCGCCGTCGGAGGACGACCGAGTCGGCGATCGCCAAGCAGGCCGCAATGTCTTCAGGCGCGTCTAGCAGGCCATAGGCCAGGATCGGCCTCGGCAACAGGGAGACCTCCTCGGGTTCCAGGTGAGGCAAGACTAGACCGGGGCAAATCGCCGTCCCGACTGCGGATCCGCGAGGATGCACCTCGAGGGAATGGCGCATCCCCTCGGTGTCCAGGGCGAAGACTTTCAAGAAGGCGAGGCCGCCCAACGAGGCGACATTCGTCGCCATCGCGGCATGCCGGGTCAATACGATCTCAAAGCCCAGCCGCTGGACCAGGAACTCGGCCGCCGCCCGATCGTCTCCCAGGCCCTCGACGCCGTCGCAGTCGACGGCCAGCGTGGTGTCGTGGCCGGCATTGGCGACCAGAGCGGTCAGGTTGGTGTCCCGGAGCAGCAGGCCGACGTCCCGGCCGAGATGCGACCAGGCGCCCTGGCCGTTCGAAGCCTCGAAGATTCTCGGCAGGTGCCAGATCCGGTCGCTATTCACGCGTCATGCCCCACAGCTCTTCGCGGCTCGTGGTCACGGCGAGTGCGCCGGCCGCCAGGATCGCGCGCACGTCGTCCCGGCTTCTCACGAAGCCTCCGGCCAGCATCGGCGGGCCCAGCCGGGGAAGCAGGTGGCGCGCCTGTGGCAGGACAACGCCCGGCAGGAACTCGATCACGTCCGGCTCGGACCTGGCGATGCTGGCGAGGCCGGCGGACAGCTGCGAGCCATGGGCGGCGAGCAGCCGCTGGATCGCGACCATGCCCTGGTTCTTGATCGCGGCCACCAGGTGGCCGTGGGAGGTAATGACGGCATCGGCGCCGGCCCGGGCCAGCCATCCCACCGCCGCTCGATCCGATCTAAGGCCGGCCACGAGGTCCAGGTGGACCGCCACGAGCTTGCCGCGTTCGTGGGCTCGACCGATCAAGTGGCCCAGCTCCAGCCCGTTGGCCCGGAGTACGAAGAGGACTTCGGCCTGGCTCAGGAGCGCCCTGTCGAACTGCTCGTCGGTCGCCACGGCCGGGCAGCACGGCGAGCCCCCCAGCGCTGCGATGAACCGGGCGGAGACAGGCCGGGAGCCGGCCGCCGGGGCCTTCGGAATCGGCGCCGACGAATTCTCAGTCGGGCCCATAGGTTGTGGTTGACCTCCGGAGCGCCCGCGGCCGATCGGCCGGCGCCAACAAGACCGGGAATTTCCGCCGCGCTATCTTCCTGGCAGGGTAGCACCCGGGATCCGGGGCAGGGCCCGGCCGCGCGGGTTAGCGGTCGGGCGGCGCCGCCTGCCGAAGCTCACCCGCGATCCCAGACGCCCAGGCCTCGATGTCGGGCCAGTCGCGGAAGTCGCCCTCGGGGACGCCTTCCATCGCCGGCATGATTGACATGAAGCGTTCGGCAAATCCGACCGGCTTGCGATCGCGGAAATAGGCGCCGAAGAAGATCCGCAGGTCGCGGGCGTGGACCGATTCGGCAAGCTCCGAGGCATCTTTGGGCACCGTGACCAGCTTCTGATCGCGGCCCTTTGCGTCAATGGGTCCACCGGTGGGGCCGCTGCTGAAGAACCAGACCGGCTTGCCGGCGAGGATGGCCTGGTTGCGCCGAACGAACGCCGACGCATCTTTGAGCCAGTTGAACATGTAGGCGGCGCTGCCCACGACGAATGCGTCGTACCCGTCCAGGTTCTTGACCACCGAGACGGGCCGCGCTTCCGCTTCCAATCCGGCCTTGACGAGAGTGTCCGCGATGCGCTCGGCGATCTCCTGGGTCGCACCATGACGGCTCGCGTAGGCAACCAGAACGCGCATGGGGGCCCTCCTTAAGCGTCAAGTTTGACCGCGGCGCGAGGATTGTCTACTGGCTCCCGGCGGAATATCCCCATTTCGGAGGAGCCCGATTCCCCATTCCTACAGACGACCCCGCGCCGGCGGCTGCCTACCTTCGTTGCACAAACAGCAACGAGGACAGGCATGACACCGGCAATCGAGATCAACGGACTGACCAAACGGTTCGGCCAGTTGTTGGCCGTCGACAACCTGAGCCTGGCGGTGCCGCGCGGCTCCGTCTTCGGCTTTCTGGGCGCGAACGGAGCAGGGAAGACTACGACGATCCGCATCATCGCCGGCCTGAGCCGAGCTTCGGCCGGGTCTGTGACGGTGGCTGGCATCTCCGCCTCCGCGGGAGCGGGATATCGTCGCCAGCTCGGCTACCTCTGCCAGGAACCCGCCTTCTACGGTTGGATGACCGGACGCGAAGTGCTTCGCTACGCCGCCGGCTTCCACCCCGAAATCGAGAAGCCGGAGAAGCGGGTCGAGGCCCTGCTCGGACAGGTCGGGCTGGCCGATGCCGCGGGGCGGAAGGTCGCCGGGTACTCGGGCGGGATGCGTCAGCGGCTGGGGATCGCCGCGGCCGTGGTCGGGCAGCCCGTCGTCGTGCTTCTCGATGAGCCTGCCGCGGGCCTCGATCCACTCGGCCGCAAGGACGTCCTCGATCTGATCGAGTCCCTGCGCGAGACCACGACCGTCTTCTTCTCCACGCACATCCTCGACGACGTCCAGCGCGTCAGCGATCGCGTGGCAGTTCTGGATCACGGCCGGCTCCTCGCGACAGACACGACGCAAAATCTGCTGGCGAGCTTCAGCCGGAACCGCATTCGCGTCGTGCTGCAGGGAGCGTCGCCCGAGACTGGTCCGCTCATCGCGGGCATCCCCGGAGTGGAGAGCGTGGCGGTGGGCGAGTCCCACGACGGATCGACCGAATTCACCCTCCAGCTGGCCGCGCCCGACGCGACCGCGGCCGTCCAACTCGCAGTAACCGGGCTCGCACTGGCGCACGGCTTGGCCGTCGTCGAGGCCCGCCCGCTCGTTTTCGACCTCGAAGAAGTCTTCCTGCGCCTGGTCGCCGAAGCGCAGCCCACCACGGAGAACGCAGCATGAACGCAAACTCGATGACCCTCGGCCGGCTCGTCAGGCCAGCCGTATCGAGCCCGATGACCGGGTTCGGCAGGTTCCTCGCCAAGGAGGCTCGCGAGTGGGTCCGCACGCGACGCTTCGTGTTCCTGGCACTGGCCGCAACGGGTCTCGCTCTGTCCGGGGTGATGATCTCGCGCATCCACCAGCTGACCGGCGACACCAGCGCGCCGATCAACCTGGACCCGAGCTACAACCTCACGATGGTCGGCTGGGACAGCCTCGTGCCGCTCCTCGCCGCCTTCGGCACCATGAGCCTGATCACGGCCGAACGCGAGCGCGGAACGCTCGCCTGGTCGCTGTCGATGCCGCTGAGCCGGCCGGCCGTGCTGCTGGCGAAGCTCCTCGCCGGAGTGTTCTTCCTCGGAATCACCGCCGTGGGCATTCCGGAGATCGTGTCCGTCGCGGTGATCCGGTTCGTGTACGACGGCTACCCGCACGGCCAGCAGCTCTTCTGGGAGCCGCTCGGCGGGCTGGCCATGGGCACGTTCGTAGTGGCGTTGAACCTGGTCGTGGGCACGTTTGCGCGGAGCCAGTCGGCCGTGGTGGCCACGACGATGGTGTGCGTTCTGTCGGTCACGGGGCTGGTGGGGCTGCTGTCGGCGGACCTGGCGCGGTTCCTGCCGACCGGCATCTTCGACTTCGTCACGGCCCTTGGGCAGGGCGCACCTATGCATCCCGAGACGCTGGTCTCGTGGGCCGTGGGAACGACTCTGCTGGTGGCGGTCGCGCTCGTGCAGTTCGGGCGACGTGAGCTCTAGCGCTGGCAGCTCGGCCGCCCTCGGCAGCTCGGCCGCCCTCAGCGGCCCGGCAGCCCGAGGCGGCCCCGCCGCGGCATTGTCAAACCATCAGGCAAGCGGTACCCGGCGGGCGTACATTGCGCGTCGGGCACCCGCTTTTGCGGAGCAGACGTGAAGCGATCCGAGCTGGGCAAACGAATGTCGAGCCTGCGGCGGTTCCGGCCGACCTCGAAGCTCGATATCGGGGTTGCGGTCGTCCTCACCATTTTCTCGGTCGGCGATTGGCTGGGCGGCGCGCGGCTCGACTCGCCGTTATTGGCCGCCGCCGGCCTCGTTGTTGCGGTGATTCCGGCAGTCGCGTTCGCATGGCGGGCCAAACTCGAGTGGAAGCTTCTTGCCATCGCGGTTCCCTGTTCGGCCGCGGCAGTCCTGCTGCACGCCACCGATTCGGGGATACCCATCCTGGCCGCGGTCTACACGGTCGCGGCACGGCGCGGCTGGCGGGCGGCGGCGGTGGCCTGGGCCGTCACCTGCGCCTCGTTCGCATTCGCGGTGGCGATCAACGTCGGTGCCCGCGGCGACACGACAACCGCGGTGCTCTACGCAATCGTCGCTGCCCTGCTGGCCGCCGGCATCGCGGCGATCGGCCTCTACGTCGGATCTCGCCGTGGGCGCTTTCAGCGGCTGATCGACCGTAACGCCGCCCTCGAGCGGGAGCGCGATCTGCTGGAGCGGGAGCGTGAGCTGCTCGCGCGCGAGGCGATCGCCGTCGAGCGCGCCCGCATCGCCAGGGAGCTCCACGACGTGGTCGCGCACCACGTCAGCGTGATGGTCATCCAAACCGGCGCGGCAGAGGCGACGCTGCCGCCCGGCGCCGAACAGACGCGAGCGACACTCGAGGCCACCCGCGACTCGGGTCGCGAGGCGCTCACGGAGATGCGCCGCATGCTGGGCGTCCTGCGCGAGCCGGCGAGCGACGCCGCAGCCGACGAGGCCGATGGCGGGGCCGAGGGCGGGGTCGATGGCGGTGCCGAGCGCGCGACCCGCGAGCCTCAACCCGGCGTCTCACGGATACCGGTGCTGGTCGCGCGGATGAAAGAGGCGGGCGTAACCACGACGCTCCAATACTCCGGCAGAACCCGCCGCCTTCCGGCCGCCCTGGACGTCTCCGTGTATCGCGTGGTCCAGGAGGCTCTCACGAACACCGTCCGCCATGCCGGCCGCGGGGCGGCGGCTCGTGTTGGCCTCACGTTCGAGCCGGACTGCCTGGCGGTCGAAATCACCGACGATGGGTTCGGGTCGCCGGAGGCGCGGCCCGACCGGCCCGACCGGCCCGGGCAGCCCGGCGGGCGGACCGAGCGCGACGGCGAGCGGACCGAGCGCGGCGGCGGTCACGGCCTCGTCGGCATGCAGGAGCGCGTCGCCCTGTTCGGAGGCACGCTCGAAACGGGACCAGTGCGCGGGGCGGGCTGGCGGGTGTGCGCACGATTCCCCATCGATCCAGTGCCGGAGGCCGAATGACGACCGTGCTCGTCGTCGACGATCAGGCCCTCGTTCGGGTCGGCCTGCGGCTGATCATCGACGCCCAGCCCGATCTGCAAGTCGTGGGCGAAGCCGCCGACGGGCGGGAGGCGATCGAATCTCATCGCCGCCTTCGGCCCGACGTAATCGTGATGGACATCCGGATGCCGAACATGGATGGTGTGGAAGCCACCCGGCGTCTGGCCGGGCCGGATCTGCCGGCCGGGCAGAGGGCCGGGATCCTGATCCTCACCACGTTCGACCTGGACGAATACGTGGTGGATGCCCTGCGCGCCGGCGCGAGCGCGTTTCTCCTGAAGGATGCGCCCCCGGCCGAGCTAATCCAGGCGATACGCGTGGTCGCGGCCGGCGAGGCCATGCTCGCCCCGGCCGTCACCAAACGGTTGATTACTCAATTCGTCGGCCGTGCCAAGACGCGGGTTTCGCGCGTCGCGCTGGACCAGTTGACCGAGCGCGAGCTCGAGGTCCTGAAGCTGATCGCGCGCGGGCTGTCGAACGCCCAGATTGCCGAGGAGCTGACCGTCGGCGAGGCGACGGTTAAGACGCACGTGGCGCGAGTCCTCGACAAGCTGGAGCTTCAGAATCGAGTCCAGGCCGCGATCCTCGCGTACGAGACCGGACTCGTGGAGCTGGGGACGCGCTAGCGACTCGCGCCTTGGAGGGCGTGCGGCTGAAACCTCGCTAGACTGGCCGTCAACCGGCGGGCAAGCCCGCGCAAATGGGGGCTTTGGAGGTATCGAGCGGCGTGCCATCGGACGCCAATCCTGCGGCCGAAGACCTCACCGCGTTGATCGACCGTCTTCCCAAAGTCGAGCTGCACGTTCACCTCGAAGGCACGCTCGAACCTGAGCTGTCCTTCCGGCTCGCCGCCCGCAACGGCGTCGCCCTCCCGTTCGCTTCGGTCGACGAAATGCGGGCCGCCTACGACTTCACCGACCTGCAGTCGTTCCTCGACGTCTACTACGCCGCCTGTGCCGCGCTCGTCACGCGCGAGGATTTCCGTGAGCTGACCCTGGCGTACCTCGCGCGTGCCAACGCGGACCGGGTCCGCCACGTCGAGCCGTTCTTCGATCCCCAAACGCACACGGACCGAGGGATCCCGATCGGGGACGTGATCGGCGGCATCCTCGACGGCCTCGCCGAAGGCGAGCGCGATTACGGCATCACGAGCGGCCTGATCCTGTGCTTTCTCCGCCATCTGTCCGCTGAAGCGGCCGCGGCAACGCTCGCGGCCGCGGAGCCGTGGTTGGACCGGATCGTGGCGGTGGGGCTGGACTCGAGCGAAGTCGGATTCCCGCCGGAGCCGTTCGGCCCCGTGTTCGCGCGGGCGCGCTCACTCGGGTTGCGCGCGGTTGCGCACGCGGGCGAGGAGGCCGACGCTTCGCTGGTCGCGCGAACGCTCGACTGCTTGGGAGTGTCGCGGATCGACCACGGCGTTCGGGTGGCGGACGACCCAGCAGTGATGCGCCGGCTGGCCGAATCACGCGTCACGTTGACTGCCTGCCCGAATTCGAATGTCCGCCTGCACGTATTCCCGTCGATGGAGCGGTCGACGATCGGGACGCTCCTGCATGCCGGCGTGGCGGTCACGATCAACTCGGACGACCCGGCCTATTTCGGCGGGTACATCGGCGAGAACTACCGCAGGATCGCGGCGGCGCTCGGGTTGACCGCGGGTGATCTGCGGCAGCTGGCGGCCAACGCGATCAACGGCTCGTTCGCCACCGCTGCCCGCAAGAGAGTGTTGCTGGCGGAGTTGGAGGATGCCACGGCCCGGCCGGAGTAGGGGAGTGCGGCCGGCCCACTGAGTGGCGATAAGCGGCGGCCGGCGTCGTCATTCGCCGGCCGCGTAGTGGCGATAAGCGGCGGCCGGCGCCGTCATTCGCGGCCGTGGAGTGGCGATAAGCGGCGGCCGGCGTCGTTATTCGCCGGCCGCGTAGTGGCGATAAGCGACGGCCGGCGTCGTCATTCGCCGGCCGCGTAGTGGCGATAAGCGGCGGCCGGCGTCGTCATTCGCGGGCCGCGGAGTGGCGATAAGCGGCGGCCGGCGTCGTCATTCGCCGACCACGGAGTGGCGATAAGCGGCGGCCGGCGTCGTCATTCGCCGACCACGGAATGGCGATAAGCGGCGGCCAATCTCGGCCCGTCAGAATGCCGGCATGGATGCGCGTCGTCTCGGCTCACTGGTGCGAGCAGTCCGGATTCGAAAGGGGCTGCGTCAGCTGGACGTTGCCGGCTCGGCCGGGGTCAGCCGGGCGACCGTTTCCCGGTTCGAGAGCGGCAACGTCGGCCGGCTCTCGCTGGACACCATCGATCGGATCGCCGCGGTCGTCGACGTGCGCACGGAAATCTTGGGGCGCTGGCAGGGTGGCGACGGCGACCGACTGTTGAACTGGCGCCATTCGCTGCTGGCCGACAGCTTCAGCGCCGCGGCTCGGGCGCACGACGGCTGGTTGTTCGAGCCCGAGGTGTCGTTCTCGATCTACGGCGAACGTGGCGTCATCGACCAGTTGGGCTGGCATGAACTCCGCTCGCACCTGCTCGTGGTAGAGCTCAAGACCGAGTTTGTCGACATCAACGAGATGCTAGGGACGCTGAACCGCAAGCTGCGCCTGGCCCCAAGGGTCGCGGCGGACAAGGGTTGGCGGCCGAAGGTGGTTAGTGTGTGGCTGATCGTCGCGGACACGAGAACCAACCGCCGACACGCGGCAAGGCACTGGTCGCTGCTGCGGAGCAGGTTCTCCCTCGACGGCCGCTCGCTGTCGGCGTTCCTGGACAATCCGGTGGCGGCGACGTTCGGGATGGCTTTCTGGACAGATGTGCGCCCGGTGAACATTACGAAGGAAGCGACTCGGATCCTGACACGAGTTCGAGCGCCAAAGCCCACGGCGGGACCGGATTCGGGTAGGCGTGATGGTCGAACCCACGCTGCGAAGCCCGATTTGACCGGTGGATCGGCGGCGAAGCCCGACCCGACCCGGCCGACCCCCGGCCT
>Ga0302322_100001241_pt1 | contig 20682 bp, 17 predicted proteins | sample Fen_T0_2_FD_203757 | JGI IMG/M metagenome (GOLD analysis project Ga0302322, IMG submission 203757) | Peat permafrost microbial communities from Stordalen Mire near Abisko, Sweden - Fen_T0_2 | ecosystem: Environmental > Terrestrial > Soil > Wetlands > Permafrost | place: Sweden: Abisko...
GCACGGAAAATTCAACATCCCCTTCTTGTTTGGGAATACTCTCTTGTATTAATTGAATGCACTCGTCTAATCGAATATCTGTTTCGTAAATTTTCATTTGTAATATTATAAAACAAGCGAGATGAATTGCTCTGAGCCTTCTTAGTTACCCTCTTTCAAAAGAAAAGTCATGGCATTGACCAGGTTGTCAACATACTGACCATTTGTGAGTAGCACAAATCCAGAATTATCATCCCTTGCAAACGAAACATAACTTGAAAAACCATTGGTTACGCCGCCCTTCCAAACACGTTCATCCGATTCGCCGGGGCGGTTGATTTCCCAGCCCAAGGCTGTGCCTGTCCCTTGGTTTCTGCCTTCGGCTTGCATCGTCTGTGCCAGGGTGAGCGAGGCATTCAGTGTCGTTGAATCAGGCTGCATATTATCGATAAGGAAGCGGGTCAAGTCATTCAATGTGGAATGCAAATAACCCGCGCTGCTCATCGCGCCCGAATTGGGAAAATAAGGCGCGAGCAGACCGTTGTAGTCATAGCCTTGTGCCAACCTGTTCATCTGATCTGTAGATAAAACTTCAGTTGTATCCAGCAGTCCCAACGGCTGGCTGACCGATTGAAAGACCAGCGTCCCATAATCCATATTGGCATGTCGCGCCAAAATATCTCCGAGCAGGGAATAGCCAAGGTTTGAATAAATATATTCCGAGCCAGGTTTGTGAATGAGTTGATAGGTATTCAACCACGTATAGAGATCGGGCAGGTTGTCCGAAGCAAGATCGCGCGGCAGGCCGGAACGATGTGTTGCCAATTCATCCAGCGTGATCGGAACGCCGTTGTAATTAGGCGCCTGTATGCCGCTCGGTAAATAATTTTGGATCGGGTCATTAAGTTTCATTTCCCCGCTATTGACATCTTCCGCAAGCAGGGTGCCCGTAAATAACTTGGTAATCGAACCAATTTCATAAACAGTATTCGAGTTAATTGGTCTGCCCCCACCTTTGGATACAGTCCCATAGTTCAACAGCAGCGCTTCTAGTTGACCCGTTTGCTGATTCCGTTTAATGATCGCAACCGATAGCCCTGGATTTTTGGTAGTCGTCATAAATTCCACAGCGAGACGGTTCACTTGATCGCGGATGTGATCGTCAGTGAAGAGTGGCAACTCTGGGATGGGAGTCGCTGTCGGTGTTTCAGTGATCCGTGTTGGGGTCACAGAGGGTGGCGGTGTGGAAGTAATTGCTATTGTTGGTGTAACTTGTAAGGTTGCCTTCAATGGGCGAAGTGTAGGTTCAGGAGTCTGAGCGTAACAACTTGCAAGTAGGATGGCACTAAACAGGAGTATTTTGATACTATTTTTTTGGCGCATAATAAGCGGCATTATAGCACCATCAAATTTTATGACTTCTAATGAAATTATTAAGTCGTTATTTGGTTATATTTAACTAGGGTGATTAATATAGTAAGTAAGCGTTACGATCATAATATATGAAATATTTGATCGTGAAATAATAAAGGAAATCAAAGTGAATCAAGTTTCAGTGAAAAAGAAGCCGCACTTCAAACGAATCGTACTTGTATTTTCGATCCTGGTAGTGATGGCAATTGGTATGCTTGCAGTTGTCCCGGCAATTTTCCCATCTATTGGGGCACAGGTTGCAGATATATTAAGAGCAGTGTTGGGACCCGATGTGGTTGCAAACATTGAGACCGCATCCTTTCGTATTCAGGATGTGGTCAATCAAAAACTATACTGGATCAAAGGCAGTCAGTCCGGCTTTACTTTCGATACGCAAAACAATACTCAAAACCTTGTGATAGCGACGCCGTCAGCTTTACCAATCTCGGTGGGGGCTGATAATCAAAACAATATGCAAAGTCCCAATGCGGTTGACGCGTTACCACCAACTGTTCCGGGTGTTGTGCTTGCAAGCAACACGAATGTAATAACTTCTTTGCCTGAAATTGGCTGGCAAGCATACGGTACCGAAATAAATGGCAACCCCGTTATGGCGCGGGCTTTGTTGACCCTTGACCCAAAACGCCCTTATGCCGCCATTGCGCTCGTACGGATAGACTTGTTCAAACTTCAACTACACATGATGCCTGGCGCTCTTGAACCTGCTCATAATTGGAATATTATGAGGTCAATTCCGAACATGGGATTAACACCCACAGTTGATCAAGAACATATTGTGGCTGGGTTTAACGGAGGCTTCAAAGCAGTCAATGGAAATTATGGAATGATGGTTGATAATATCAGCCTGCTTCCCCCGGTACCTGGAATTGCCACTCTCGCAATTTATAAAAATGGTCAAATTCGCATTGGTGTATGGGGGACCGATATCCTGCCCAACCCGGATATGATCGCTTACCGGCAGAATTGTCCTCCTATTATTCAAGCTGGTAAAATCGCACCCCTGGTGGCAGATGATAATCGGATTGATTGGGGGCGTACTATTAGTAATAACGAAATTACCTGGCGTACTGCCGTTGGCCTATCACAAGATAGGCGTTATCTAATCTATGCGGTTGGAAATGCGACTGTTGTTTCAACGCTTGCGCAGGCTTTGCAAATGGCTGGCGCATATAACGCCATGCAACTTGATATCAACAAGCATTATGCTCACTTCGTAACGTATACGCTTGACCTAAAAGGGCGCCGCACTGCCGTTCAACTATTGGGTCAAATGGAAAGCGATCCAAAACTTTATCTTGTTACTCATTCAAGAGATTACTTTTATCTAACAACAAAATAAATATAAAAACAAAACGAGCGCAGGGATGCGCTCGTTTTGTTTGATGAAGAATCTACTTTAATGCAAAAGAGTAAGAGACTATTGATACCCGCGCCTTTTTGCCTCATCAAGCATGGCTTCAGTAGCAGTGGCGCCAATACGCGTCACACCGATGGCGCGCACACGCAATAGATCATCCAACGTCCGCACGCCGCCTGCGGCTTTGATTTGCACTGCGGGCGCGCTGTGTTTGCGCATGAGCGTCAACACGTGGTCAGTGGCGCCTTTATAGTTGTAATCGCCGCTCGCCTGTTTGACGAAACCGTATCCGCTGGATGTTTTGACAAACGCAACTTTGACTTCGGAACAGACCTCACATAACTTGATGATGTGTTCGTCTTGCAAATAATCCGTCTCAAAGATGACTTTGAGAATCGCAGCCTGCTTAATACAAGCCTGATTCACCGCTTCGATATCTGCCTTCACGTAAGCCCAGTCACCACCCAGTGCCTTTCCGATGTTGATGACCATATCGATCTCAGTCGCCCCATCGCGGATAGCTTGTTCCGTTTCCGCGACTTTGAGCGCAGTGGTGTTATTGCCATGTGGGAAGCCGATCACAGAACAGATTTGGACATTTGTGTCTTTCAATACTTCTTTACACATCGTCACAGCATAAGGCTTGACACACACAGTTGCCACATCATAACGTTTCGCAACATCACAACCTTTGAGTATCTCCGCATCTGTCATCGTAGGATGCAACAGTGAATGATCGATCATTTTGGCGAGTGCTTGAAGCATAATTTGTTCCATTGCATCTTCCTATTTTGTTTTTGGAAAAGCTTGTTGATACGCCGCGATGATCGTATCCCAGTTTTGGTTGGCGGCATCCTCAATCGTACAGCGTGTTGGGTCCGCTTCAAACCAGGCGAGCGCACGCCGCACACCTTCAGACCAGGGAACAGTCGCAACGAAATCGGGCACGAAACGTTTGATCTTGCTGTTATCGAATACGGCGCTGTTGGCTTTGTCACCGATCAGACTGCCATACGCATCAGAGTCATAAGCAGCAATTAATTCAGATGGAATATGAATGATATCTGGCTCAACGCCAATGGCATGACCCACCTCGCGATAGATCTGATCCCATGTGAGCACTTCATCAGATGTAATGTGAAAGGCATGACCGAGTGTAGTCTCACGCCCCAGCAAACCTACAAAGCCTTTGGCAAAATCGCCATTCCACGTCAGTGTCCAAAGCGATGAACCGTCACCGGGTACGATGATCTTTTGTCTGCGCTTCATGCGGTCAATGACGGTATAGGGATGTCCCCAACTCCCAACGCACAGTGGAATTTGCGACGGTCCATACGTGAGCGATGGGCGCACAATCGTGACTGGAAAATTCTGTTCGCGATATGCCTGCATCAAGCGCTCTTCACAGGCGATCTTCTGGCGCGAATAATCCCAATGCGGGTTTGCGAGCGGTGTCCCTTCAGTAATCAGATAGTGACTGGGCGGTTTCTGATATGCGCTCGCTGAACTGATAAAAACGAACTGGCGTGTTTTACCGGTAAATAACGTAATATCTCTTTCAATATCGGCTGGCGTGAAAGCAACCCAATCCACCACGGCGTCAAAATGATGTTGTTCCAATTGCTTTGCCACTTCAGTTGTATTGCGCGCATCGGCATTGATCCATTGTGCCCCAGCCGGTAAGGGATACTTTTGTGACTGTCCGCGATTGAGAATGAATAGTTCGTGACCATGTTCCAACACCAACTCAGAGCACGCTGAACTGATCAGCCCGGTGCCGCCGATGAACAACATTTTCATGGTTATTTGCCTTCATCCTCATGCGTATCAATATGACCGGGCTTCTCTTTGCCCAATTCCAAAGAACGTTGGTAGGCTGCCCAGACAGCGCGTGAGATCGCCGTGCGGAAGCCTGCCTTCTCCAAATAATATAAAGCCTCAGCGGAGGTTCCGCCTGGGGAAGTCACTTGGTTCCGCAAGGTGGCAGGATGGCGAGCCGCTTGATCGTAATAGGAAGCGGAGCCTTTGATCGTTTGCAAAACAAGTTGTTCCGCGATGCGACGCGGGAAGCCCATGTGGACTCCGGCGTCAATTAAGGCTTCAGTAAATAGGAACACATAGGCAGGTCCGGATCCAGAAAGAGCCGTTGCCATATCAAGATAACTTTCATCTTCAACGAAAACTTCATCGCCCAGTGCGCCGAGCAGTGCCCGAGCTATTTCTTGTTGTTCCTCGGTTACTTCTTTTGATGCAGTCCACACCGTAATGCCTTCGCCGATTTGACCGGGGGTGTTTGGCATGGAGCGCACGATTGCTTTGTGCTTCAATCCGGTGCTAATTTTCTTGATGGTTGCACCTGCAATAATGGATAAGACCAACGCACCGGGGCGAACGTCTTTGAGACCCTTCATGGCTTCGGTGAGGCGTTGTGGTTTGACGGCGAGCACCACCACATCGGCATGTGCGACAGCGGATGAATTGTCAGTTGTAACTTTGATGCCATATTTTTTATGCAAGTCATTACCGCGTTCCTCGCGCGGACCTGCGGCAATAATGTTCTCGGGCTTTGCCAGTTCTTTGCGTAACAAGCCTGCGATCATAGCTTCTGCCATGACGCCGGGACCAATGAATGCAATTTTCTTTTTGAGCATATGTTCCTCCGTTTTTATGAGGTGACAGTCGCTTTCGAAGAGACTGTCACGTTGCTTATTATAAACACAATGAGCGGACAAAATGTCCGCTCATTGATAATTGATCACTGTTTCACAGAACTAGCTATAAGCCATTTGTTCAACACGTTGTTTCTTCAATTGTTGTTTCTTCATCTTGGTCGCAATGATGTTGTCGCGTCTGTTCAATGCTGCGTGGACGATCAGCTTCAAGAATTTTTGATGATTGTAAACTGGATCGTTGATCAAAGAGAAATCAGCCGAGCCTGGTTCGTGGGGTGCGTAAAAAATTCCGCAGTTCGGGTTGATCTCCAGCATGTGGATCGTGCCGTCAGCAGACATGCGATAGTCACAACGAGCATAGCCGTTGCCATTCATGGCTTTGAATAAACGTGCGGTCTGTTCGCGCAAAGTTTTTTCGATGCGCTTATCGTTTACCGGCGCAACCGACATCTTTTCGTATTCGACCCATTTCATATCGTAATGCTTGAATGATTCACCTTTAGGGAAGATGAACTCCACTGGTTTGAAAGTGATCGGGTTTTCGGCATCATCGGGATTTTCTGCGATCAGGCAGGTGAATTCGCGCCCTTCAATGAACTCTTCCAATAACGCGCGTCCGAATTGTTCGATCTCGCGTCCCACCTGGACTTTGAGTTGCTCCACGTTCTCACAGCGTGAATCGCGTGTGATACCGACACTGGCATAGCCATGCGGTGGCTTAACCAGCACTGGGAAGCGCAAACGTTTGGCAACGCGTTCCACATCTTCTACGCGGTCCACCATCACCCAACTTGGCGTCGGGACATTTGCTTTTTTTGCATATGATTTCATTTCCTGACGGGAGGGATCAAAGAATTTTGAATCTGCACCAGTAAATGCCGCGCCTAATTTTTCCATGACCTGCACGAGACCAATGCCTGATAAGGCATCATCGGGTGTGCCGTCGCAAAGATTAAAGAACACATCCACGCCTTCGTTCATAAGATCGCGAATTTGTTTTTCAACATTCTTCGGACTTACCGGATGATGTTTCCAATTGAGTCCATGCATGTGTGCCGATGGATCATAAGGTGTGTCGTTCGGGTCGTCCGGCGTACTTGATAATACACAGAGATACATGTCGAGTCCTTTTCTTTCGTTTCAATCAATCAAGTGATTGCATGTTGTTGATGTTTGATCTTGATTGTGTTATTCATTCAGCATGTTTAATATATTTTATGTTGATCGATCTAATAAATTAATTTTGAATCACACATGAATGACGAATAACTATATAGATTGTATCTATTATTCAATTTATGTAAAGGTTTTTTGATGATGATTAACTTTAAAATTTTGCATTTACGTTAATCAATGATTCATAAAACGAATCGTAAAGAAACTTTAAATTAATACTTGTTGTTGAATTGATGCATGTGTGTGTCAATTAAAAATATAAATCAATGAACTTGTGCCGCTTATATTTTTATTTGTTAGCATATCATGCTTGGTGATAATGGTTTAATGTTCATCGCTTTGCAGTTTGATATAAAAATATATTGTTCGTTCCTTTTGTAAGGCGATCTATTTTTAAATCTACTTACAGCAAATTTTATTCATAAAGGTATTCCGCAAAAGCTTGCATGTAGGTCTGGCGAAAAATAAGACAAGCGGTAAAATTGATTCAGAGGACAACATGACACTCCATTCCGAAATTTTTGAACAACCTGAACGACTTGCATCTTTACTCGATAAACAAAAATCAACTGTGCTTGAAATTGCGAAAGCCATTCAAGCGCGTAACGTGCCCTATGTATTTCTAGCCGCACGAGGTACATCTGATAATGCGGGACGATATGCAAATTATTTATTAGGTTCACACAACCAGCTTCCGCTGGCGCTTGCAACACCTTCATTGTTCACTTATTATCAAAGCCCTCCCAAACTGCAAAATGCATTGGTCATTGGCATATCGCAATCTGGACAGTCGCCTGATATTGTCAGCGTATTGGTAGAGGGTCGCAAACAAAACTGCCTCACGCTTGCCATCACCAATATCCCTGATTCGCCGCTTGCCAAAGCCGCCGATTTTGTACTCGATATTCAAGCAGGCGCAGAGAAAGCCGTTGCCGCCACCAAAACATATACAAGTGAACTTATAGCAATTGCCATGCTTTCAGCCGCGCTTGAGAATTCAAATGAACGCTGGAATGAACTTGCCTCCATCCCTCAATGGGCTGAACAAGCTCTCGAACAAGATCAAGAGATCGCGCGTATGTCCGAACGTTTTCGCTATATGCGTCAATGCGTGGTGCTTGGACGCGGCTTTAATTATGCAACCGCTTTCGAATGGGCGCTCAAACTTAAAGAGTTGACGTATGTGAGCGCTGAGCCCTATTCCTCTGCCGATTTTCAACACGGTCCCATTGCCATGGTCGAGGGTGGTTTCCCCATCCTTGCAATAGCGCCTAAAGGCAAAGTGCAGGACACCATGAGAGAAATGCTCGCACGCTTGCGCAATCAATTAAATGCTGAACTCGTTTTGATCTCGGATGATGTGGATGCGCTCAAGCTGGCGCAATCACCGATCCAACTCCCGCCTCAGATTCCCGAATGGCTGACTCCATTGGTGGGCATTCTCCCCGCTCAATTATTTGCCTGCCACCTTACAAGCGTCAAAGGTTATGATACCGAAAAGCCGCGTTCCATCACAAAAGTGACCGAAACCCACTAACTCTGGATTCAGGAAGCTTGCTGTCGAAATATGCGGGAGCAAGCTCCCGCACTCCAGAGTCTTACTTCACTCTCTTTGACATCAAAATATCCGGCTTGCCTATGCCATTTGCGTCTGGCACGATGCCTGTAATAACATATCCCAGTTTCTGATAGAACTCAAAGGGATGTCCCTTCACGTTGCGGATGTTTTGAATCTTTTCCCACGTATTTTCATATAAATCGACATTGGATAACGAGGTCATACTATCTTCATCATCTGAGCCGAGCGTGATCGTGAGTCCGCCGCGTTGATGAACTTGTTCTTCGAAATCTTCAACCAACGCACGACCGATGCCTTGTCCTTGTATCGCAGGTTGAACCGCTAGCGGATGCAGCTCCCAGACATTGCCGTCATAACCCGGAATCCCACCAATGATGCCCAATAAATTTTCTTGTTCATCAACAGCGATACGGCAAATTTTTTCTGGTTCAAGCATTTCGTGAACTTCTTTCAACCCATCGTCCAATGTAGTCCATGCTTCGGGCCAGTGTTCATGAAACGCATCCATAAGCAATTGCGCAGCTTGACGGATAAGACGTTCGTTATCAAGTTGAAGTGTAATGATGTTCATTTGGTTTTCTAAGAGGTGACAGTCACTTTTAAAGTGACTGTCACCTGGTTGTTTGCTATTTCCAAAACTGCGGCAAATATTCCTTGTAACTTGTTAAATAATCATCCAATATCTTCTTGGCAGTATCAATATCTGTGACGACGGGGTCGAGCAGGAGACATTGCAAAGCTTTCTCACGATTTCCTTCGACTGCAGCATCCACACCTAACTGCGCAACGATTGTTTCTCTGCGGCAGAGCTCAGCGATCGGTTCTGGTAAAGCACCAACATGTGCAGGCTGAATCCCCGCGCCATTGACAATCACCGGCGTTTCAACAATGGCATTATGAGGCAAGTTGCTGATCTGACCCATGTTCGGTAGATTCGCTGCGAGGTGGTAATGTGTTGTTCCACCTGCGACATTCTCGATCATTTCCAACGCGCCTTCTGAATCAGTATCCAGTAAAGAGTCTATCGTCGCTTCGCCACTTGCCATTTCGTTTAAACGAAATAACTCAAACTCACGGACAGCCGCGAACAGATCCCAATCATATAAACGGATGTTGTATTTGTCCCAGGGCTTGGTTTGCGTATCACTCAGCCACGGTAGATACTCGCATAAGTGTGTGTCGCCGGGAACAGGGCACAAGCCAAAGGCTGAGAAAATATCCCTCGTAAGTGGTTCAAATTCCGGCTTGAGTTCAAAGAAGCGTTTTCTAAAAAGAGGATAAAGATCTTCGCCAGTGCGTCGGTCATTGATGGAAAGCATCCAACTGAAGTGATTCAATCCAGCCGCGCGAATATCAATAAGCGGCACAATTTGTTCGCGCACACGCTGTTGTAGTGGATGTTGATCCACTGCGGCGTGCATGCCGGTGAGACCCTCGGGCACCTCGATGCCGAGATCGTTCGCGAGTGCCACGCCCACCATGGTGTAGCCCGCATAGATTTGATGACACAAGCCAACGGCTTTGATCTGGCTGTGACGATTGATCGCATCGCAAATGCGGATCATCGGATTGGTGAAGTTGACGAACCATGCCTCGGGACAAGCCTGCTCCATATCATGCGCGATGTGCATGATGGGATCGATATTGCGCGCGGCGTGGGCAAAGCCACCAGGTCCGCCGTTCTCGGCATACGGTTGACGCACGCCATACTTGATGGGAATTTCGAAATCCTGTTTCCACAAATTTTCGCGCGCACCAACTTCAATGGCATTGACTACGAAGTGACTACCATGCAATGCGCCTTGATGATTCGTGTGTGCAGTGATGACAAAGCCCGCGTCCCACTCGACGTTTAGCCTGTTCGCCAAACGATTGACAATATCCAGGCTGTCAGCGTTTCTGTCAACCAATGCGAGGGTTGAGCCTTTGAGTTTCTGCGAACGCATAATGGCAGATAGTGTATTTTCACCAAAGGATGCCGAACCTGCGCCGATGACTGTGATCTTGGTTGGAAGAGTCATGAGAAGACCTTTCTAGGTATGATGAAATGTAGTTATGTCTTTGAGGTTGTAAACCATGGCAATCATAACGCCAATTCAAAAATGAATCAAAACCGCCCCGCTATACGGGGCAGTTTTATATTCTTCTAGCCGAAATTATTTATTAAAGGCTTTATAAATAATCAAGCGGGCTGTTGTGGGATTGGTGGATTACGAGTGACCAATTTTCTCATGATGTCGAACCAATAAGGTGCGCCTTGTGCGGCTGCCATGCCGCTGAGCAAAATGCCAACGACCTTTGCCGCCCAGCCACTTGCATTTGTAGGTATATTCTTTGGTGACCAGCCGACGGGTAGGGAAAGGGCGCTGAGGCTCTCAACATTTTTTGTAATTTCTTCAGCGCTCGGATTTTGTTGGCCGGGTTGTGTAGTGGGCTCTTGTAGTTGATTTGCTTTGGTCACCACGGCTTGTCTGATAACTGGGTCTTTCCATAAGGTAGTCATGATCGCGCCTGTATCTACATTGAGTGATGCGGCGATAGCGACGCCAACGATGATGCCAACGATCTGCATACGACGGCGATAAGCGCCACCCAGGCGTTCCATGGAGTCATCGAACCAGCTTTCCACACGTTTCCTAGCTTCTGTAATGGTATAGGTTGCATCGTCTGCTTTTTCTTCGATGCCGATCAGTAGTGTATCCAAAGTGTCAACAAACTTTTCCAACTCGGGCGGAACTTTATTTTCACCTTTTAGATCACTCACTTTATTTTTTAGTTTTTTAAAAGTATTTTCCACGTCGGTGACGGTATTTTGTACTACAGTGAGCGTGTTCTCCACATTGTTGAGGTTGGCATCTTTTACGACGGTGACAGTATTCTCTGCAACGGTACCGGTTTTTTCTGAAATATTATCGGTATTTTCCCTAGCGGTGGCTTTTGTGCTTGATTTCATCACCTCTCCAAAAAGCACTAGGGCAAATTTATCCTTGGGGATGCCGCCAGGTTTGCGCAAGCCATTGTTGGTATACAAACCCTGGATCAAAGGATGTGCATACACTTTATCTTTGAGGGCGGGGTCACCCAGCAATTGAGCAATGGTAGATTCCAACATGCTCGCGCGCCATGCAAGACCGGACGCGATCCAGTCCTGAATCTGCGACGTGATGACTGCCAATATGATCCAGACGAAGATGATGCCGATCGCAACTTGTATGATTGTGGTGAGATCCATATGTTCCTCCTGAAAAGTGTGGTTTTGTTGTTGAGCAAGCATACCGAGTATACATCTTTTGCAGATGTAATCCAAGTCCCCTGAAGGCGAAATTTAAAAACAAAAAGTGTCCGAGCAAAAGGATTCTACTCAGACACTTTTATGAGGTAAATATTTATTATTGGTATTGGACCGTGACACTCATGCCAGGTCGAATGCCTTCAGGGAGTTCGTCCAGTGCGATGATAGTCTTGTATACCACATCGCCACCGAGGGTATCAGACACCGATGAGATGGTGGTCACATGACCTTTAATCTCTTTATTGAGCGGCTCAACCAGAATGTTTGCATTCTGTCCAACAGTGACGCGTGCGACATCGCGTTCGCTGAGATCGGTGGTGACTACTTGTAGATTGGCAACATCGCTAATGGTTACGATTGTTTCGCCTGGTAGAACATATTCACCGGCAACAGTTTTCACGGTGGCAATTGTGCCTGCAAAGGGCGCGAGCAAATGGGTATGTTCGAAAGTGTCCTGGGCGTTTTTTAGATTGTCGCGTGCTTGTTGCAATTGGGCAAGTTGTGCGCCAGTGGCTGAATCTGGAAGCGATTCGCCTTTTAATTCAGAGAGATACCATTTGGCTTCCTGCAAAGTGGCGGTGGCTGAATCAAAGTTGGCAGTAGCGATGGCAATATCATTATCAGAAGGTTTGTTCGTAAAATAATTTAGGTTTGATAAGGCATTGTTATATGCTTGTTGTGTATTGTATAAGTTGGAAGCGGCTTTCGCACGGGCAGTATCAACTTTAGAGAGTCCGGCGGTATTTTTATAATCGTCGCGTGCACGATCTAATGCATCTTGAGCAAGCGTCACTTGATCTTTGAGGTAATCAATCGTGAGGTTATCAGTATGCCTGTACTTGATGTCGTTCACTTTCTTTTGAGCATCATCATAGGCTTTTTGAGAATTTGCCACAGCCTGTTCGGCGGCGGCGATGGCGGCAGGAGAAGTCATTTCACGTAAAGCACGTTGCGCCTGATCCACTTGCACTTGAATGACCGTGTTATCCAACTCAACCAGCACGTCGCCAGCTTTGACCTGGTCACCTTCAGCGACGTATACTTTTTTGACATTGCTAGCCAAAGCGAAAGCCAATTGCGCTTCGTGAATAGATTGAACAACGCCCGAGGCTGTTACATTGCCACCAGATGATGAAGGCTGTGGCTGTGTCACGGTTTGGGTGGATGAAGCGTTTGGTGTGCCTCCATCTAACACCACTGTTGGAATAGCCTGGTTAGATGCATTGCCTGAACCGCAGGCAGATGCCGCCAGAGCGATGACTATTACTATTACGAGTAAAAATATTTTTCTCATTCTTCTACCTATTTATTACATTATTTTCCGTTGGATTGGCTATCTTTGGTAATGATACCATCTTGTAAAGTTACTACTCGTTTGGCATAACCGATAACACGCGGATCATGCGTGGCGAAGATAAACGTGACGCCGGTCTCTTTGTTGAGTTTTGCCATGAGGTCCATGACTTGCTTGCCGTTCTCTGTGTCTAGATTGGCGGTAGGTTCGTCAGCGAGGATCAGCTTGGGATTGGGAGCAAGCGCTCGGGCGACTGCGATGCGTTGTTGTTGTCCACCAGAGAGTTGATCGGGACGGTTGTTGGCACGGTCGGTCAGGTCCACCGCTTTGAGCAATTCCATCACGCGGTCGTGACGTTCCTTGGGTGCATAGCCATTCAGCAGAAGTGGCATTTCCACGTTTTCATATGCAGTGAGGGTGGGGATCAACGCAAAGAATTGGAAGATGAATCCAATCGTAGCGCGGCGCATATCGGCGCGTTGATTGCGATTGAGGCTTGTGACATCTTTGTCGTTGATGAACACGCGTCCTGTAGTGGGCTGATCGAGACAACCGATCATTTGTAAGAGCGTGGTCTTGCCTGAGCCGGAAGGTCCGACCAACGCGGTGAATTCTCCATTTGTGATCGAGAGATTGACGCCGCGCAAAGCCTGCGTTTCCAATTTTCCAATTTTATATACACGAGCTACATTTTCGATCTTTACGACTTCCATGATATTTCTCCTCGCGGATTCAATTCCGCGTTTATTTTTCTGCACGCAGGGCTTCAACCGGTTCCAGCCGTGAAGCCATCCAAGCCGGGTAGAGCCCGGAGAGAATTGTGGCGACAAAGGTCATGATGGTTACACTGATCGTCTTATCAAGAGTCAACTGGGCACGGATCGTATTGGAAATCAACATGCCGTTCAACCCCATATTGCCAATGTAAAAGCCTTTGATATTGAACAAGTAGACGGAAAACAGACCCAGGACCAAGCCCATAAGGATGCCGCCGATCGCTAGCAGGAAGGATTCCGACAGGAACAATCCCATAATGCGACCACTTCTCATACCAATAGCTGCCAGGATGCCGATCTCGCGTGTGCGTTCATACACTGACATGATCAGGGTGTTGATAATCACAGAGACGGTGATGGCAAGGATGATCAGGTAAAAGAACCCGATATAACTATTCGCCAGAGTCTCGAACTCAGTGAGCAATGTGTTCAGATCTTTCCACGACTTAACTTCCAGACCGGCTGGAGCCTGGATGGCTTTGATAACGCCATCTGTGAACGACGTATCCTTGAGAAGAATGAAAATTGTACTAGCATGATTCTCAGTCTGAGTGAGCGCCTGTGCTTTTGCCAACGATAAAAACACAGTACTGTTATCGAAGCCATAGGTGTTTGTTGTATAAACGCCGCGTATCGTGAATGCCTGTTCAAGTACATCGCCATTGGATGTATTCACCGAAAGGCTGACTTTATCACCTACCTGCAAATGAAGTTTCAAGGCTGCTGGTTGTCCGATCAGCAGTCCTTCGCGGTCATCAGCTGTCAGGAAATCGCCGCTGACAATTCCGGCGCGATACGGATCATTCGCTATAGATTGTGGGTCGATACCGTAAATCCGAACGCCGGATGATTCATCACCTGTGGAAAGAAAGCCACTGGCAAACAGACGCGGAGTTACGGCTTTCACCTGATCCAACGTTGCGATCTGAGCGGCAATCTGATCTGGATTCTCAACCAGGTCTTCCCATTTGAGGCTGGACTTGCTTTCATCATAGGATGCGGCACGTATTTGGATATGTCCGCTTTGTAGTTGAATGGCTGACTCAAGAGCACTGCCCATCTCTCCCTGAATGACGGAGGATAACAGCATCAACAAAGCCAGCCCGACTGCCACTGCCAGGGCGGAAAAGAAACTTCGGCGGCGGTTGCGACCAAGATCACGAAATGCCATTTTAAAAATTTGTATCATGGTTGCACCTATACAAAATGCAGGGCTTCGGCAGGTTCGCGCCGCCCGGCTTCAATTGCAGGAATAAGCGCTGCCAGCGCGGAAATGATCGCGACCGTGGATGCCCGCATGAATAATTTCTCAACACCCCAGGTGGGGTAGACTTTATCCTTAACGAGCGCCATGTAACTGGCAGCCTGTGTCAGGTTGCCAAAGTCAAGACCGTTTTTCATCAAAGCCCCATTGAGTGCCAACCCAAGGATGATACCCGCAGCAACGCCGACGAGACCAATCATGATCCCTTCGAGGATGAACAAAAGTGAGATCTGCCCCGGCTTGAGACCCATGGCGCCGAGCACACCAATTTCGCGCGTCCGTTCGTAGACTGCCATCAACAGCAGGTTGAGAATACCAACTCCTGCGATGGCAATGATAATCACGCTAAAAATGTTCATCACACCAGTCTTGGAATTGATGGCATTGGCAAGGTCGGGATAGTTCGCCTGGAACGATTCGATCTCATAACCAGATACACCAGATTTCAGACTGCTAATGACTTTATCTTCTTGACCAAGATGCTGTAGGAAGATCGCCACTTCGGTGGGGGCGTTCAGCTCATAAAGCGATTTCGCTTCACTTAAGGAGATGTACACGGACTGCTTTTCGATATCCGCCATGCCGAGATCGTAGATGCCTACAATGGTCATGGTACGTTGGCGCATCTCTTTGTGCTGTGAGCGTCCCACCATCGTAATGCGATCGCCAACTTTAACGTTCATTGCATCGGCGAGTCCCTTGCCGATCAGGATACTGTCTGTGTCGTCATTGGTGAGGTTACGTCCATCGGTAATATATTGACCGATGATATTTACCTTCAGTTCCTTCTCGGGCTCGAGTCCTGTAATGCCGACCGCGAATGCCCCTTCGCGACTGGTGACCAATCCACCGGTGTTGATGCGTTGTGTCGCAGCTTGCACCATCGGATTGGCTTCCGCCGCGCTGACCACAGCTTGTGTATCGGTCAACGGCAATAGCGGAGTTGAATTTGCTTGGGAACGATACCCTTCAGCATGGACTTGAATGTTGCCACCGAGAACTTTCACAGCATTTCCGTAAATTGCATCAGTAAAGCCGTTCATCAGTCCATCGTAGAACATCATCATTGCCAGCGTCAACGACATGGCAAGGACAATGATGACTGTGCGGCGTTTGTGGCGCCAGATGTTGCGCCATGCAAGACGCAGGTATAGTTGCATTGTTGCTCCTTTTCTCCTAAATGTTTCGAGAATGAATTTTTAAACACTAAGATTTTGTTGTATCGGCTGGTACAACCAGCCATTCTTTTAAAACTTCGATATCGCCCAGAGGTAAAGAACCAGGTGGCGCACCAAGGATCCGTTCCATCGAATCAGAATAGGCGCCGATCAAAGCCTCAAGACGTTGTAATGCGTCGGGAGGCGGATGATCTACCAGTAATAATTCGACGAGCTTGTCTTCAAAACCATGCGACAGCCCCACAAACATATTCGCAAATTGCTCAGGGTATTTTGTTGAAAACACACCTTCGTTCATCCCTTGTCGGACGATCTCCGCCAGCATCGGCGCAATCCGCTTGATTGATGCGGCTTCCTGCTTCTGACGCATAATGGCGTTTGCATCTGCATGCCATACACGGAACAAGTCGAGCATGAAAGATTTTTGCGATACCTTCCATCGTCCGGCGGTATCGAAATAACGCCGAAGTTTTTCGATGGCAGATAAATCCTTTGCATCCACAATGGGGCGCAGCACCTGCTCGGCATCATCCAATATCCGTTCGATCAGCCCATCGAGCAAAGCCTGTTTTGAATCGAAGTAATGGTAAAAAGCACCCTTTGAGATATTCAATGCATCCAGAATATCCTGAATGGACATTTGTTCGTAGCCTTTGGTGTACACCAACTTGCGAGCGACAACCAAAATCTCATTGCGCCGAGCAGCGTAATCTTCTTCTTTTACAATTCTGGGCATATTACACCTTTTAATAAACCGACTGACGGTTTATTATTCGGCGAGATTATATGTCTGACATTAGTTTAAGTCAATAGAGATTGATCAAGCTTAGTTTTAGGAGCAAACGCGCTTACGCTTCTTCCTCAGCCGCAACCTGCTTACGCTTCGAGAATCCGAATCTTACCCCGATCATTTTCATAATCAACCCCGCTCTCCAAAAAGCGACCGCCGCCATACCGTGTGCCAGCACTGCAAACAACGGCGGAGTCTGGTTTGTGTAATACATCCAGCATTCGCGAGTTGTACCCCACACCTCAAGATAATATCCAAGTGCAGAACCGGCGATAAATGTTAGTAATGCATAACGATAATTTGTCGGAGTGATAATGAGCAGAATGCATAACGCCAGTGCGAACCAAGTATAGGACTTGTCAAATGTTGGAGCAACAAAGATCAGCATCAGGCTTAGAAAAGAAGCGAAAGTAATCCAGTAAAGAAATCTAAAAAATGCTTTTCCTTCGTGCTCCTTAGTAACCTTTGTGGTTAAGAAAAGTAACCCTCGTGTAATCCGATCAATAGATAATGACGCAATGGGCCACGCCGGAATAATCCAAAGAGGAGGTCTTTCGCTCGTATAGTAATGCCAGAGATTCGTTTGCGTGCCCCATGATTCGATGGCAAGCCCGCCGCAGATACCTACAAAGACAATCAAGAAATCTGTTTTGAGATTTGCGCGCGCAATGATCGTAATGGACATGAAGCCGAAGATGCCCAGCAAAAGCCAGTCCATGTAACGCCACCATGAGCCGTTCCAATCAACGTATTTAAAATACTCCTCGGCAAGCGGCCACCAAACGTAAATGATCAGGAAGATGGTGAGCAGAAAACCGCCCAGCAAAATACTGCTATCTCGAGTCCAAAAGTTTTTGAGCATATTGCGTAACCAGCGCATGCGCGAGATTATAGCAGTGGTAATCAAATGAAATGTCGTTTGAAACTAAATAACTATAAGTTATAAATGGCTTGCCTTTTTGCAGGCTCTCACATAGAATAGTTTTATCTATGGGGTTATGTTTATTCAAATCAACATGTAGGAGATGCACCGGTCTTGGTAATTTTGAATTTCAATAGTCTCACCAGTAATTTTTTTTGATAATCCATAAGAGGAGAATGGCATGAAAAAATATTGGTTCACATTGAGTTTGATTTTAGTTTTAGTTGCAAGCCTCAATTTTCAATTTGTTCAAGCAGAGCAGGGACCCGTGCATACATTAATTCCCACCGGTAGCGATTATAGAGCAGACACACTTCAGCGCTTTGCCCAAGCCGCTGTACAGCGCGATACCAACGGCATTGTGGATCTGTTGGTCTTGCCGATCACTTATGGTACAGATGCGTTCAATACTACGAATGGTGAACGCCAAAAGAATCTCACATTAGCAGATGGACGCCGCAGTCAAGTGGAAGACGCTTGTAATGCAGTCAAATTGCCTAATCAGACTTGCCGTGTAGTTTTAGCTCCCGTATTGATTCGTTCAGATGCTTATCTGCAAACTAATCTTGATCTGTTCGCTTCAGACATTGATGGCATGTATATCCTGGGGGGTGATCAAACCATTGCCATGCAAGTGGTTGCCAATACACCATTTGAAGAACGCATGGCAAATGCTTTCAATCTTGGCGCTGTGGTCAGTGGCAATAGTGCTGGTATGGCGGTTGAATCCCGTAACATGATCAATGGTTTTGTTGGTAACTATGGACCTGAGAATGCCTTCCAACAAGGGACGGTTGATCTATGGTTATATGACGATCCAACTGATGCCACACGCGGATTAAGCTTTGGCCTGTCTAATGCGATCTTTGAACAACATATTTTTCAGCGCGGTCGCTTGGGACGCTTGATCAATGCCAGCTACACCTCGGGTTTGCTTGGTATTGGCGCGGATGCTGAAACTGCCGCGGCTATTGTCAACGAATCAACGTTGACCGATGTCACTGGCGCGACAGCCGCCGTTATCGTTGATCTACAAACCTATAATGCTACTGGTCATTTTGCAGGACCTACCAACAGCCTTGCGCTTCACAACATTGCGACGCATCTGATTCCACAAGGTGGTTTTGGATACGATATTACATATCGTCGCCCAATCGTTGATGGACACACGCTTCCGGCGCCAACGATAGCTGGTCGCAACTTCAATGCTTTGCACGTGCCCTCAGGCTACGGTTCCTTAATTCTAGCTGGTGACTTGAGCAGTGATCGCGCTGGATTAGTGTCTCAACGTTTCGCTGCTTTGAGTGGCGGACAAAGCAACGCCAAGCTTGTAGTACTTACATTGGGATATGCAAAAAGCACTGACGCGCAAGCCGATGCTAAAGTGTTTGCTTCAGCTTTGCAAACGCAAGTAACAAACCCTGTTCAATGGTTCGTCGTTGACTCAAAAGTGAATCAAAGTGCAGTTCAAAGTGCAATTACCAATGCAACCGGCATTCTCGTTACCGCGCCTGATCAATCGCTGGTATTAAATGCTTTTGCAAGCGTGCCGAACATCACATCAGCTTTGCGAAGCGCGTGGAGTGGCGGAAAAGTGTTACTTGCCGATAACGCCGCTGCTGCGGCGTTAGGTCAGGCAACCAGCACCGATGCAACACCAACTTCTGCAAGTCTCGAAGATGACTCGATGGGCGATTTCCTGCTTAGTGGCGTAACAGTTCAACCTGGCTTGAATTGGATTTCAGGCGTGGCAGTTGAGCCGCGCATGGTCATGGATCGTCACTGGGGTCGCGTTTACAATCAACTTTACCGCAACCACAATTTGCTTGGCGTTGGTGTGGATGTAAATACTGCGATTGTCATCACCTCCAGTAGTGCAACTGTTTCAGGCGCCAATGTGGCTTTGGTTGCTGATGGTCGCTATGCAAGTTATGCACTGGGCACAAATAATGCCCTAAGTGCGCGTTATGTGTTGCTCGATACTTATATCAATGGCGATACTGTAACGCCATAAACAATCTCTAAAATACATAAAAGCCAGGCGTAAGCCTGGCTTTTATGATTCATGCAATCCGTAAATAATTCTGCTATGATAATAACTATGGATACAAATAACTTCGTAACGCAGAGCCTTACCGCCCCGCGTGTTTTGCGAATTTTATCTGCCGCCCTCAATGCAGTGGATCCATATATTGCTGTGCAAAAAAATCTCCCAACGCTTACAGGCAGGGTTTATGGATTGGGAATTGGAAAAGCTTCCATCCCAATGCTAACCGCTCTTGCGGAACATTATCCACTCTCGGGTGCACTTGCCATCAGCAAACACGCCTCAGCGCTTAACTCAAACCTGTTTCCTGTTTTCTTGGGTAGTCACCCCATCCCTGACTCACGTTCACTGGAAGCAGGTCAACGCGTTTTAGATTTTGTCTCTGCATTGGGCGAGGAAGATACATTGGTATGTTTAATTTCCGGTGGTGGTTCTGCATTGGTCACTGCGCCTTATGCTGGAATAACGCTTGACGATATGCAAGCGCTCACTTCGTTACTCTTATCCTGTGGCGCGCGCATTGACGAGATCAATACCATTCGCCGTAGCCTGGATAAAATTAAAGGTGGCGGCTTGGTGCGTGCGACAAAGTCAAAGGTCGTTAGTCTGATTCTTTCGGATGTGATCGGTAATCCGCTTGAAGCCATTGCATCCGGCCCAACCTATCCCAACCCAACGACCCATGTAGATGCTTTGAAGATTTTGAGAAAATATAAAATTGAGAAACATGTATCAGATTCTATTCGCTGCACCCTGGAGTCTGAAAGCTTGCTATCGGATATTTGGAAACAAGCTCCCAGACTCCAGAATTTAATTATTGGCGATAACAAACTTGCCGCGCAAGCCGCATTGATACAAGCGCAACGAGAAGGCTTTACGGCAGAGATATTGACAAATGAATTACAGGGCGAAGCAAGTGATA
>Ga0302322_100001242_pt1 | contig 20678 bp, 13 predicted proteins | sample Fen_T0_2_FD_203757 | JGI IMG/M metagenome (GOLD analysis project Ga0302322, IMG submission 203757) | Peat permafrost microbial communities from Stordalen Mire near Abisko, Sweden - Fen_T0_2 | ecosystem: Environmental > Terrestrial > Soil > Wetlands > Permafrost | place: Sweden: Abisko...
CCGTCGACGGCGGCTCGGTCGAGGTGGCCGAGGACGCAGCGGCCGGGTACATCGACCACGTTCTCGAGCACTTCGGCTCGCCGCTCGACGGCCTCCGAATCGCCGTCGACTGCGCGAACGGCGCCTTCTCCACCATCGCACCGGGCGTCTTCGAGCGCCTCGGGGCGCAGGTGACGACCGTTGCAGCCGATCCGGACGGGACGAACATCAACGTGGGGTGTGGCGCCACGGATCTGGCCCTGCTGCAAGACGTCGTGCGCACCGGAGGCTATGACCTCGGGGTTGCGTTCGACGGCGACGGCGACCGGATGCTCGCCGTCGACGAGACGGGAGCGGCGCTCGACGGCGACCAGATCCTTGCCGTGCTCACTCTCGCGCAGGGAGTCGATACGGTGGCGGTCACGACCATGACCAACCTCGGGTTCCACCGGCTGATGGCCGAGCGGGGCATCAGGGTGCTGACGACCGACGTCGGCGACCGGCACGTGCTCGCGGCGATGCGAGCCGAAGGGGCGGTGCTCGGCGGCGAACAATCGGGCCACGTCATCTCGCTCGAGGGCCACCTGACCGGCGACGGGTTGGCCGCCGCGCTGCTTCTCTGCCGGTCGCTCGACGGTCGCTCGCTCGCGGCCGCAGCTGCTGTGATGGAGCGCCTGCCGCAGGCGAAGGAGAACGTCCCGGTGACGCGCCCGGGCGTCTCGCCGGAGGTCGCCGACGAGGTCGCACGGCTCGGCGAAGAGCTCGCCGGCCGGGGCCGGATCCTCGTTCGCCCGTCCGGAACCGAGCCCCTCGTGCGCGTCCTCGTCGAGGCCGAGAGCGAGGAGGAAGCCGCAACCCTCTGTGGTAGAGTCGCCCATCTCGTCCAACAGGAGCACGGGTAGACGAAACGGTCTATTTCGAATTGAATGAGGTGATCCTCGTCGGTGCCGACGGGGCGAGGAGAGGAGTTCTCGGGTGTGCGGGATCATCGGATATGTCGGTTCGCGGGAGTGCAAGGCATTGCTGTTGCACGGGCTCGAGCGGCTCGAGTACCGCGGCTATGACTCAGCCGGGATCGCGCTTCTCGAAGATGAAGGGCTTATCTACAAGCGAGCCGTTGGCAACCTGCAAAACCTGAAGCGCGAGGCAGGAGAAGCCGGTTCGCCGGCGACCACCGGGCTTGGCCACACGCGCTGGGCGACCCATGGTGGCGTCACGGAGGCGAATGCTCACCCGCTCGCCGGTGACGATCCTGCCGAGGTCGCGATCGTCCTCAATGGGATTGTCGAGAACTATCGCGAGCTGCGCGAGCGGCTGCTCGATGCCGATCATGTCTTCACGTCGGAGACGGACGCCGAAACGGTCACCCACCTGATCGAGGAGCACTACGACGGTGACCTCGTCGAGGCGACCCGCCTCGCGTTCAACGAGCTCGAGGGGCACTTCGCGTTCGTCGCGATCCACCGTGACCATCCGGGCCTGCTCGTGGGGGCACGCCATCAGTGCCCGCTCGTCGTCGGTATCGGCCGCGGCGAGACGTTCCTCGCCTCGAACGCCGCCGCCTTCCTGCGCGAGACGCGCGAGGTGCACTTTCCCGAGGACGGCGACCTCGTCGCGATCACACCCGACGGGGCCTGCTTCGTGCGCGCGGAGGACGGCAGCGCCGTCGAGCGTGAGCTGATCGAGCTCGACTGGGACGACGAGAGCGCCGAGAAGGCCGGCTTCGAGACGTTCATGCTGAAGGAGATCTACGAGCAGCCGGAGGCCGTCGCCGAGACGATCGGCGACCGCGTGCGCCACGGCAAGCTCGAGCTCGAGGGAATGCTGGACGACGACGCGCTGAAGGTGCTCCGCCGCATCGTCATCCTGTCGGCCGGCACCTCGTACCACGCTGCCGTGGCCGCCCGCTACGCGATCGAGGAGTGGGCGCGCGTGCCGGTCGAGCACGATATCGCCTCGGAATGGATCTACCGCAACCCGGTGCTCGACGCGAGCACGCTCGTGATCGGGATCTCGCAGTCGGGCGAGACGCGCGACACGATCGCGGGGATGAAGCTCGCCCGCGAGATGGGTGCGCGCACCGTTGCGATCACGAACATGATGGGCTCGCAGATCACCCGCGAGGTCGACTCGGTGCTCTACACGCGCGCCGGGCTCGAGGTGAGCGTCGCCGCATCGAAGACCTTCACGGCGCAGGTGAGCCTGCTCTTCCTGGTGGCGCTCAAGCTGGCGCAGGTGCGGGAGACGCTGCCGCCGGACGAGCTGACGTTCATCCTCGACGAGGTCTATCTCCTGCCGGAGAAGATCCAGGCGTTCCTCGAGGGCGACCATCCGATCGACGAGATCGCGCAGCGCCACTTCGACAAGCCGTTCTTCCTCTACCTCGGCCGGCACATCGGCCTGCCGGTCGCGCTCGAGGGCGCGTTGAAGCTGAAGGAGATCTCGTACATCCCGACCGAGGCGTACTCGGCCGGCGAGATGAAGCACGGCCCGATCGCGCTGCTCGACGAGTCGACCCCGGTCGTCGTCGTCGCGACGCGCAGCCACGTCTACGACAAGATGGTCTCGAACATCCAGGAGGTCCGCGCGCGCGGCGCTCACGTGATCGCGATCGCGACCGACGGGAACGAGGACATCCAGCACCACGCGGACGACGTCATCTTCATCCCCCGCTCACCGGCGTTCCTCCAGGCCGTGCTCGCCGTCGTCCCGCTCCAGCTGCTCGCCTACCGGATCGCGCGCCTGCGCGGCCTCAACGTCGACCAGCCGCGGAACCTGGCCAAGACCGTCACGGTCGAGTAGGGCTGTGGCGACAGGCTTCAGCCTGTCGTCCGGGTTCCGGGCCTCTCGGAAGGTGCGAGCCCGAGGGATAAGCTGACCTCTCATGGTCTGCCCGAGCTGCGCCACCGAGAATCCGCAGGGGAAGAAGTTCTGCATCGAGTGCGGTGCGCCGCTCGCGCTCGCGTGCGCCTCGTGCGGTGCCACCCTCGTGGGCAACGAGAAGTTCTGCGGCGAGTGTGGCGCGCCTGCCACTACCGGGGTTGCACCGGGGACGGGAGCGCCATCTGCCCGCGAGGCCCCTGTCGCCGAGCGCCGCCTCGTCTCCGTGCTGTTCGCCGATCTCGTCGGCTTCACGACGCTCTCCGAGTCGCGTGACTCGGAGGAGGTGCGCGAGCTTCTCTCCCGCTACTTCGACACCTGCAGCCGGCTGATCGGCCTCTACGGCGGCAGCGTCGAGAAGTTCATCGGCGACGCGGTGATGGCCGTCTGGGGCACACCGACGGCGACGGAGGACGACGCCGAGCGCGCCGTTCGCGCCGCGCTCGACCTCGTCGCGGCCGTCTCGGCGCTCGGCGACGAGGTGGGAGCGCCCGATCTCCGGGCCCGGGCGGGTGTCCTCACGGGGGAGGCCGCGGTGACGATCGGCGCAGCGGGGCAGGGAATGGTTGCCGGCGACCTCGTGAACACGGCGTCGCGGGTGCAATCGGCCGCCGAGGCGGGCACGGTCTTCGTCGGTGACGCGACGCGGCGGACGACCGAGCAGACGGTCGTCTACGAGGATGCAGGCTCGCACGAGCTGAAGGGGAAGGAAGGGCTGACGCCGTTGTGGAAGGCGTTGCGAGTCGTCTCGGGCGCCCGAGGCTCGCTCAAGTCGACCGGGCTCGAGGCGCCGTTCGTCGGGCGTGACCGGGAGCTTCGCCAGATCAAGGATCTCTTCCACGCCTCCGCCGAGGAGAGAAAGGCCCACCTCGTCTCGGTGACGGGAATCGCCGGCATCGGCAAGTCGCGTCTCTCATGGGAGTTCTACAAGTACTTCGACGGCCTCCCCCAGTTGACGTACTGGCACCGCGGCCGCTGCCTCGCCTACGGCGAGGGTGTCACCTACTGGGCGCTTGCCGACATGGTGCGCATGCGCTGCCGGATCGCGGAGGACGACGATTCCGTAGCAGCTCTCGAGAAGCTGCGCTCGGCGCTCGAAGAGCACATCGCCGACCTGGAGGAGCGGCGCTTCGTCGAGCCGCGGGTCGCGCAGCTCCTCGGTCTCGGAGAGCACGAGACCCGTGACCGGCAGGACCTGTTCGCGGCCTGGCGGCTCTTCTTCGAGCGGCTCGCCGACGTGTATCCGACCGTGCTCGCGTTCGAGGACATGCAGTGGGCGGATACGAGCCTGCTCGACTTCGTCGAGTACCTGCTCGAATGGTCGCGCAACTCGCCGCTCTACGTGATCACGCTCGCCCGCCCCGAGCTGCTCGAGCGCCGGCCGACGTGGGGGGCCGGGCACCGCAACTTCAGCTCGATCTATCTCGAGCCCCTTCCGCCCCCTGCGATGGACGAGCTGCTCGCCGGCCTCGTGCCCGGCCTGCCGGGCACCGTTCGTGAGCAGATCCTCGAGCGGGCCGAAGGCGTGCCGCTGTACGCGGTCGAGACCGTGCGGATGCTGCTCGACCGCGGCCTCCTCGTCCAGGACGGTCCCGCTTACCGGCTGACGGGGCCGGTCGAGGCACTCGAGGTGCCGGAGACGCTGCACGCTCTCATCGCGGCCAGGCTCGACGGGCTGTCGGCGGAGGAGCGGAGGCTGCTTCAGGACGCGGCGGTGCTCGGGAAGACGTTCACGCGCGAGTCGCTCGCCGCCCTTGCGGGAGACGATGCCGAGATCGACTCGCTGCTCGCGTCCCTCGTCCGCAAGGAGGTGCTGGGGGTGCAGGCCGACCCCCGCTCGCCCGAGCACGGGCAGTACGGGTTCCTGCAGGACCTGGTGCGTCACGTCGCGTACGAGACGCTGTCGAAGCGCGAGCGCCGGATCCGCCACCTCGCGGCCGCCGAGTACCTGATCGCCGCCTTTGCCGATGACGACGAAGTGGTCGAGGTCGTCGCCTCCCACTACATCTCGGCGTTCGCGGCCGCACCCGACGCCGACGACGCAGCGGAGACGAGGGAGAAGGCGCAGCTGATGCTGGCCCGGGCCGGAGATCGCGCAGCATCGGTCGGTGCGGCAGCCGAGGCGCGGCGCTACTTCGAGCAGTCCGCCGCGCTCGTTGATGCTCCGTCGGCAAGGGCCGTGCTCCTCGGCCTCGCAGGCGAGATGGCCGCGAGAGCCGGTGATCCGAACGCAGCCAGCGGGCTTCTCCAGGAGTCGATCGAGCTTCACGAGCAACAGGGAGACACGCATGCAGCCGCCCGCGTGATGTCGAGGCTCGGGGTCGTCGACGGCTTCACGGGGCGCCGCGACGCGGCGCTCGCCCGGATGGAGCGAGCCTTTGCCGTCATCTCGGCGGACGAGCCGGACGAGGACATCGCGCTCCTGGCGGCGCGCCTCGCGGTCGCGTACTGGTTCAGCGGCGACCTCGTCCGTGCAGCCGAGCGGGCCGAGCTGGCGCTGGACATCGCCGAGGCGCACGCCTACCCGGAGGCGCTCGCGATCGCGCTCCGTGCTCGTGGTGCGATCGCCGAGAGCCGGGGTCACGCCCAGGAGGCGGAGGGACTGCAGAAACAGTCACTCGTGATCAGTCTCGCCCACGATCTCTCGGAGGACGCCAGCACCAGCTACTTCATCCTCTCCGACCAGTGCTTCCGGCGCGATGCGTACCTCGATGCGCTCGGATACCTGGACGAGGCGCTGACGCTCTCGCGGAAGCGCGGCCATCGCCCGTACGAATGGGCCGTTCTGGCGGAGACGACCTACGCCCTCTCCATGCTCGGGCGCTGGGACGAGGCGCTGGGGGTCGGGGACGAGTTCACGAAGGAGCAGATCGACTCCGGCGGGGTCGTGCTCAGCCTGCTCCAGTCCGGAGTGGACATCCATATCCAGCGGGGCGAGCTCGACGAGGCGCGACGACTCTTCTCGCTGTTTGCGCGCCTCGATGGGTCGACCGACGTCCAGGACAGGGCCGTGTTCCTCTCCACGCGGGCAGCGCTGCACCGGGCGGAGGGCCGGCTGCACGAGGCGCTCGCGGACGGTGAGGCGACCATCGAGACGGCGTCCACCCTCGGGATCGCCTTCCAGGGCGTCAAGTGGGCCGTCGTCGAGGCAATCGAGGCGGCACTCGAGCTGGGTGAGTCGGCGAAGGCCGAGGAGCTGCTGACGACGATCGAGTCCATTCATACCGGCTCCCGGCCGCCCTATCTCGATGCCCAGGCGCGGCGGTTCCGCGCCCGCCTCGCCGGGGACGCCGCAGGCTTCCGGGCCGCAGCTGCCAGGTTCCGCGTGCTCGGGATCCCGTTCTGGCTGGCGGTCACGTTGCTCGAGCTCGGCGAGGAGCCCGGCCTCGCCGAGGCGCGCGAGATCTTCGAGCGGCTCGGAGCGGCGCCCTGGCTCGAGCGGGCCGCGGCCGCTGCCCCCGCGCCGCAGCCGCACGTCCCCGCCTGACCTCGCCGACCCGGCGAGGCGCAAGGACACGAGCTGCGTTACGTCGTTGCCGCGGTTCGATTTCACACCCCGACTGCTGCGGGGCGATCTCGCAGCAGGCGACCCCGGCCCCGGCTGCTCGTACCCCGGTTGGGGGATGACGCAGCCATGACCGTGAACTACCTTCGTTGCCTCAGCGGGTAACCCCGCTTGAGCTGCCGTCCTCGTGACGGCTTCTGCGACGCCAAGCCTGCGTTCCCCGCTGTCACGCAAACACGCTGTTGCAACCGCAGCAGGGAACGAAGGGGGACGTTCGTGAACCGCAAACTGTTGCTCTCGGTGCTCGCATTCGCGGCGCTGGTCGCCTTCTCGTCGGTCTCGATCTCGGGGGCGGCCACGCGGAAAGCCGCCGGCGGAGAGCCGGGAATGGGACCTGCGCACTGGTACGCCCCGGGGGCGTTCGGCACGTGGGGGAACGTGCGGGCCGCTCCCCGGGCCGGAAAGAGCGCCCTCGCCGTCGACCCGCTCACCAACACGGGGCCCGGCGAGGTCATGCCGACGACCCGGACGCACCTCATCTTCTGGCTCCCGTCCGGCTTCCACTACAGCTCGAGCGTCGGGGACGGCAACTACGAGTCCCAGATGATCAAGTACTTCCAGGACGTCGGCGGGTCCCAGATCCTGAACACGACGACGCAGTACACCGGCACCAACGGCACGCCGGCCGACACCTCCACGTTCATCGACTCGATCGTCGACACGACGGCGTTTCCCCACACAGGCGCCGACGTGGCCCACGCGGTCACGCAGGGCGATCTCAACCAGGAGGTCTTCAACCAGATCGGCGCCCATTCGGGCTGGAATCTCGGCCTCAGCGACATGTACTTCGTGTTCCTTCCGAACGGGCTCGTCGACTGCAACAACGCGCTCACGAGCTGCAACACGAACGCGTACTGCGCGTACCACACCTACGGCTACTCGGGTGGGACGGACGATGCAGCCCACGACTTCATCTGGGCGGACATCCCCGACAATCGCAGCCCCGGCACCACGCTCGGTGGCTGCGGCCGGTCGAACGTCACCGGTGACGAGTCGGCCGACACGACGCTGAGCTCGGTCGAGCACGAGCACCTGGAGGCGGTGAGCGACCCGCGGCTCAATGCGTGGATGGATTCCACCGGGGCCGAGAACGGCGACAAGTGCAATCGCGAGATGGGCGTCGCCGACTCGTCGGCCACGATCGCCAACAACTACCTCGGCGGCGGCGCTGCCGACCTCTTCCGCATCCAGCGCGAATGGTCGAATGCCGTCTCGGGGTGCGCGGCGAGCTACACGACGACGGGCTCGGGGGTGGAATCGCCGGTTCCCTCGGGAGGCGATGCCACGGCATCCGTCGTCGAGCCGACGATCCCCGGGAACAACGGTGACCAGCTCCACTACTCGATCTCGTTCCACAACCCGAGCAACCAGGACGATGTGTACTCGGTCGTCGCCACCGTCGGCTACGCGGGCGGCGTCTCGGGCACGACGACCTTCAACCTCGGTGACCTGGCGCCACATCAGACCGCGACGCGGAGCTTCACGGGCACGGTCTCCGGTGGGCCGCTCGCTGCCGGAACGGTGTTGACGACCTCGGTGACCTTCGCGTTCGCCGACTCGACCGGCACGGCGCAGCCGGCGCTCTCGCGCTCGGCGACGTCGACCGTCTCGAATGCCCCGCCGGCGTTGTCGTTGCCGGGGGCGCAGACGCAGGACTTCAACGATCCGCTCACGTTCGGGATCTCGGCGACGGACGCCGACGCGGGCGACGCCGTGTCGCTCTCGGCGAGCGGCCTGCCTGCCGGGCTCTCGTTCACCGACAACGGCGACCGCACCGGAACCGTCTCCGGGACGATCACGGCGGCACCGGGGCCGTACTTCGTCACCTTCTCGGCGAACGACCACCATCAGCTGGCGCCCACCAGCGGGACCGTGCTGATCGTGGTCACGCGCGAGGAGACGACGACGGTCTACAACGGCGTCACCGGGGACGTTCTCGACGGCAGCACCGTCACGCTCTCCGGCCTCCTTCGCGAGGACGGCGTCACGCCACTCGCAGGCAAGAGCCTGACCCTGACGCTCGGCTCGGGCGGGAGCACCCAGACCTGCTCGGCCACCACCGACGCGTCGGGCGTCGCGAGCTGCGCGATCCTCGTCAACCAGCCGGTCGGGCCGCACCCGGTCTCGGCGGCCTTCGCCGGCGACACGCTCTATCTGCCGTCGTCCGGTGCGGACTCCGTCGTCGTGTACACGGCAAAGTCGCTCAAGCAGGACACGCTGGCCCAGGCGATCGCCCTGCTACCCGGAGCCACGAAGCAGGAAGCAGACAGGCTGAGGGACGTGATCAAGAAGCTCAACGACTCGCTCGACCCGTCGCTCTGGGTGGACGGCAACCACGTGTCCAGGAAGCACGGCGACAAGGTGTTCTCGAGCGAGAAAGATGCGGTCGGAAAGCTGGTGGACCTGATCCGGAAGGGCTCTCTCCCCGACGCCACGCTGCAGGGGATGATCGACAAGCTCGTCCATGCCGATCGCATCCTTGCCGAGGGCGCGATCGCCGGCTCGAGCGACGCGCACAAGACCGCGGAGGCCCAGGAGGAGCTCGTGAGGGCGGCAGACGACGCCTTGCACGGCCGCTTCGGCGATGCGATCGAGCACTACCGGAACGCCTGGAAGAAAGTGAGCTGAGGAGGCGCGCAGGGCCGTGCAAGAAGGGCGATGCGTGGGGCCTGCCCGGAGCAGGCCCCGCGCGTTCGCTACCGTGGCGTTCGAGGAAGGAGAACACCGTATGACTCGCATCGACCCCAGGCGCATCGCTCCCGCAGTGCTCGTGCTTGCGCTGGCTCTCGCGCTACCGCTCTCCGTCTCCGCGGCGGGGCGGGCCGGCGCCGCCGCCACGCAGTCGCGCCACACGGGTGCGGCGTTCGCCTTCGGACGGGTCGGTGGCAACATCGCCCCGTTCACCGTGACGATCGCCCGCAACGGCACGGTCTCCTCGGCCGGCGCAACGCCGGGGTCGAGCCTCGCCCCGCGGGTGTCGCTCGACGGGCTCGACGGCCTGCTCAGGCTGGCGCGTGCCGAGGGCTTCTTCTCACTGCCGCACGTCGTCGTCTGCAGGGGCTCGTTGCCCGATTTCGCCGGGCAGTTCGTCACGATCACGACCGGCGGGACGACGAGGAAGGTCACCGTCCGCGGCGGCTGCCGCCCGGGCTTCACGGAGCTCTACGCCGTCGTCAGCGCCGTCGCCGGAGCCGTCCAGGCCTGACCGTCCCGGCCTCGTCCGGCCCGAATGTTTAGGGTAAGCCGGTGCCGGCCGCGCTCTCGCTCCCGTCCGATCCCGAAGGCCTGATCCGGAGCCGCCAGTACCGCGTGCTGCTCGTGATCGCCTCTCTGATCGGGCTGCTCGTCTCGGCTGCGTCCTGGTGCTTCCTGGAGCTCGTGCACGAGATCCAGGTTCAGGTGTACGAGAAGCTGCCCGGCCACCTCGGCTTCGACAGCGTTCCCACCTGGTGGCCGCTCCCCTGGCTCGCGCTCGCCGGCCTCCTGACGGCGGTCGCAATCCAGCGGCTTCCGGGCCGTGGGGGCCACGTGCCCGCCGAGGGTCTCAAGACCGGCGGCGCCCCGACGACGCCCATCGATCTTCCCGGCGTGCTGCTGGCGGCGACCGCGACTCTCGGCCTCGGGCTCGTGCTCGGCCCGGAGGCGCCGCTGATCGCACTCGGCATGGGGCTCGGGATCCTCGCCATGCGGCTCGTGAAGAAGGACGCGCCGCAGCAGGCGCTCGGCCTGATGGCCGCTGCCGGGAGCTTCGCAGCCGTCTCGACGATCTTCGGCTCGCCCGTGATCGGCGCCGTCCTGATCATCGAGGCGACCGGTCTCGGGGGAGCAGTCCTCCCGCTCGTCATCCTCCCGGGCCTGCTCGCCGCCGGGATCGGGTCGATGGTGTTCATCGGCCTGGGATCGTGGTCGGGGTTCAGCACCAGCGCCTGGCAGCTGACCCCGTTCACGTTGCCGCCGTTCGGCGGCCCCGGCTGGGGCGACTTGTCCTGGACGATCGTGGTGGCCGTTGCGGCAGCCGTCGTCGCATTCGCGATCATGGAGCTCGCGCGCTGGAGCAAGCGCCTCGTCGAGACCCACCCGTACCTCCTGACGATCGTCGCCGGCCTGGCCGTCGGTGCGCTCGCGATCGGTTTCGCCGAGGCGACCGGCAAGTCCGAGAACGCCGTCCTGTTCTCGGGCCAGGAGGCGTTCGGATCACTCTTCGCGTCGGTGACGACCCTCTCCGTCTCGACGCTCGTGCTCCTCTTCCTCTTCAAGGGAGCCGCCTGGAGCATCTCTCTCGGAAGCTTTCGCGGCGGCCCCACCTTCCCGGCGATCTTCCTCGGCGTCGTCGCGGGGCTGATCGCGTCCCATCTGCCCGGCTACGCCGAGACCCAGGCGGTCGCGGCGCTCGTCGGCGCGATGTGTGTCTCGATCCTGCGGCTGCCGCTCTCGTCCGTGATGATCGCCCTCCTGCTCACGGTCAACGCCGGGCTCGCGGTAGCGCCGCTCGTCATCGTCGCGGTCGTCGTCGCGTACCTCGTGAGCCTGGGCCTCTCCGCATACGTGGACAACCGCGTCGGCCCACAGGCGTCGGAGGCCGACGCGACGAGCGGTGGTGCGCCGCCCGTCGCGTCTCCCGCCGGCCCCTAGAGGCTAGGTGCTGCGGGCTGCCGCGACCTCCGTCGCAAGCGGCTTGTCTCCGCGCATTGCGACCGACAGCACGCCTGCCAGCGCCGCGCCGACGAGCGGCCCGACGATGTAGATCCAGAGGTTCCCGAACTCGCCGGCGTAGATCGCCGGGTCGATCGAGCGGGCCGGGTTGAACGAGCCACCCGATGTCGGGCCTATCGTCACCGCGGCCGTGAAGATGAAGCCGCCGATCGCCACGGGTGCGAGGACGCCCTTCCAGGGGGCGGAGTCGTCGGTCGCGACGGTGATGATCACCGAGACGAACAGGAACACGGCGACGAGCTCGGCGCCCATCGCGCGCCAGTCCGGCACGCCGCTGCCGGGGTTCGTGACGAGCGACTTCTTGATGTCGTTTGTGTAGAGCAGCACCGCGACGAGGACGGCGATGAAGCCGCCGATGAGCTGCGCGACCCAGTAGGGGATCACGGCGGCCATCGGGAACTTGCGTCCGACCGCGAGGCCGAGCGTGACGGCTGGGTTGAAATGGCCTCCGGAGATCTGGCCGAAGGCGGCGATCATCAGGCCGAGACCGAGACCGAACCCGGCGGCGACCCCTGCCGACGCGATCGAGCCTGGCAGGTTGACGGACGCAGCGATGCCGCTGAAGCCGATGAAGAAGAAGCCGAAGGTCCCGACGACCTCGGCAAGTAGGCGGTTGCTCATCGTTGGTGCGTCCATGGTTTCCTCCCGAATGCAGAGTGTCAGGTCGCTCCGGTCCCGAGCGACAGGAGGACACTAAACCGCTCACCGGACCTCGCGCGCCCGGAACCGTCAGGCTCGACGCCTCGGCTATCCGACCGGCAGCGCACGGTATCCGCAGGCCTCGATCGCATCGCGGCACTCCGCCGATCGCACCAGCTCGCGGAGTGTCGCGATCCGGTCGTCGTCGGCGAGAGCGGCCGTCGTGACGAGCGCGAGCGTCTGCGTCGCGAGCGGGACGAAGTCGAGGTACTGCGCATTGCAGGCGGAGAGCACGCCCACGGCGCAGTCGGCGGCGTCCGCGTACACGGCGGCGGCCGCGGCGGTGTGCGAGCGGGCCTCGCGCCGGTAGCCGGCGAGCCCTCGCGGGTCGATCGAGTGCGCGGCGAGCCGGTTGTCCAGGAGCGCTCTCGACGAGGAGCCCGGCTGGCGGTTCGCGAGCCGAACGCCGGGCCGGCGAAGCGCGTCGACGCCGTCGATCCCGAGCGGGTTCCCCGGTGCGAGCATCAGCCCGACCTGCCGCTCCCAGGCGGCGATGGTGATCGCGCCCGCCGGGATGTCGTCGGAGACGACGAGCGCGAGGTGGCAGCGGGCGGCTACGAGAGCCGCGGCGCCGTTTGCGGAGCCGTCCGGGTCGGCGCGGAGGTCGCAGCAGGCGCTTCGTGCTCGCTCACCACGAAGTTGCTCGACGAGCTGGTCGAGCAACGGGTCCGTGGAGCCGGTCGCGAGGAGCGCCGCCTCGATCTCGGCAAGGGGTCGAAGCAGCTCGACCTCGACCTCGTCTCCCGCCGCGACTCCACCCGAGCCGACGGGCACGCGGACGAGGCCGTCGGCGCGCGCGAGGGAGCTGAGTACCGCGGCGCCGCGTCGCAGCGGCAGCGCGAGGAGATGGGAGGCGACGCGGCCGAGCCTGACGCGAATCCACTCCTCACTGCGTGGCGTCGACGGGATCTCGAGGGGCGCGATCGCCGTCGTGGTGCGGCGCCGTGCGATCGGGCGGCCGACGAGCTCCGCGAGGAGCCGGGCACCTAGCAGCTCGAACGCGAGCGCCGCCGAGACCGGGTAGCCGGGCACGCCGATCACCGGCGTCGAGCCGGCGAGGCCGAGCACGACCGGATGCCCGGGCCTGATCGCGACGCCGCGCGCCACGATCTGCCCCACGGCACCGATGACCGAGACCGCGTGATCGCCTGCGCCCTTGGCCGATCCGGCCACGAGCAGGACGAGATCGGCGTCTGCAGCGGCCTGCTCGAGCGCTGCGGCGAGGTGTTCCGGGTCGTCCGGAACGATCGGCCGGCGCTCTGCGATCCCGCCTGTCTCCTCGACCATCGCTGCGAGCATGAGCGAGTTCGTCTCGACGATCTGACCAGCCCCGGGATCGGTGCCGAGCGGCACGAGCTCGTCGCCGGAGGGCAGGATCACCACGATCGGCCGCCGGCCGACCGCGACCGACGTCTCGCCGACGGACGCCATGACAGCCAGGTCGGGGGGGCGGAGGCAGTGGCCCGCAGGGAACACGAGATCGCCCGCGGCGAGGTCCTCGCCCACCTGGCGCACATCGGTGTAGGGCACCACCTCGCGCTCGACGGTCGCACCCGCCTCGACCACGACGTCCTCGCGCCGCACGACCGCATCGGCCTTCGGCGGCAGCGGGTCTCCGGTGTCCACTGCGAGATAGGCGTCGGCGGTGAGGGTGACCGGTGCCCCGGCGGTCGCCGCCGCGGCGACGGCGATCCCGTCCATAGCGGCCGCGTCGAAGGGAGGCGAGGAGCGCGAAGCCACGATCGCGCGCGCGGTCACGCGGCCGGACGCAGCCTCGAGCCCCACGGTCTCCACCTCGATCGCCGTCAACCCACCTGCGGCGCGAAGAGCGTCGACCCACGCGTCGTACGACGTCTCGACGTCCTGGCCGTGCAGTGGTGTCATCGGTTCCCGGGCGGGACGGGCAGCCACCGGGCTGCGCGGGTACGGTTGCGGCACGATGACGCGGAAGCGGGAGGCGCCACCGCCCTACAGTACCTCCGTCGTCTGCGTGCTTCGGCTGCCGGGCGGAGAAGAGGTCGAGGACCGGCTCGCGGTGGAGGAGCCGCTCGAGCTCCGGATCGGCGGCAGCCCGGTGGCGGTGACGATGCGAACGCCCGGCCACGACGAGGAGCTGGCGCTCGGCTTCGCCCTCTCCGAGGGCCTGCGGCCGACCGGCGCCCGCCTGCCGGACGATCTCGCCGCGAACACGATCGAGCTGGAAGCGCCCGGCTTCGACCCCGCCCGCCTGGCGCGGTCGTTCTACACGACCTCCTCGTGCGGCGTGTGCGGCAAGGGCGCACTGGAGGCGATCGCTGTCGAGTCGCCGCGGGTCGAGAGCGGGCTCACGGTTCCGTTTGCGATCGTCCGGGGCCTACCCGACGTGCTTCGCGAGGCGCAGGCCGCCTTCGCCTCCACCGGCGGCCTGCACGCGACGGGGCTCTTCACGGCGACGGGGGAGCTCGTCGGTGCCCGTGAGGACGTCGGCCGCCACAACGCGATGGACAAGGTGATCGGACGGGCGTTCCTCGACGGGCTCCTGCCACTCGCGGATCACATCCTCTGCGTGAGCGGGCGCCTCTCGTTCGAGCTCGTCCAGAAGGCGGCGGTGGCGGGCTGCCCCGTGCTCGTGGCGGTCGGCGCTCCGTCGTCGCTCGCCGTCGAGCTGGCCGCGGATCGCGGCGTCACGCTCTGCGGGTTCGTCCGCGACGGTCGCGTCAACGTCTACACGCGGCCCGACCGGATCACCGCCTGAGCGCCCGCTCCACGTCCAGGCGCCGCGCGATCTCGAGCAGCGCGCGGGCGAGGATGGGCTCCGGCTCGCGGTCGAGCCAGACGAGGCCGACCGTCGTGATCGCGGCTGGCTTCACGAGCGGGATCGCCTTCATGCCCGGCGGCAGGTCGGATCCGTGCAGCCAGACGCCCGCCATCACGCTCGACCACCTCCCGTCGCGGACGTGCGAGATCAGCGTCTCGATCGAGTTCGTCTCGACCGTCGGGCGCGCCTCGGCTCCGGCCTCCTGGAAGATGCGGTCGAGGATGCGCCGGTTCTGCATGTCTCGCGTCAGCAGGCACAGGGGGAGCGTCGCCGCCTCGGCCCACGTGACGTCGCTCCGTGCGCCGAGCGGCCCGTTCGCGTGCGTGAGCAGGACGTACTGCTCACGGTAGAGCGGCAGGGTGCGCACGCCGCGAAGCGGCTCGGAGTCGAGATAGGTGAGCCCGAGCTCCAGCTCGAACTCGTCCAGCCCGCGCTCGATCTGGCGTGAGTTGAGGGAGTACACCGAGATCGTGATCCCCGGGTGGGTGGCGACGAGCGGCGTGGTCAGGAGCGAGACGCAGGGCAGTGACGTGGGGATCGCCCCGATCCTGATCTCGCCGGAAAGGCCGCCGTGCATTGCCTCCATCTCGGCGTCGAGCCCGTCGACGTCGGCGAGGATCCGCCGTGCCCACTCGAGCACACGCTCCCCTTCGGGCGTCAGCCCCTCGTAGCGCTGTGCGCGCCGCACGATCGGAAAGCCGACGTCGCTCTCGAGCCGCCGGATCCCCGACGAGAGCGTCGGCTGCGTGACGTCGCACGCGCGGGCGGCGCGGCCGAAGTGCTCCTCGCGGACGAGCGCCACGAGGTACGAGAGATGGCGCAGATCCATGTGCCCATGATAGACGGCGTCTATGAGTCGGTCGAGGCATTCACTTTGACGCCAGGCGCCGCGAACGGCCATGCTGTGCGGGTACCGACCCCCGAGGAGACGATATGCGCAACGGCAAGGCACGGCTGACCACCCCACTCGTCCGCGACGGCGGCGAGCTCCGGCCCGCGAGCTGGGACGAGGCGCTCGACCGCGCCGCCGCAGGCTTCGCCCGTGCCCGGACGCAGGACACGTCGACCTCGTTCGGGATCTTCTCGTGCTCCAAGGCGTCGAACGAGATGAACTTCCTGGCCGCGAAGTTCGCGCGCCAGGTGATGGGCACGAACAACATCGACTCCTGTAACAGAACCTGACACGCCCCTAGCGTCGTCGGTCTGGCGACGGTGTTCGGAGCGGGCGGCGGGACGTCGTCCTACGAGGACGTGGAGCAGACGGACGTGATCCTGCTGTGGGGGTCGAACGCGCGTGAGGCGCACCCGATCTTCTTCCACCACCTGCTCAAGGGCGTTCGCAACGGCGCCAGGCTGTACGTCGTCGACCCTCGGCGCACCTCGTCGGCGCAATGGGCCGACCGCTGGCTCGGCCTCGAGGTAGGCTCCGACATCGCGCTCGCGAACACGATGGCGCGCGAGATCATCCACGCGGGCCTCGCCAACCGGGCCTTCATCGAGCACTCGACCGAGAACTTCGAGGCGTTCGCCGAGTCGGTGGAGCCGTTCACGCTCGAGGAGGGCGAGCGGCTGACCGGCGTCCCGGCCGAGGTGATCCGCGAGACGGCGCACGCCTGGGCCCGTGCCGACCGTGCGATGGTCTGCTGGACACTCGGGATCACCGAGCACCACAACGGCGTCGACAACGTCCTCTCGCTCATCAACCTGGCGTTGCTCTGCGGCCATGTCGGCCGCTTCGGCTCCGGGCTCAACCCGCTGCGCGGCCAGAACAACGTGCAGGGTGGGGGCGACATGGGCGCGATCCCGAACAAGCTCGCCGGCTTCCAGGACATCGAGCGCGATCACGAGGCCCGCGCCCGGTTCGAGCAGGCGTGGGGGACGCCGATCAGGCCGCACTACGGCTGGCACCTGACGCAGATGTTCCACGCGATGGAGCGCGGCGAGCTGCGCACCGTCTACGTGATCGGCGAGAACCCGGCCCAGTCCGAGGCCGACATCAACCACACCCGCAAGCTGCTCGCCGGGCTCGACTTCCTCGTCGTGCAGGACCTCTTCCTCACGAAGACCGCGGCGCTCGCCGACGTCGTCTTCCCGTCGGCTGCCTCGTGGTGCGAGAGCGACGGGACCGTCACGAACAGCGAGCGGCGCGTGCAGCGCGTCCGCAAGGCGCTCGACCCGCCCGGCGAGGCGCGGGACGACATGTGGGTCCTCACGGAGCTGGCCCGCCGCCTTGGCTACGACTGGCCCGACCCGGTGGCCGAGGAGGTATGGGACGAGCTGCGGTCGCTCTCGCCCATGCACGCCGGCATGAGCTACGAGCGGCTCGAGGAGCTGGGCGGGATCCAGTGGCCGTGCCCCGACGAGACGCACCCCGGCTCGCGGATCCTGCACGAGCGCCTCTGGGCCGAGCCGCTCGGCGGGCCTCCGGCGCCGTTCAGCGTGCTCGAGGCGCGCGGCCCGGTCGAGGCCCTCGACGCCGACTATCCGATCCGCCTCACGACGGGCCGCCGGCTCGAGTCCTACAACACCGGGGCGCAGACGAACCTCTACCGCTCGCCGCTGCATCGGGGAGAGTCGCTCGACCTCTCGCCGGAGGACGCCGAGCGACTCGAGCTCTCGGACGGCGAGGTCGCGCGCGTCTCATCGCGGCGAGGCTCGGTGGAGGCTCCCGTGCGGATCGATCCGGCCCTGCGGCCCGGCCTCGCGTTCATGACGTTCCACTTCCCGGATCAGGTCGACACGAACCAGCTCACGATCGACGCCACCGACCCGAAGTCGGGCACGGCCGAGTTCAAGGCGGCCGCGATCCGGGTCGAGAAGATCGAGCCGGCCGCGCGCGAGGTGCAGGCGGGCGTGGCCGAGCCCGCAACCGTGGGCGGGCAGCAGTAGTGGACCTCCACCTCGTTCCCGGAGCCGAGCCGACGGGGGCCGAGCGCGAGGCGCTCGACCACGTCCTCGGCGCCGCGGTCGACGGGTGGGACGGCGGCTCGCGCCTCGACGGCCCCGACGGCAACACCGCGAGCACCGGGCATGCCGCGCGCGAGCGGCGCCACCTGCTCCTGCCGGCGTTGTGGGCGCTCCAGGAACGGATCGGCTGGATCAGCCCGGGCGGCCTCAACGAGCTCTGCCGGAGGCTCACGATCCCTCCCGCGGACGCCTACGGGGTCGCCACCTTCTACGCGATGCTCGCCGTCGAGCCGCGGCCTGCGCGTGTCGTGCACGTCTGCGAGGACGTCGCCTGCCGCTGCAACGGCTCCGACGAGCTGATCGCCCAGCTGGAGGAGCGTTTCGGGGGCGAGGGCGAGCTCTCCGACGACGGCTCCACCACGTGGTACCGGAGCCCCTGCCTCGGCCAGTGCGACCGCGCTCCCGCGGCGCTCGTCGGCGATGCCGGCCCGGAGCCGCACGAGCGGACGCTCGCGCCCACGACCGTCGCCTCGGTGCTCGAGGTGCTAGCGGGAGGTGAGCCCGGCGCGCCACCGGTGACGATGCTCCCCCAGGCCGGCGACCCGTCGCTGAGGCTGTTGCGGCGCGCTGCGGCCGGTGGCGCCCAGCACCTGGACGAGTACCGCGCGCACGGCGGTTACGCCGCCCTGCGGCGCGCGATAGAGCTCGGTCCCGAAGGTGTGATCCGCGAGCTGAAGGACTCGAAGCTGCAGGGCCGCGGGGGCGCCGCGTTCCCGACCGGGGTCAAATGGGAGGCCGTCGCGCGCCAGCCCGTTCGCCCGCACTACCTCGTTTGCAACGCCGACGAGTCCGAGCCCGGGACATTCAAGGACCGGGTTCTGATGGAGCTCGATCCTTTCTCTCTGATCGAGGCGATGACGATCGCCGCGTACGCGACCGGGTGCGAGCGCGGCTACGTCTACATCCGCGGCGAGTACCCGGAGCCGCAGCACGCGCTCGAGCACGCGCTGGAGGAGGCGCGGCTGCGCGGGTATCTGGGCGCCGACGTCATGGACGAGGGCTTCCATTTCGAGATCGAGATCCGCAAGGGCGCGGGCGCCTACATCTGCGGCGAGGAGACGGCGATCTTCGAGTCGATCGAGGGCAACCGCGGCGAGCCGCGCAACAAGCCGCCGTTCCCGGTCGTCGAAGGGCTCTTCGGCCAACCCACCGTCGTCAACAACGTCGAGACGCTCGTGAACGTCCTCGACATCGTCTCGGACTCCGGCCCGACCTACGCCGAGACGGGAACCGAGGCGTCCACGGGAACGAAGCTCTTCTGCCTCTCCGGCCACGTCGAGCGACCCGGCGTCTACGAGGTGCCGTTCGGCACCACGCTCCGCGAGCTGCTCGGCCTCGCAGGTGGGGTCGCGGGCGGGAAGGAGCTCCAGTGCATCCTGATGGGCGGCGCGGCCGGCGGCTTTCTCCGTCCCGACGAGCTCGACCTGTCGCTCACGTTCGAGGCGGCCCGCGAGGCGAAGACGACGCTCGGCTCGGGCGTCGTGCTCGTGCTCGACGAGACGGTCGACCTGCCGCGGCTGTTGATGCGCATCGCCGCGTTCTTCCGCAACGAGTCGTGCGGCCAGTGCGTGCCGTGTCGCGTCGGCACGGTCCGCCAGCAGGAGACGCTTGCGCGGCTCGTCTCCGGCAAGACGATGGGCGGCGTGCAGCGTGAGCTCGCGGTAATCGCCGAGGTGGGCCAGTGCATGCGCGACGCGTCGATCTGCGGCCTCGGCCAGACGGCGTCGAGCGCGATCGAGTCGGCGATCGGGCGACTGGGGGTGTTCTCGTGACGGACGTCCTGCTCGCGCCCCGCCGCATGATCGAGCTCGAGATCGACGGGCAAACGGTGCGCATCTTCGAGGGCGAGACGATTCTCGGCGCCTGCCGCCGGCTCGGCATCGACACGCCCACGCTCTGCTACGGCGACACCCTCGAGCCGGCGAACGCCTGCCGGGTGTGCGTCGTCGAGGTCGAGGGCTCGCGCGTCCTCGCTCCTGCCTGCTCCCGGAAGGCCGAGGCGGGCATGAAGGTCCAGACCGACTCGGAGCGCGTGCGGCACTCGCGGAAGATGGTGCTCGAGCTGCTCGCCTCCTCGGTCGACCTCTCCACGACCGACGTCGCCCCCGGGTACCTCGAGCGCTACGACGCGCACCCGGAGCGGTTCGGGCCCGCGGCGCCGCCGGATCCCGACCGCGATCGCAAGCGCACCGGGCACCACGTCGAGCCGGATGGCCAGACCGCGGCCACCGTCCACGCCCCCGTGAAGGTCGACAACGAGCTCTACGTGCGCGACTACTCGAAGTGCATCCTCTGTTACAAGTGCGTCGACGCCTGCGGCGAGCAGTACCAGAACACGTTTGCGATCCACGTGGCGGGCCGGGGCTTCGACGCGCGCATCTCGACCGAGTACGTGGCAGAGCTGCCCGAGTCGGCGTGCGTCTACTGCGGCAACTGCATCGCCGTCTGTCCGACCGGCGCCCTGATGTTCCGCTCCGAGCACGAGCTGCGGGAGGAGGGCGACTGGCGGGAGGACGAGCAGGTCGTGACGACGACCGTCTGCCCGTACTGCGGCGTCGGCTGCAACCTCGAGCTGCACGTGCAGGACAACACGATCGTCAAGGTGACGAGCCCGGACGACCACGACATCACGCGCGGGAACCTCTGCATCAAGGGCCGCTTCGGCTTCCAGCACGTCCAGGCGCGCGACCCGGGTTGACGTGAAGGCCGGAGCGGTCGTTCTCGCCGGCGGCCGATCGAGCCGGATGGGACAGGCGAAGGCGCTGCTCGACTGGCACGGGCGGACGGCGGTTGAGCATGCGGTCGGGGTGGTGCGCGAAGGCGTCGGCGGCGGGCCGGTCTGCGTGGTGCGTGCCCCGGGGCAGAAGCTGCCGCCGCTCGAAGCGATCGTCGTCGACGACGCCGTCGCCTACGACGGGCCACTTGCTGCCCTGTATGCGGGCCTCGTCGCGCTCGAGGGTGAGGCCGAGGTCGCCTTCGTCTGCGGCGTCGACACACCGTTGCTCGTGCCCGCCTTCGTCCGTGCCGTGCTTCGCGCGCTCCACAAGGGCGACGACGCCGTCGTGCCTCTGATCGGTG
>Ga0302322_100001243_pt1 | contig 20664 bp, 14 predicted proteins | sample Fen_T0_2_FD_203757 | JGI IMG/M metagenome (GOLD analysis project Ga0302322, IMG submission 203757) | Peat permafrost microbial communities from Stordalen Mire near Abisko, Sweden - Fen_T0_2 | ecosystem: Environmental > Terrestrial > Soil > Wetlands > Permafrost | place: Sweden: Abisko...
CGTGCGCGAGCGAGGACCGCAGCCGACAACGCCGCAGCGCGCCGCTCCTGCGGGGCCCGCTAGTCGTTGTAGAGGCGTTCTTCGATCAGCTTTTCCTGCACCGTCCGGCCGTTGGGGTCGAAGCAGGAGAACTCGAAGTGCTTCTCGAACTCCAGGTCCACAGCGTCCTGGCCGCCGCGGTTCTTCTCGACCGACACGATCACCCAGTCCCGGAAGCGCTGCGCCTGGTAGGGGTTGAACTCGATGTTGACCTTCGCGACGATCTGGTACTTCTCGTTGAGGATCAGGATGATGTCGGCCTCGTAGTTGATCGCCGACGACCCGCGCAGATGGTAGTTGCGCAGCCGGGACGCCTTGAGGCCCTCCTTGTCCGCCGCCACGATCGCGATCATCGGGACCTCCTCGGACAGGGCGATGTCCTTGAGGCCGTTGATGACGTAGGTGACCTTCTCCGCCTCGTTCGGGGGCTCGGGGATCACCGGGACCTTCTGGAGATAGTCCACCACCACGAGGAGCCGGCGGTCGCCGGACAGCTCGCGGTGCTGCTTGATCAGCTCGCGCATGCCGTCGATCGTGCTGGCGGTCTGGGAGCCGCGCAGCAGGAACAGGTTCTGCCCGTAGCGGGCGATCCGGTCCAGCGACGGCCGCAGGCGCGGGTTCGCGGCCAGCTGGGCCACGCCACCGCCCTCGGCCATCCACGTGCCCATGATCTCCTTGCGGACATCCTGGATCTTGATGGCGCCGGTCTTGTGGGGGAGGTGCGCGAGCGCCGACTCCGCCGCGATGAGCCGGTTGAGCAGGTAGAGCTCGTCGTGCTCGAAGCAGATGTAGAGCACGTTCGCCTGGCCGCCGGACGCGACGTTGCGCGCCATCTGGAGGGCCATCGTCGTCTTGCCTGTGCCCTGCGCGCCGCCGATGAGCAGGAGCTCGCCGGCCCGCAGGCCGGTGCCGATCGTCTTGTCGAGCGGCGTGAACCCGAGGGGCACCGGCTGGTACTCCCCGACCCGCCCGCTGGCCACCTTGTCGTTGAGGTCGACCAGGACCTCGATCGCAGACCGGGGCGCCATGCTCCCGTTCGGGCCGTCGACGCGCCAGGACGCCCTCGGTGTCGACCCTGTCCCCTGCTCCGTCGTCACAGTGCGCTCGTCCTCCCCGGATGGGTTCGCTGTAGCCGCATCCTAGCACCGGGCCCCGTGCGCGCCGTCACCCCCGCGACCCACCGCGGCCCGCCGAAAGTCCGGGTCAGCGCGGCAGCTCCGCGAGCTCGTCCCAGAGGCGGACGATGACCCGGGTGCCGAGCTCGAAGTTCTCGAGCAGGAACCACTCGTTGGGGGCATGGGCGTTGCAGGACGGCTGGGCGAAGCCCAGCAGCACGACCGGCAGCCCCAGCGAGTGGTCGAACGCGGCCGTCACCGGGATCGAGCCGCCCTCACGGATGTAGATGGGCGCCACCCCGTGGACGGCCTCGAGGGCGCGTGCCGCGGCCTGCGTCGCCGGGTGGTCCGTGGGGGTGAGCGATGGCTCGCCGCCGTGGATGAAGGTCGTGGTGACCTTCACGCCGGGCGGTGCGATCTCCGCCACGACGTCGCGCAGCGCGGCGAAGACCTTCGTCGGGTCCTGGTTCGCGACCAGGCGCGTCGAGACCTTCGCGTGGGCATGCGCCGGGATGATCGTCTTGGCGCCCTCGCCCTGGAAGCCGCTCCACATCCCGTTGACGTCGAAGGTGGGCCGTGCGCCCTTGCGCTCGAGCGTCGTCCAGCCGACCTCGCCCACGAGCGCCGGCACCGGGATCTCGGCCCGGTATGCCTCGTCGTCGAACGGGAGCGCCGCCATGGCCTCGCGCTCGGCGGCCGTGAGCGCCACCACGTCGTCGTAGAAGCCCGGGATCCGCACGCGGCCGTCGGCGCCCTTGAGCGCGGTGATGATCCGCGCGAGGGCGTTGGCGGGGTTGTCGACCGTGCCGCCGTACATCCCGGAGTGCAGGTCGACCGGCGAGAGCTCCACGTCGATCTGCGCGTACATGATCCCGCGCAGGGCCACGGTGATCGCCGGGACGTTGCCCTCGAAGTAGCCGGTGTCGCTGATGATCGCCACGTCCGCGCCGAGGCGGTCGCGGTTGGCCTCGATCCACGCGTACAGGCTGTCCGACCCGTACTCCTCCTCGCCCTCGAAGACGAAGGTCAGGTTGACCGCGGGCGCCTTGCCGGCCGCCCGCAGCGCCTCGAGCGCCGCGAGGTGCATCACGAGCTGGCCCTTGTCGTCCGCCACCCCGCGACCGACGAACCGGCCGTCCCGCAGGAAGGGGTCCCAGGGCGCCGTCTCCCAGAGCTCGATGGGATCCACCGGCTGGACGTCGTAGTGGCAGTAGACCAGCGCCGTGGGGGCGCCGGGCGCCTCGTGGATGCGGCCGTACACGATCGGGTGCAGCGCCGTGCGCTCGACGGCGACGTCCGTGGCGCCCACCCGGCGCAGCCGCTCCGCCACCCACTCCGCCGCCCTGACCATGTCCTCCGCGTGCTCCGGCAGGGCCGACACGCTGGGGATGCGGCAGAACTCCAGGAGCGCCTCGGCCCGGGCGTCCATGGAGGCCACCAGGGCGGCCTCGACGGCGGGATCGATGGGTGAGGCGCCGGGTGCGTCGGTGAGGTCCGTCATGGGGTCTCCAGGGGGGCGGGGCGACCCGTCGATCGTAGCGCGGGCCGCGATGGCCGGGGCCGCCTCTCGCGACGGCCGGAGGAATCGCAAAGGGCGGACCGGTTGGGGTCCGCCCTTCGTGGTTCGGGGTGCCGGGGGTCCGCCGTCAGGCGGGCTGCGGCGAGGGGTTGGGCGCCGGGGCCGAGGGCCCGGTGTTCGTCCCACCGTCCGTGCCCGGGGCGACGATGCGGGGGATGCCCGCCTGGCGCTCCGGCTTGGGCGGGATGCCGTCGAACAGCTTCTCGAACTCGGGCTGGTCCACGGTCTCCTCGGCGATCAGCTTCTCGGCCAGGGCGTCGAGCCGGTCGCGGTGCGTCGTCAGGACCTCCGTTGCCCGGTCGTAGGCCCGGTCGATGAGGGCCCGGACCTCCTCGTCGATCATCATCGCGACGTTGTCGCTGTAGTCCCGCTGCTCGCCCATCGACCGGCCGAGGAAGATCATCTCGTCCCGCTTCCCGAAGGACAGCGGCCCGAGGCGATCGCTCATGCCGAACTCGGTCACCATGCGGCGCGCGAGGTCGGTCGCCTTCTCGATGTCATTGCTGGCGCCCGTGGTCGTGTCGCCGAACACGAGACGCTCCGCGACGTTGCCGCCGAGCAGGCCCGCGAGCTTGTCCTCGAACTCGGTCTTGCTCTGCAGGTAGCGGTCCTCGGTGGGCAGGGCCATGGTGTAGCCCAGGGCCATGCCGCGGCTGATCACCGTGACCTTCGCCACCGGGTCGCACTTGGGCAGGATCCGTTGCACGACGGCATGCCCGCCCTCGTGGAAGGCGATGATCCGCTTCTCCTCGTCGCTGATGACCCGGCTCTTGCGCTCGGGGCCGGCGACGATCCGCTCCAGGGCCTCGGAGAACTCGTTCTGGCCGACGACCTTCTTGTTGCGCCGCGCCGCCAGGATGGCCGCCTCGTTGACGAGGTTCGCCAGGTCCGCGCCGGAGAAGCCGGGCGACTGGCGCGCGACCTCCTCCACGACGACGGTCTTGTCGAGGGGCTTGCCCTTGGTGTGGACCTTGAGGATGGCGACGCGGCCCTTCATGTCCGGCCGGTCCAGGATGACCTGGCGGTCGAAGCGGCCCGGGCGCAGGAGCGCCGGGTCCAGGACGTCGGGGCGGTTGGTCGCGGCGACCACGATCACGTTGGTGTTCGTGTCGAAGCCGTCCATCTCGACCAGGATCTGGTTGAGGGTCTGCTCGCGCTCGTCGTGCGAGCCGCCGAGGCCGGCGCCGCGCTGGCGGCCCACCGCGTCGATCTCGTCCACGAACACGATGCAGGGGCTGTTGCGCTTTGCCTGGTCGAACAGGTCGCGCACGCGGCTGGCGCCGACGCCCACGAACATCTCGACGAACTCGGAGCCGGAGATGGAGAAGAACGGCACGCCGGCCTCACCCGCCACGGCGCGCGCCATGAGCGTCTTGCCGGTTCCCGGAGGACCCACCAGCAGCACGCCGCGCGGAATGCGCGCGCCGAGCGAGTTGAACTTCTCGGGGAACTTGAGGAATTCCACGACCTCCTGGAGCTCGGTCTTCGCCTCGTCCACGCCCGCGACGTCCGCGAACGTGACGACGGTCTTGTTGCCGAGGAACATCCGGGCCCGGCTCTTGCCGAAGGACATGGCCTGGTTGTTGGTGCCCTGGGCCTGGCGCATCATGAAGAAGATGAAGCCGCCGATCACGAGCAGCGGCAGGAGGCCCGTCAGCAGCAGGCCGATCCACGACGTGTCCGCCGTCTGCGTCCGCGTGTACTTCGGGGTTGTCTGGCCACCCTCGGTGGCCGCCCTCTGGATCTCCTGGAAGGCGTCGCCCGTGATGTTGTTGGGCACGACCACCGTGTAGGGCGTCGGGCTGCCCTTCATCGTCACCGTCAGGGTCTCGCCGTCCTGCTTGACCTCGGTGACCTGGCCGGCCTTGACAGCGTCCCAGAACTCCGAATAGGGCTTCTGGGCCTGGGGCGTGGACGACTGGACCCACGTGTAGAGCAACGCGACCGTGCCCGCCACGAGGACGAGCATCACGATCCCGTTGCGAAGGAACTTAGCGTTCAAACGGAGCGCCTCCGAGTCCGACAGGCCGGCGGGGACGCCGGGGTGGTCGGGCGAGTATACCGTCGGGGGTCCCCAAGGCCGTCGCGGCGCCCGGTGTCCCGATCTCAATCCAGATACGCACCAGCATCGCGCACGGATGGGCGCCGCCCGGCTAAGGCCCGGTTCAGGTTTCGCCACCCTCGCGTGACGGGTCGGTGGCGGCCGGCTGCAGGGGCCCGCACACCGACGAGGGCCGACGGCTCAGGGGCAGGTGCCGGGCCTCGGGTCAACCCGGTAGACCGCCAGGTTGTACGCCGCGACAGGCCCCAGCGCCCCGATGCGGACAGTCGTCACCGGGGTCACGTCGTACAGCTTGAGCGTCGGGTCCAGGATCGAAGGGTTGAGCGGCAGGATGAACACCGGCCGGGTGCAGATCAGCGAGGCGATCCGCTTCTCGCGCGTGCCCCAGCCCTCGTAGACGATGTTGGTGTCGTCCACGACCAGGACGTCTGGCCGCTCCCCGAGGACCTGCTGCGCATGCCACAACGGCGGCGACGGCCCCCAGAACGAGATGATGACCGCGTTCTCCGGCAGCGCGGCGAAGAGCGAGTCCACGAAGGTCCGCGCCGACCGGTCGCCACTCTTGTCCGCGGCCGGCATGTTGGTCGCGATCAGCGTCACCGCGAACACCGCCGCCAGGACGGCCATCGCGGGGCCCGCAACAGCATCGGCCGGTCGCGGCAGGTAGGCCCCCGCCACGCGCGCGGCGCCTTCCAGCGCCACCGCCGTCCCGATCCCCAGCAGCAGCCAGGGGACCAGCAGGTAGTGCTCGAGCTGGAGGTAGTTCGCCCACACCACGACCCCGACCAGCAGGGAGGCGGCGCAGGCGAGCCCGAACGCCGTCCGCCGCACCAGCAGGATCGCGATGCCGGCCAGGCCCAGCAGGGGTACGAGACCCGTCGCCCTGGAGAGCGCCGTCGACCACAGCGCCGGCAGGGCATCGGCGAACCTGCCCAGGCTCGCCGCCGTGAACAGCCCGTCGTACTGGCCGCGGAACTGCTCGCCCGTGACGAGGAAGCGGAACGCCTCGAAGGTCGTCGGGTGGTTGTACGGGAGCGGGGGCGAGAAGCTCGCCGCGATCGGGATGTAGAGGTAGACCGCGAGGCCGGCGAGACCCGCCAGGACCGGCACCAGGATCAGCCGCTTCCGCTCCCACAGGGTCCGCCGGCCCGCCCACAGGGCGAACAGCACGAATGGCGGCGCCACGAACGCGGTCAGCAGGTGGTTGCCGAGCGACAGTCCGACCAGGAGCGCGCCGAGCCCGAGGTCGCGCGTGCGCCGCTCGTCAGCCCATGCCAGCGAGCGATCCACGATCAGCGCGATCAGCGCGAGGTGGAGCGCGTTGACCTCCGCGACGACCGCCGACGCCCAGATCGTGCCGATCGCGCCGGTCGCGACCGCGACCGCGGCGGCGATCGCGGGACGCACGCCGAGCCGTATCGTCGTGGACGTCATCGCCGCCAGCGCGACGGCGACGCAGACCGCGGCGAACAGGTTGGCCCGGAACGCGATCGACCCGAACGGCAGCAGCTCGAACAGCCAGGCCGTGAGGATGTAGGTCGGGTAGCCGGTGGGGTGCGCGATGCCGAGCACGTGCGGCACGGTCTGCATCTCGCCCCAGTCGTCGAAGGCCATGCCGGGCAGGAGCGTCCGCAGGTAGAGCACGAGCGAGATGGCGAACACGACGACAGGCGCCACGCGTTCCGCGGGCGTGGGCGGGACCGCCCGCTCCGACACCGGGTCCCGGCGCGGCGACGTGCCGAGCGGCGGCCGCGGTTGGCGTCGGAGCATCGGCGGCGATCCCTCGTGGCAGGCTGGCGCCGGTCGGCGTGCGGCGATCCTAGCCTGATCGGGGCGGGATCGGCCTGGACGGCCTGACCGCCGGGGTGATCGGGACGTGCCCGGTCCCGGGCCCTGGCGTCACGGGCCTATCCGGTTGCACGGGACCCAGCCCGGGCGGGGTCGGGCGCGACCGCTCGAACGCTGCGACCAGGGCCCGTCGGCACGGGGCACGTCCCCGGCCGGCATCCGGTCCGAGGTCAGCAGGAAGCCCCCGGGTCCCGGGGGCTTCTGATCGTCGGAGCGTGGTAGCAGGGGCTGGATTCGAACCAGCGACCTAGCGATTATGAGCCGCTTGCTCTGCCACTGAGCTACCCTGCCACGGCCCGGGATTGTAGACCAGATTCGGTCGCGAGGTCGGCCGGATCGAGCCGCCGCGCCGTCCACGGGGCATTCCGGGGCTGCCACGTCGATGAGGGGGTGACGGCAGGCCGCTCGACCCCCGAGAATGGCGACGCCACGCACGATCGCCAGGGAGGGTTCGATGAGCAACGACGTACCGGGGCCGGGGACGCCCGGTTCCGGGCAGCCTCCGGAGAGCGAGACGTCCGCCGGCGGCTGGCCGGCGGAGCTGGTCCCGCCCCCCGCCGCGGCCCCCGACCCGGAGCCGCCCGCGCCCGCCGCGCCGCCCGCGCCTGCGCCCGACCTGCCACCCGTCCCCGCCGCACCGGCCGCGCCCGCCTCGCCCGGGACGTGGGGCAGCACCCCGAGCCCGGGGACATGGGGTACGCCCGCCGCTGCGCCCTCCCCTGCACCGGTCCCGCAGGAACCCGCACCGGCGCCGGCCCGGGGTGCGCCCGTGGCGCCCCAATCGCCCTCCCCGGCGCCGGCCGCGCCCGACCAGGCCCCCTCCCCGGCCTGGGGTGCGACTGCCGCCCCTGCGCCCGCCCCGGCCTGGGGCGCGACTGCCGCCCCTGCGCCCGCCCCGCAGGCACCCGCCCCGGCCCCGCAGGCACCGGCCCCCACGGGCTGGGGCACGACGCCGGCTCCCGCTCCTGCGCCGTTCCCCGTCGCGCCGGCTCCCGCTCCCGCCGCGCAACCCCAGACCTGGGGCGCCGCGACCCCGCCCCCGGCGGATGGCTGGGGCGCACCGCCTCCCGGCGGCCAGCCGCCGGCCCAGCCCGGTGGCGCGCCGGGCCAGTGGGGCGCACCGCCCGCGCAGGCCGGCTGGTCCGGTGGTCCGGGCGGCCCCGGCGCTCCCGGCGGCGCGCCCGGTACCTGGGCACCCCAGCCCGCCAAGTCGGGTAACGGCTGCCTCAAGGCCTGCCTGGTCGTCGCCGTCATCCTGGTGGTCCTCGGGATCCTTGCCGCGATCGCGATCTCGATCTTCAGCGCCAAGCTCATCGAGGGCATCGGGGTCAACCCGGACGGCTCCATCAAGACCTGCGACCTCATCACCGCCCAGGAGCTCCAGGCCCAGCTCGGCGCCGATGCCCAGGCCCTGCCGATGGGCGGGATCGTCGACGCCACGATCGGCCAGCTCCTGGACCAGCGGATCCTCAAGGACAAGCCCGACTGCTGGATCGTCGGCAGCGGCGACACGACCACGGCCAAGCAGACCGGGACCACCGGGCGCCTCGCCCTCCAGGACGGCGGCGACACGTCCGGGGACTACAACCGGTACAGGCAGGCCGCCCAGGACGGCGGATACTTCGCCGGTGACGTCTCCGGCTACGGCGACCAGGCATTCTGCACGGCGGCCAGCGAGGCCGGCTCGTTCGGGATCCTCGTCCGCTCCGGGGGCAAGCTCGCGTACGTCAGCCTGATCGACCCGACCGCGCTTGCGGGCTCCGTGCAGACCGGGGCCAACGGCGTGCTCACGTCGCCCGAGACCTGCGCCCACGCGGGCGAGATCGCGAAGGCGATGCTCAACTGACAGGCGCTGGATGCGATCGAAGGGCGGCCGCGAGGCCGCCCTTCACGATTCGCGGGGAGTGGGACGGCGCTACCGCGTGCTGTCGGAGCGTCCTTCCTTCGTGTACGCGTCGAGCAGCGTCCCGATCGTCACGTCCCCGTAGCGCGCGGACAGCTCGTCCCGCGCGGCACCCCAGAGGACCCGCAGCGAGCGCGGGCCGCTCCGGTCAAGGTCGCGCAGCCGGGTGCCCCCGAACCGCTCGATACCGGGGATCCGGATCAGCTCCTGCGCAAGGCGTTGGGCGGACTCGCTCATCGTGGAGGACTCGTCGAGGCCCACCGCCCCGACGGCCGCGTCGGCCACCCGGCGCCTGTCCCCGGGACGGAGGTCGCTTACCGGCGGCAGGGGCGGCATCGCCGAGGTGAAGCCGCCCAGGGCATCCGCGGCCGGGGCCGTGGCGCGCGCCTGTGTCCGCTCCATCGCCTTGGCGGCCGCCTCGAAGCGCTCGGCCGGCGTCGGCTCATGGACGGGGACCGGGGCGGGCGAGGGACCCGCGCCAGCGGTCGCGGACGCGGTCGCGCCGGACGGCGCGACGGGTCCTGAGGCCGATGCGGGCGGCGTCGACGAGGACCCGCTCGAGGGCGCGCCGCCGCCGGACGGGGCCGGTCCGGAGCCGCCCGCGGGCGGCGTGCCACCATCAGGCCCGCCCCGGTCACCCGGGCCGCCGGAGCCGCCCGAGCCACGGTCGTCGGACGGCTTGCGCCGCGGCCGCTCGGGCGCCGCGGGCTTGCTCTCGCCGCCGAGCGCGTTGGTGAGCAGCTCGGGGATGTCGATGCCGGTGAGGCCCTTGACCGACGCCGATGCCTCGGCGAGGGTGCGGGTCGTGGTCTTGACGATGTCCGCCGCGCCGTCCGTGGACAGCACCGTGAGGCTGCCGATCTGCCCGATGGGCTCGGCGGCCGCGCGGACGATCTCCGGCAGCATCGAGAGCACGGTCGAGATGATGGCCGCCTCGTTGAACTGGCGGTACGCGTCGGCGCGGAGGGCAAGGGCCTTCGCCTCGGCCTCGCCCTTGGTGAAGACGATGCCGGCCTCGGCGTTGCCCTCCAGGGTCGTCTGCCTGGCGATCGCCTCGGCATTGACCTCCGTGACGCGGGCCTGGGCTTCACCCTTGACGACCTGGACCGCGGCCTCGGCCTGTCCGGCGAGCTTGACCCGCTCGGCGTCGGCCTGGGCGGCGGCGATCCGGGCGCCCTTGTCGCCCTCGGCTCGGCGGATCTGCGCCTCCGCCTCGGCCTCGGCCGGGCGGATCGTGCTGGTGATGAGCTCCTTCTGCGTGCGGTCCGCCTCGAGCTGGGCGAGCTCGGTCTGGCGCCGGACAACCTCCTGCTGGGCTTCGGCCTGGGCGAGGGGTCCGGCCTGTGCAGCCTTGGCCTCGGCCGCCTGCGTCAGCGCGATGACCTCGGCCTGGCGGAGCGACACGTCGCGCTGGGCATTGAGCTTGATCTGCTGGGACTCGGCCTCGCGGACCGCGGCCTCCTGGTCGGCCGTCGCCTTGGCCATGCGGGCGTCCCGCTCGCGGCGGGCCGTCTCCTGCTGGCCGATGAGGTCCATGTAGCCGACCTCATCGCGGATCGCCTGGATCGTGAAGTTGTCGATCGTCAGGCCCGAGGTGGCCAGATCGGCCTTGGCGGCGCTCTGGACCTCCTGCTGGAACTTCTGGCGGTCGTAGTTGAGCTCCTCGACCGTCAGCGTGCCCACGATGGACCGCAGCGAGCCCTCCAGGACGTTCTTGACGATCGAGTCGAGGAGGTCCTCCTTGTCGAGGAAGCGCTCGGCGGCGTTGCGGATGGATTCCTCGTCGCCCCCGATCTTGACCGTCGCCACGCCCTGGACCATGCACTTGATGCCCTGCTTGGTCACGGCATCCGAGAGGTTGATGTTGATCTGGCGTGCCGAGAGGTGCAGGCGCCCCAGGCGGTGGACCAGCGGCAGCACGATGACGCGGCCCGCGCGGACGACCTTGAGCTGCGCCGGCGCCGACAGGACGCCGCCCGTCCGGACGAGGGCCTCGTTGGCGCCCGCCACCTTCACCCGGCTGGTCGCGTAGGCGAACAGCAGGACGATGATGATGATCGGGATGAGCACCGCGATGACGCTGCCGTTGAAGTTGAACAACCAGTCGAACACCTAGCCCTCCCCAGTGGTTGCCGCCGGCGCGACAGCGGCCGCTTCGTCGCGAACGATCACGCCGGTGCCGGCCGTCCCGGTGATGGTGACGGTCCGGCCCGCCTGGATCTCGTGGTCGGCCGTGGCCGTGAACTCGTGGGTCTGGCCCTCGGCCTTGACGAGGACGCTGCCGAAGCGGTTGGCGGGGATCCCGACCGACACGTAGGCGCTGCCGCCCACGAGATCCGCCAGGTTGAACGGCTCCTCGCTCTCGCTCCGCTTGAGCACGCTGAACAGCGTGCCCGCGAGGAGAGCGCCCCCGGCGCCCGCGACCACGCCGATGATCGCCGCGCCGGCCCCGTGCACGTCCAGGACCTGCGTGGCGAAGAGCCCGCCGGCGCCGAACATGCCGACGAAGCCGAGCAGGATCGGCGTGATGCTGGTGCCGCCGATGTCGAAGCCCAGGCCGTCGAGCAGCCCGCCCAGGATGTCGTCGAACACCACGGTGACCAGGAGCAGCACGCCCCCGATGAGCGCGGCGACCGCGAAGATCCAGTCCTCAACCGGGATCGTGATCATCCCAGGCCGGCCCACCCTCCCGATCGGTGCCGTGGCGGCACCCTCGCGCGCCCTCCGGAACAGCCGCAGGCGCTGGCTGCCAGCATAGGGCGCGGGGTCCCACGGGGAAAGGACGATCGGGCAGCGGGCGGCTCGCCGGCGGACGACGCGCGAGGCGGGGCGGGCTCAGCCGCCGGTGGAGGGCGCCCGGGGGTCGCCGAACAGGAGCCGAGCCCAGGAGTCCAGCGGAGAGGGCTGCACCGTCTTCGTGCCCAGGCGCACGAGCGCCGACCCGGGCGCGTCCGGCGGGAGCGACGGCGCGTCGTCGGCGAGCACGAAGGGCACCTCCCTGGACTTGCCGAGGCGGTACTGACGCGCGGCCTGCTCGATGTACGCCTGCTTCTGGATCAGCGCGAGCTCGGACTCCAGGCCCGACACCTCGTGCTCGAGCGCGACGTTGGCGCTGCGCATCGCGTCCGCGCGCGCCATCGCCTCGCTGGCTTCGCCCACCTGGCGGGCGAAGAGGACGATGACCCAGGCGGCGACGAGGGCGCCGATGAGGAGGGCGAACCGGCGGCGTGTGAGGCCGGCGACGGGCAGGTCCGCCAGGCTGCCCAGCGCACCCGTCGCGGCGGGGCTGGGGGCGACGACGCCCGGCTCCGGGGCGGCGGGCTCGGACGCGTCGGGCTCGGGGGTCGCGGTGCTTGGTCGCCTGAGGTGTCGAGGCATCGGGCCGAGGGTAGCTTCGCTCGATTCCCCTGTCAACAGCGTTTGCGCACGGGGATTCACCCTGCGCTACGTCCGATTCGTGCTGGGCCTGTGACAGCCAAGGTGGCACACGTTCCCCGCAGGCTGGCGTAGACTTCCGTCCAATTCGATCATGCGTTCGATATCGCTCGGAGACGGCATGCGCACCTACGCCCCCGCCAGCACCCGGGCCGTGCTGGAACAGCTGCTCGAGGAGCCATCGCTCGCGCGCGGCGTCGTCCACCACGAGGTCCGCGAGGCCCGCGGCGCGGACCACGGGGACTGGCCGTCCTGGCTTGACCCGCGGATCCGCGGCGGGCTCGCCAAGCGCGGCATCGAGCGGCCGTACACGCACCAGGCGGACGCGATCGAGGCGGTCCACGCCGGTCAGGACATCGTCGTGGTCACCCCCACGGCGTCCGGCAAGTCCCTCTGCTACACGGTGCCGGTGCTCCAGGCCCTCGCGGAGGATCCGTCCGCGAGGGCCCTGTTCCTGTTCCCCACCAAGGCGCTGGGTCAGGACCAGGTGGCGGAGTTCGGGGAGCTCGTACAGGACGCAGGGCTCGAGGTCTCGTCCGCCTGCTACGACGGGGACACGCCGGCGCCCATCCGCTCGGCGATCCGCAAGGCCGGCCAGGTCGTCGTCACGAACCCGGACATGCTCCACTCCGCGATCCTCCCCCATCACACCAAGTGGTTCCAGCTGTTCGAGCAGCTCCGCGTCATCGTCGTCGACGAGCTGCACACGTACCGCGGCGTCTTCGGCTCGCACGTCGCCAACGTCCTGAGACGGCTTCTGCGGTTGTGCGCCCACTACGGCTCCAGCCCCGTCATCGTCTGCTGCTCGGCGACCATCGGGAACCCGGCGGAGCTGGCACAGACGCTCACCGGGCGGCCGGTGCGGCTGATCGACCGCAACGGGGCGCCCTCGGGCGAGAAGCACCTGCTGCTCGTGGATCCGCCGGTCATGGACGCGGCCACCGGGGCGCGCGGATCCGCCCTGACCCTCGCCCAGCGGTGGGCGCTGCCGTTCCTCAAGGCCGGGCGCCAGACCGTCGTCTTCGGCAAGAGCCGGGTCGCGGTCGAGATCATGCTCAGCAACCTGCGCGAGACGCTGCGCATGGACCTCGGGCCGCGGAGCCGGATTCGCGGGTACCGCGGCGGCTACCTGCCCACGGAGCGCCGGTCCATCGAGCGGGGGCTGCGGGACGGCGAGGTGCTGGGCGTCGTCAGCACGAACGCCCTGGAGCTCGGCGTGGACATCGGGCGGCTGGACGTGGCCGTGCTGGCTGGCTACCCGGGGTCGATCGCCGCCACCTGGCAGCAGATGGGCCGCGCAGGGCGGCGGGGCGATGTCAGCGTCGCGGTCCTCGTCGCCTCACCGGCTCCCGTGGACCAGTACGTGATCCACCACCCTGAGTTCGTCCTCGGCGGGCGGCCCGAGGAGGCGCGGCTTGACCCGGACAACCTCCACGTGCTCCTCGCGCACATCCGGGCGGCGACCTTCGAGCTGCCGTTCGAGCCCGGCGAGGCGTTCGGGCCCGGGCCGGCGGACGACCTGCTCGCGTTCCTCGGCGAGGGTGGCCAGATCCGCCAGGCGGACGACGGGCGCTGGTACTGGAGCTCGGAGAACTTCCCCGCCTCCGAGATCTCCCTGCGCTCGGCGGCCCCGGAGAACGTCGTGATCATCGACACCACGCCGGACCGCCCACGGGTCCTGGGCGAGGTGGACCTGTTCAGCGCCCAGGTCCTCGTCCACCAGCACGCCATCTACATGCACGAATCCACGCAGTACCACGTGGACCGGCTCGAGTGGGGCGAGCGCAAGGCGTACGTCCACCGGATCGACGCGGACCACTACACGTACGCGAACCGTGCGGTGACCCTCAAGCCGCTCGATGTCTTCGCGCATGCTCCGGCCACGGGCGGCACGCGGGTCCACGGCGAGGTGATGGTCGCGAGCCTCGTCACGCTCTACAAGAAGCTCAAGTTCGTCACGGACGAGAACGTCGGCTGGGGGCCCATCGACCTGCCGGAGATCGAGCTCCAGACGACCGCCTACTGGTTGACCGCCGAGGGCGCGGCCGTCGGGTGGCGGCGGGACGAGCTGGACGTTGCGCTCATCGGCGCCGGGCGGGCGATCCAGGCCGTTGCCGCGGTGTTGCTGATGGTGGACCCGCGGGACCTCGGGCTCGTGTCCCAGGTCCGGTCCCCGCACCACGAGGCGCCCACGATCTACCTGTACGAGGCCATGCCCGGCGGCGTCGGCCTCTCGGAGCGGCTGTTCGCACGCCACGCCGAGCTCGTGGAGGGTGCCGCCGATCTCATCCGCGCCTGCCCTTGCGACGCCGGCTGCCCGGCGTGCACCGGGCCTCGTCTCGAGCCCGAGGTGGACGGCAATGCGCTCGCGCTGCGGCTCCTCGCATCGCTCGGGTCGGGGGCTGGGTCCGGCGCGTCGGCGGCGCTCCGCCGGGCCGCGGTCGCATGACGGCCGAGGCGGCGGGGTCCGTCACGCGGGAGCGCCGGCTCGCGAACCTGCGGGCGACCCTGGCCCGGTCCGGCGGTGCGCCCGTCGGGCCGGACCAGGAGCCGGCACGGGCCCCGTTCGCGGGGCGGCGGAGCCCGGTGCTCGCGGCGCGCCTCGCGGCGGCGCTCGCGGCGGACGTCACCGCGGACGAGGGTGCCCTGCTGGTCCGCCGGGTCGTGGCGCCGGTGGAGATCCCCGTGGACCGGGAGCGGCTGGCGCGGCTCCCCGGCCACCCACCCGCGGACGCACCGCTGGTCTGCCTGGACACCGAGACGACGGGTCTCGCGACCGCAGCGGGGACCCTCGCGTTCCTCGTCGGTCTCGCCCGCTGGGAGGGGACGTCGTTCCACCAGGTCCAGCTGCTGCTCCCGGACCACGCGGACGAGCCGGCCCTCCTCGCCGAGATCGCCCGCTGGGTTACGCCGGACGCGTGGCTGGTCACGTACAACGGCAAGGGCTTCGACTGGCCGTTGATCGAGGCGCGGTTCCGGATGGCCGGCCGCCCGGCACCGGCGCACGCCGGGCACCTGGACCTGCTGCCGTTCGTGCGCAAGGTCTTCAAGCACCGGATGGAGAACGCGCGGCTGCGCAGCGTGGAGACGGAGCTCCTGGGAGTCTCTCGCGTCGGCGACGTGGAGGGCTGGGAGATCCCGCAGATCTACCTCGAGGTGCTGCGGGGTGGACCCATCGGGCCGCTGGCGGGCGTCGTGATCCACAACGAGAAGGACGTGCGGTCGCTGGGGCTGCTCCTCGCGCACGTCGAGCACCGGTATGCGGACCGGGCGGCCCGCCACGAGGCCCCGCGCGGGGACCTGGCAGGCCTCGCCCGAGCCTATGCGCGGGACCGCCGACACGGCGAGGCCCTCGAGTGCCTGGACGACGCCCTCGCCGCGCCCCCGCCGGTTCGGGACCCCTTCGGGCGGACGGCGGTTGCGCCGGCCGTGGCGCGGGAGGCGGCCCAGGAGCAGCGGGACGCGTGGTGGTCGCCCAAGGTCCGGCCGCACTTCGGGGGTCGTGCACCGGGCTCCACCGGCTGGCGCGGGGACCTTGCGAACGGCCGTGGCGGACCCCTGGGTCCGTCGCCGTCCGCCGCTTCCTGGGACACCGGCTCCAACCGCTGGACGGACGAGCGCCTGGCCGCCGAACGGGCACGCACCCTGCGCCGCCTGGGCCGGTGGTCGGAGGCGGCGGAGGCGTGGCAGGCGGCGGCGGCCGCCGGCGGCGGCCTCGGGGCCATCGCCTGGATCGAGGTGGCCAAGCTCCGGGAACACCGCCTGGACGACCCGGGCGGGGCGCTCGCGGCCACGCGCGCCGCCTGGCGGCTGCTGGAACGGCTGCGCACAACCGGGCGCGCCCATCCGCGACTCGAGGCGGACCTGCAGCGGCGCGGGGCGCGGCTCGCGGCGCGGATCGGCCGGCGGACGGGGCGGTGACGGGGCCACCGGAAGTGCCGAACCGTGGACCCGCCGCGGCCCGCCGGTCAGGTTGAGGGCCTGCAGAACCGGTCGGGACCGCCGCGATCGCTGCCGGGCCATCCTGGATGCGGTCGCGTGGGATCGTTGCGACCGGCTGCGCGATCCGACACCAGGACCCCAGCGACCGATCGCGTTGGGTTCATGCTCGACCTGCCGAGGATACGGTCATCCCTGCAGCATCGTCGGAGGGAGCTCAGAGGAGATGGATCTGTCTTGCCTCGTCAAACGCCACGAGCTGGGGCGTGACCAGGTGTACCTGGGACATCCTTGAGATGGTGCCCTCGCGCTCGGCGAGGAGATAGTCGGCAGCGCGCCGACCCCATTCGCCGGTACGGGAGTCCACGGTAGCCACCACGCATCGCGCATGCAGGACGTCATAGTCTCCCGCAGCATTGCGCGTTCCGTCGTACCCCACGATCCGCACACGTGACGCCGTGTCGAGCGGGAGCTCCCGAAGGGCGTCGTCAATCGCGAGGGCCATCTCATCGTCGCCGGCCTCGACGAATAGCAGCGAGCCGTCGCCGAGGCCCTCGACACGATCTAGGACGGTCGAGACGGCAAGTGCCTTTCCACGATCGAAGTCGGGGAGCTCGATCGTCTCGACACGGCTCGCGAGGCCGGTTCGCACCAACTCGTAGAGCACCCGCATCGACCGATCGCGACCGGGCGGACTCTGCTCCGGACCCAGGAACAGCATGGCACGGATATCCGCCCCCGTGGAGCCTTCCACGAGGCGAGCGGCCAGCCATCGACCGATCATGTCACCACCGGCCGCGTAGTCCGCCTGGACATGACGAGGCATGGGCGCGAGGGCGGGCAGGAATGGTGCCGTCTCCAGCGGCTCGTCGATGGACACCACGAAGACGCCATCTGCCGCCAGCTGGGCCAACGCCTGCGCGAGCTGTTCCGGCCGCAGCGGCCGCACCGGTGCGGCCATGTCCAGGGCCTGAGGCCGGTTCAGCGGGGGCGGCATGACCACGACCGCGCTCGCGGATCGCGCCTCCCTTGAGGTCAGGAACTCGAGCTGCCACTCCGACGGATAGGCGTGAGCCTCGGGCTTCCGACGGAAGACATGGATGCTTGGCTCCTCACCCATCGCTTCCTGGAGCCCCTTGCACGCGCTCACGCCCACAAGGTGATCTCCGTAGTCGAGGAAGATCACCGCGTGGGTCCGGCTTCCCTGCGACCGCCGATCGAATATCACGGGAACGGCGACACCCAGCACGAGGCCCGCGATCCCGAGGGTCGTGCCACCGTCGACGTTCAGGACGTTCAGGATTGCCAGCACCGCAAGCCCGATCGAGACCGTCAGTCCGGCGACGAACCACAGCGGCGGGGGTTCCTCCTGGAGGCGGCTCCTGCCCTTCAGGGACAGCCGCCGCAACATTCGGCGCACCCACGACATGGCCCAATCCCCTCACCGACGACAAACCCAGCGCACAAGCAACGGCGGCACGCCCGAGCGTACTCGACTTCGGTGCCACCCGGACCCCTAGGTGTAGTTCCCGGGGTTTGTGAGACACCGCGCTCATGCCGACACCAGGTCGTCGAGCCAGCCCTGCAGGTGATGGAGCGCGGGCACGCGTTCGAAGCCCCGGGCCGTGAACGGTGTGCCGTCGAACCGTTCGGCCGGCGTGTGCCAGTCGAGCTCGCCGTGGAGCCGGTCGTAGTTGTAGTAGGCGGCAAAGTGGTCGAGCCCGTCGTCGGCCGCCTCGAGTGTGCGGAAGATCTCGCGGTCGAGCAGCTCCGACTGCAGGATCCCCCAGAAGCGCTCGATCCATGCCGTTCGTCCAGGGCGAGTTCACCTGGGTCCGCACATGGCGGATATGCAGTTCCGCGAGGGTCCGGCCGAACAGGGTGAGGACGCCCGGCATCCAGACCACGAACGGCGTGCCGTTGTCGCTCATCAGCTCGAGCGGCGTGCCGCACAGCTCGACGCAGTCATCGAGCCAGGCAAGGATCGGCGCAGCGCGGGGTTGCGGCAGGACGCGCAGGCCGACCAGGAACCGGGAGTGGTCGTCGACGAGGCCGACGATCCAGACCTTCTCGTACTCGCGCACCGAGCGGCGCAGGAAGAACGGGCCCTTGATGTCGATATGCCAGAGCTCGTTTGGGCGAGTCCGCTCGTACGCCGGTCCGCGCTCCCGGTGGACGGACGGGCGAGGGGTGCCCAGCCCGGCCAGCAGGGCATCGACCGCGTGGTGGTCGAGCGGGTAGATCTCGCGCCTCGTGAACTCGGCCGCCAGGCGCTTGCTGTTCCAGTACGTCAGGAGCCGCACGACGATGACGGCCTGCTCCACCCACGCGGGCAGGCGGACGGGCAGCGGGCCGCGCGGCCGGTCGGCGAGTGCCTCGAGACCGCCGGCCTCGTAGCGGGTCCGCCAGCGGTGGAGGCTCGCCCGGCTGACGCCGAGGGCCAGGGCCGCGGCGATGCCCTCGTCACGGGCGACCCGCACGCACCGGGCGCGGAAGCGCAGGCCCGCCAGGCCGCGCCAGACGTCCGGTCCTGGCGGACGACCGCCGCGGGTCGCGAGGAAGAGGAAGCCGGGGCCTTCCTGGTACGTGTGCCGGAGCAGTCGGCGGTGGGGCTCGGCGCGGTTCTTGCCCGGGATCTCGTTCATCCCCGGACGCTAGGACGGGCCGGACACCCGTGTCTCATCAACCCCGGGAACTACACCTAGGGGAAGTCTCGCGCGAGTAGGGGTTTACCGGACGCACCCCTCGAGGCCATCGTGCCATCCGAGGTGGCAGGGCGAGGCGGACCGGCGGAGTCGTGGACTGGGCTGGCAGCCGGTGACGTGGTCAGGTCGGGCTGGGCACCGGAGTGGCGACCGGTTCTGGGCTGTCGCACTGGCCGAGCGTGCCGTAGCAGCGCTCGGTCGGCAGCGGCGCGTCGGCCCCGCGCGAGCAGTCCGGCAGGCTGGCGAACAGAGACATCCACCCCTCGACTCTCCGGTCCTCCGTAGGCGGCCGGAACAGGAACACATGGCCATCGTGGAACACGCCCCGCGTCCTGGGTTCGATGTCGCCGCAGTACACCCGGACGATGTCCTGGTCCGCCGCGTCCACCGTGAACTCGATGGTGATGTCGTCATACGTGCCGTACATGGGGTTCCGTGGGTTGTAGACGACGTCCGAGATGAGCGGCGATGCCAACTTGATTGCCGCCGCGATCTCGCTGCCGGAGGCCACGGTCGGGCCCTTGCAGCCTGCGACGGCCGTCGCGATGACGGCGAGCGCGACACCCCAGGAACGCACGCGGAGTCCCCGGATCATGGCCCCATCCCCGTGACGGTCTCCTGCGTGAACGGCCACGATGCTCGCGGCAACGACCCGAGTCGTCGAGTGCCGTTGAGCACGATCCGGGGCGAGTTCGGCATCCGGCAGGCCGGATCCCGGAGTCGGCACGTTCGTTCAGCCAAGCCGTGGGGCAGGCTCCAGGCGCGGACGATCCGGCCGGCGCGTCGCGTCGTCCGGTCGTCGAGGTCCCCTCAGCGTGCCCCACCACCAGCCACGTTCCTCGCGTGGCCCAGACACTTCGGCCGAGGGCGACTCAGGCTGATGCTGGCGCGTCCGGTAGACCCTCCTGGCGCGAGACTTCGCCCTGGGCTCAGTCCGGGTTGTCGCCGCCGTGCATGCGCTCGATGGCGTCCGCAAGGTACGGGACGCCGTAGACGCCCGGGCCCTCGAGGATCAGTGAGCCCACGGCCGCGCCGAGGCGAAGGTCGGGATCCGCGCCGTCCCAGCCGGCGGTGATCTCCGGGTGCACCCAGGCGGAGAAGACCCCGGACAGGAAGGTGTCGCCGGCCCCGACCGGGTCGACATACTTCCGGATCGGGATCGAGTGCCAGTGACGCGCCTCGAGGTCGCCAGGGCGCTGTCCCACCCTGTAGGCCGTGCCGCCATGAACGCCGTCCGTGAACAGCATCGTGGCGCCGGGCTTCATGAACGCCGCGAGATCGGCCGGGGTGGTCACGTCGTCGACGTCGTCCGCGCCCACGCCCACGAGATCCGCCCGCTGCACCACCGGCGAGGGGCGGGGCTGCAGGTGGTGGACCGGCGCGCCGTCCTTGAGCACCCGCAGAAGGCCCTGCCAGCCGAGGCCGACAAGCGCGTCGGCTGGTGGGACGCCGGCCCATTCGTCACCGACCTCGGCGGCGACCGGGGCGAGCATCCAGGCCCTCGCGTTCCGCCAGGCCGCAGGGAGCGCGGCCGGGTCGACGGGGTCGGAGACCTGGGGCGTGTGCTGCACGCGGCCGGAGGACGTCTCGATGTTGATGAAGATCGGGCCGCGCGAGCCCGGGATGACATGGACGTCCACGCCGGCCGCCCGGACCATGTCGAGCTCGGTGGAGCTTGCGGCCAGCTCGTCCGCAACCACGAGCGCTCCCACCTTGAGCCCCAGCCGCGCCAGCGCGAGCGCCGAATACGAGGCTCCGCCGCCCAGGCGCCAGCCACGGTCGTCGTCGTCCACGAGGTCGCGGCACGCCGCCCCGACCACCACGACCTGGGGTGTCTCGTCCATCGCTCCCTCCCGGGGGCCCGGGAGGACCCGCCTATACTGGCCGTCCCGCGCGCGACAGCGCTCCAGCGGCCGTGGCACCCGGCCGCTCCCCGACCGAGGTTGTACATCATGCACTTCTACGAGCTTCACGAGGGCGACGACGACGTCTTCGCCGATCTCCTCCTCGCCCGCGAGGAGGAGATGGAGGCCGAGGAC
>Ga0302322_100001244_pt1 | contig 20656 bp, 16 predicted proteins | sample Fen_T0_2_FD_203757 | JGI IMG/M metagenome (GOLD analysis project Ga0302322, IMG submission 203757) | Peat permafrost microbial communities from Stordalen Mire near Abisko, Sweden - Fen_T0_2 | ecosystem: Environmental > Terrestrial > Soil > Wetlands > Permafrost | place: Sweden: Abisko...
AGCAGGTGGTTCCAGCACCGACGGAGCCTGCCGATCGTGAAGTCGTACGGACCGCCGGTGGCCGTGGTGTCCGACTTGATGAACGGGCGGATCATGTCCGCCGTTGGCAGGTTGGCGTTGGTGACGTCAACGACCTTGGTGCCGTTGATGAACCCGCGGATGCGAAACGATCCGGCCGTCGCGCTCGACACGTTGGACCCGAGGATCTCCAGCCGCATGCGGTACGTCGTGTTAGCCGCGATCGCAACACCGGTGTCTGTGTCGGTGGTCGATGACCCGGTGACGCGGATCTGCCAGTTCGCGGTCGTGTTCTGGTTGAAGAACCCGACGTCGCGGTTGCCAGACCCGCCGTTGTTGTTCTGCACGCCAACGAAGAACAACCTGGTGTTGCTGGCGTCCGTGATGGTGCCGGTGCGCAGGATCCACTCTTGAACGAAGGCGACGTCGGCGTTCATAAAGCACTCGTACGCCTCCGTGACCATGTGGCCGACCTGTGCGCCGGAGCCCTGCCCGATCAGCTTGAGGCCGCGCTGGTTGATGTTGGCGTTCGGGTCTACGTAGTTGCGTTGGCAAGACGACGCACCGTTGTTGGACGGCACCCACAGCCATCCTTCGGGATCTTCGATGACGGTGACTTCGGCGGCTCGAACCTGCTCGTTTGCCGAGATCGTGGTGCTGGCAACCCACATCGCAAGGATGTGACCGGACAGGACGGTCCACGGGTTAGTCAGGACTGCCAGCGTGCTGTTGCCCGTACCGGAGTTGCTGGTGCCAGTGCCTACAGACGTCTGTACGCCGAACCCAGAAGTGTCGATGACCTGAAACGTGAAGTTCGACGTACCAGACGCTCGAGTCAGTACAGCGTTCACCGCCGTCACGGTCATGCCGACTCGCAGCCAGTTGAAGTCCCATGAAAACGGCTCGCCAGATGCGGCGGAGCGAAGAACGATGCCCTGGCCACCGGTCGTGTCGACACCGCTGGAGTAGGAGGCGGGAGCCGAGTCGTGCGAGGCTGAGGCCAGCGCGACTCGACGAAACTGAGTGGATCCTCTCCTCCAGTTCTCGTCGATCTCGGTGACCTGACCCATGCGGTAGCCGCTGTGGTCTATCAGCGTCCGCATCTTGCCGTTGGACGACCGGAACTGCAGCAGCGGGTTGACGTCGGCCTCGGCCGTCGCCTGCACACCACCCTGTTGCCCCCAGGCGTGGAGGTAGTCGCCGGAGTTCATCACCGTGCCGTCGCGTAGGATGATCTGCGTCCCATCTCGCACAGCGAGCACGAACATGTTGTGCGCGAACTGGCTGTCGGCCACAGGCAGCGCGTTGAACGCAACCAGCGTGAGCAGGTTGTCCGTGTTGCCGTCTGAGATCGCGCCGTTGTCGGTCGTCAGGCCGTCGAACCGACGGCGGAACCTGTTGCCCTCCGTGGTGGCCAGCCAGCCAACAGCGTTTCCGTCAGCCGGCGCGACAGAGAGCGTGGCACCGTTGAAGAACCCGGTCTCGCCTGGAACGCGGACGACGATCGTGCCGAACGACAGCGTGGTCCCATTCCAGCTGATGGCGGACCCGCGGACCATGACGTTGCGGTCCTGCGCCGCTTCGGCGCCGAGCGATCGACCGCGCATGTCGACGATGGTCGCCTGCGTGATGACCGCGACGCCGTTGGCGCGGTAGACGCGGGCGAGGTGCACGTACTTCCCAGCTCCACCGAGATACGGCGGCGTGGCGTCCGAGTTGGCCACGCTCGAGATCGTGCTGGCGGTGTTGAACCCGGTGGCAACGGCGTAGGACAGGGTCGCGGTCACCTTCTGCCGGACGGTCGTCTCGCCGAGCTTGGTCACCGCGATGTTGGGATCGGTCGCCGAGCTGATCTCGGACTCGAAGACGAGGAGCCAGACGTCAGTCACGCTATCCGCACCCGGGGTCGCGAGGCCGGTCTTGACGACGTCGGCAGCGAACTGGACGACGTAGCCAGCCGCAACCAGCGTGCCGGCCTTGATGGTCAGCGTGTTGGACGCGACGCCGTCAGCAGTCACGCGACCGCCGTTGTCGTTGCTGTGGCAGTGGTAGGAGCCCTGCAGCGTGGTGAGCTGCTTCACCCGATCGCTGCGCTGGATCTTCTGCAGCTCGTTCAGCTCAGAATCGAGAACGTCCTCGCCACGCTGGAACGTGACCTCGGTGTAGCCGGCGGTGTCACTGAAGCTGTCGCGCGTTGTGTTGGCCACTGGTCACTCCTGGTAGTAGATGAAGACACGACTGTTGAAGGGAAGCATCGCCGGCAGCATCGACCGAACGGCACGGTCGTGCTCCAAGGTCTGCCGCGGAACGATGGTTGCGAGATCGAACAATGCTGCAACGTCGCTCAGCGACAGCACCTCGTCAAGCACGACGGTAACCGCCGTCGAGCTGCCGAGAGACGAGACGCTCGTGATGCGAAACCACTGGCCCTGGTTGCGGTTCGGGTTGAGGTAGTCGCCGGGCCGCGCGTCGAGAGCATCGCCCTCGATCACCGCAGCGGTCCCAGAAGGCGACATCCAGAGCACCCGTCGGTTGGCCACGCGTGCAGCTCCGACGGGCGCGAGCACGATGACGTCGTCGTCTGTGGTTGGGTAATTCGCACCGCTGCCGGTTGGGGCCAGGCCGGACCAGATGACGTTGAACGGGTCGCCTGACTTGCCGAGCAGCGACAGATCGAACATCGGCTCGTACAGACCAGAGCGCGTGCCTGCGTAGAGCTTGGCGCGGAACGTCGGAACTCGAGCAGCGAAGTTGCCGGTGTACGAGAACGCGATCGCCACAGCCTGGCTGGCTCCGTTGGTCAAGCCAGGCGCTGTCGTCACCGTTCGCGTTGAGCTCACCGTGCCCAGGATGCTGACCGCAGCGCCGAGCCCGGTCTCGTGCAGCTTGCCGCCCGTGTACTGGCTGTCGTTGACAGACGTCGGCAGGACCACAGAGTTGCCGCCGGAGACAGTAGCGGTGAACGTCCGCTCTGCCACAGGCGTGAACGTCGCGTCATCGAACACAACCTTCGTGGCGGTGTTGGACCTGATGAGCTTGCTGTTGCCGAAGTAGTCGATGTAGACGCCGCCGGCGTACTTGTCGACAGGGAGGGCAAGGCTCGGCACGGTGATCGATCCGGTCGAGAGAGTCAGCGTGTTGACCGCCTGGCTGACGATAACGCGTGACGCCTCGCCATCCCACGTCTGGAGGAATCGAACACCGAAGTCGAGCCCCGGAACGGTAACGGTGACCGCCTTCCAGCCGGTGAGCAGCGTGACGTAGTCGACGGCGGCAGCGACCGTTCCCTTGCGCTTGATGACGTCGATCGCGCCGCCCCACAGCCGGCGGCGAACAGACCCGAGGAGCCCGACGGCGTCCGGGTTGATGCTGCGGTCGCGCAGGAAGGCATCGACGATCGATGTCTGGTTCTGTGGATCTCCAATCAGACCGAGCGGTCCGACTTCAGGGTCCACGACGTCGATCACGCCTGCGATGTATCCTCGCGTCTGATCGACACCACGCTGGAGGAAGGTCGAGACGTCGTCGAGCAGGCCGGTCGCACGCCCCAGCGACTGGCGGTCCTGCTCGTCAGCGCGCCGGTAGACCTCCGGGAACTTGGCGTACAGGTACTTGCCGTCGATCGTCACGCGGTCCTCGAGCACGATGCCGCCGACCCTGTTCTGCACAGGCGCCGACGGGCCTGCGTCCGTGTCACCAGGTTGGCGCGCAAGCCGGCGCCAGTTGTTGAGGCCGCGCGTGAATGCCACAGCTGCGAGCGGGACGCGCGACACGAACAACGAGTAGTAGTAGAACCGGCGCGGTGTGACGTCCGTGTCCTGGTAGCTCCCTGCGCCCCCGGCAGCACCGATCGGCAGGCCGCTGTAGACGACCTTGCCCAGGGGGTCCAGGCCGACACCGAACGGTGTGGTCGGGATCGCGGTCGCCGGATTGCCGTTGTACAGGCGAACGAAGGCTATGCCACCGCGTGTTGGGGTGAGGCCGGAGGTCGACAAGGCGCCGATGAACAGCTGGTCGCTACCTGGCCCAGTCGTGAAAGCAGCGCCGCGTGCGTCGTCTGGAACACCGTCGAGCCACAGCCTCGCATGGCTCGTACCCGCACCCGTGATCGCAGCGACGGAACTCCACGCGAGCCGGATCTCAACAGGGGCGGTTGCGAGCGCGAGCGTCCCGCTGGTCGGGTTGGCCACGTTGACCGAGGTGCTGTCGACAATGATCCCCTGCGCAGCCTCACTGGTAGTGATCTGCAACTGACGGTCATCGATCGTGATAGCGCCGCCGACGTGTGTCAGGTACACGACCATACCGAGCTGGCCGATGGTGTTTTGCACGCGCCGAACCTGCGTGCGGATCTCGCCTTGGGCCGCAGAGACGAATGCTCCTGGCATCGTTGCCGTCAGGTAGCACGCAACAGGCGACCGAGTTGCGCCGAGGCCGACCTGGCTGGGCACGTAGTCGGTCTGCGTCGTTCCTACAGCGATCATCCGACAAGAGAAGCTCACCGAGCCCGCCGTGTCGACGCCGTCCAGACCTCCGTACAGACGAATGGTCACGCCTGTGCCTGCACCGGTAGAGAAGGTGAAGAAGTACCGCTTGTAGTACGGCTGCAGGTAGACGACGGTCTTGACGTTGACCAGTGTGGTCGTGTCCGCAGCATCTCGGATCCACACCGTGGCCTTGTGGCCTGAGATGTTCGACTTCGCGTAGAACGAGAACGTGTGGACCGTCGACCCGGTCAACGCCGTCTTGGTGAACGCAGCACGGCCGTCCACAGCCGTCTGAACAACACGAACAGCACTCGACAGCCCGGTCGGCCCGGCGGACACCGTGTCGGATGTGGCGCTGGTGAACGTGATGTCGGAGATGCCCTCGCTGTCGGTCAGCAGGTTGAGGGCGGAGATGTCAAACGCACCGTCCAGCCTCGTGGCGTGTTCATACAGAGGGTGGAATCCGTGCCAAAACTGTGCTGGTGCGTACGACGTGCTGGTCGCGTACTTGGCCACCTGCTCGATCGAGCAAGTCTCGCCGATCTGCAGAGCAGGCCACCCGCCAGCTGCGATGCTCGACCTCGTGTACGTGATCGGCATGGTGTCAGGCGCAGTGAACGGAACCCGGCCGTGCGTGAACATCGCGCGAGCTTGCGGCTCGAGGATAGACAGCGCTGCAGCGCGCTCCCAGCCTGCGATGGACAGCACCTGCATGTGGACGCTGCGATCGGTCGCAGAGCCGGCGATCTTGCCGACGCTGAACACCGTAGAGAGGGTCCCGTGTGCCGTGATTGCGCCGCCGGTGATGAAGCCATCGAGATCGCCCCACGCTCGCATCGTTCCGACCGACCAGTCGATGATGCCGGCCACAGCATGCCACGCACCGTCTCCGTAGTTGGCGGGCAGGGTGATCGTGGAAGCCACGCTTGCAGTGAAAACCTGGAAGATCAGCTGGCCGCTGGTGTTGAGCGCCATCCTGTACCCGTTGGTCAGTGCGTCGTTCACGTTGGAGAACACCGTACGCGTGGTGCCCGGTAGGCGAGCAACGCGAAAGACGATGTACACGGCGATCGAGTTGCTGTTTCCCGTCGCAAGCACAACACCGCCGCCGGCCGACTCGTAGCTGGGAGAACTTGGTGGCGCCTGGTCGAAAAACTCCGGTGCGGTGACCAACTGCATCGCGCCGATGTTGATCCCGACGCACGGTACAAGCGAGGTCGGACCGTTGCTGGTGAGCTGGCCGGCGAACGTCACCTTGTCGAACACGGACTGGACAGCTAAGAACGCCGTACCGCCACCGGTCATGTCCCACAGGTACGTTGGTGTTGCGACGGACGGATACCTCTTGCCCCACTCGGAGATGCTGGTCGGGATGTACTGGGGGGTTGGCGTGGTCATGTCGACGCCAAGCGTTGGCGCAGGGTCGTCAACCAGGTCGACAGGCTGCAGCTCGGGCGGCGCCATCATCGATCGGACGATAGCCAACGACCGAGGCTCGTCGGGGCCAGCCAGGGTGTTGGTCCAGGACAGGTCGATGCGACCGCCGCCGGGCCAAGACCGAGCTCGAAGGTTCCCAACCGTAACGGGGTCAGAAAACCTGTCCCACGTCGTCACGTACACGTTGTCGATCGTCACCGAGATGCCAGCGCTGTCGATCGGGTGTGCTTGCCGCGAGAAAAACATCAGCCGGTTGCCCTCATGAGAGAGCGGGGTGCTGATCACTGATCCGTGGCGGACGATGCCGGTGCGCGCGGCGTACGTCGTGTTCCACGCCGACCATGTGACGCCGCTGTCCGTGCTGAACTCTGCCCAGATCAGCATGTCGGCGCGAGCGACGCGAACGAGGAACGAGCTGGCTGGCAAACCGACGACTGAGAGCTTGCGCCCGATCTCGTTGTCGCTGCTCGGACTGAAATAGACGTTCGGCGAGCCTGCTGCGGTTCCGCCGAACTCGACGATCGGCGTGATGGACGTCCCGCCGTTACCGATTCCGATACCGGCGGAGGAGATGTTGGTCCCGTTGATGATGGTGACGCCTGCTACCTGGAACTGAACGAAGAAGTTTCGCCCAGCGCCGACATCGAGCCACGCGTTGGGGTACAGCCCGAGGGGGAACACCGTCCAATTTAGCCCACCCTGCGTGATCTCCAGCGTGAGGTTGCCGCTGACGATGCTAGGGATCAGGCCATCGTCGCCGGCGACGACGTTCCACGGGCTAGCGAGCACGCCAGATGAGAAGTCGTCGAAGAACTTGTCGATCGCCGCCATGGCTTAGAACGCACTCGCGATCGTGATCGTCAGGTTGGTTGAGGAGAGCGCGGGGATCTCGTCGTCGTCGAGCAGAACGTCGTCAACGAACTTGTACACGTCGATGACGTACTGGTCCCCGCTAGAGAACCCGGTGCCGGTGATCCGCCACGAGAACCCATGCTGGTCGCCGCCGATCTTGGTCGGCGTGTAGAGCGTCCCGACCGTGCCGGTTGCCGGCGTGGCTGTCCATTCGACACTGTACGGGTCTCCCGGGACCGCGAACGCGTACAGATCGGTCAAGCCAGACGCCGTGATGGCCTGACCTGTGCTCTGCGCCGCGTTGATCAGGACCGTGCTCGTGCTGTTGGTGTTCGGGTTGAGCACAAGCGGCGTTACCACCAACGTCAGGTCTGGAAACAGCGCGCGATCGTCGGTCAGCACGCTGCGGGTGAGCCCGGTGCTGCGGCCGATGATCGACTCGGTGACGCCGTACGCGGTAGGAGACGTGAACTTGATGCGCCAGCGCCGGCGCACAAGCTCATCGGATTGCAGCGCGTTCGGCAACCACACGAGGGCAGCGTCTGTGCTGTTGACGAACCCGCGAGCCTTGAGCTGCGGGATCGTGGTCAGCTGGTTGATTCGGCTGACCTGCATGCCGCGCACCTTCAGCTTGGCCAGCACGGCGTCGACGACGCTCACGGTGAGCTGTGGGTCACCTGCGTCATCTCGGGCGCCGAACCCCGTGTTGTCGAAATCGAGGATGCCGTTCTGCTGGTCTGTTGGGTTAGGCGTGAGAAACAGCGACTTCGCGAAGATCTGGATGTCGCTGACGCGGGCCGACTTCGTCACGAAGAGGTCCGCGTTGACTATGATGGGGACGTAGAACGGATCGCCTGCGATCACACGGTGGCCGACCTGCCGGCGTGACGCCAGGTACGCGAGCGCAGAGTTCTTGAGGACGTCGGACGGCGCTCCGCCGCCAGCCGGCGCGATGACCACGCGGATGCTGCGCGAATCGACCTGAACAGCTGATGCCTTGGCAACAGACGACGAGGACTGGCGGGCCAGCGCCGCGTAGTCCTGCAGCGTGACAGCTCGGTCGCCTGCCGACAGGCTAGCCGGCACCGCGCTGCGAGCCTGCTCGATGGTCTCTTGGTCGTCACCGCCGCTGCCCGGGGTTGGGTTGCTCACGCTCTGTACGAACGCGGGCGCGCTGACGATCGACTTGATGGTGGCGATGCCAACACGGCCCTGCACACCGCCGCCGATCCTGTAGCTCGCGGTCACGGCCTGGGAGATCGGCGGGATCTTGCCGTTCACGCTGTCGCCGAAGATCACAGAGACCTTGCCCTCGTCATCTGCGCGAGCCCGGTAGACCTGGTCGCCTGGGGAGCTGTTGGTGAACGTGGTGACCCGCGTCCACGCGCTAGCCGACACGAACACGACCAACGTCCCGTCGATCACCGGAGCGTTTGGAATGGTGAAGGTCTGGTTCTGCGCCCCGGTCGATGTGCCCAGCGCAACGGTGACGAACTGCTCGCCCTCGACTGCGCCGATGGTCTGGCTCGCCGTCGTGATCGTGTAGTCCTGGTCGGGCTGAAAGACGATGCCGCCGGCTGAAAACTTGGTGGTCGTCGCCGGTAGCAGCGCCGGCAGCAACCCTGCGTTGGAGGTGATCGTGATCGTGGTCGTCGCTGGGGAGGCAGCTCGCATCTCGTAGCCATACGACCGAGCGGCGACGAGCGCGTGTGACCGGCGCTGTGCAGTGGCAAGCGGAATCTCGCGCAGCCCAGCGTTCATATAGAACGTGCACATGTCCATGAAGTACCCGAGCAGCTCGAGGAACACGACGGCGAACTGGGTGTTGTTGAAATCCGTCCAGCGATCGGTGTACGTCGCGCTCGCGTACGCCTTGAAGTCGGCGATGATCGACTCCCAGTCAAGGCTGGTGTAATCGATGACCGGAGCGGCTCGGTTGAAGTTGACGGCTGATCCGCCTGCGTTGCTCATGGGGTCTCCGGCTCGAGGATGAATGGAACGACCGCGTTGCCGCGCTGGTTGGTAGCACGGACGACGTACCTCAACGTGGTGAGCAGGCCGGTAGCGCCGCCGGCGTAGGCTTGCTCGACCACGTTGACCTTGATGATCCTGACGCGCGGCTCGTTGCGCGTGATCGTGTCGAAGACGGATGGCTGAACCTGGTCAGCGGCAACGTCGACGTCCTCGAAGGTCATCTCCGGCAGCACGGAGCCGATCTGCGCGTCTTTACGCTCTCCGACCCTGGTCAGGACCAGGCCCTTCACGCACTGCTCCACGTTCGACTCGTCCGACACGCGGACAAAGTCGTTGGTCGTCGGGTCCATACGAAGCGGCCATGCGAGACCTTTTCCGAGCAGCGAATCCGCCATCAGGTCACCGTCCCGACAGCGGTGCAGGGCACAGCCGCAGGTCCCGCTGTCACGCCTGTTGCGGTTCCCGCGACCGTGACAACGCCGGCAGTCTGGATGTGAGAGACAACAGCTGCACCCATCGCGCGAAACAGCGCGACGCGATCCGTCTTGTCGGTCGTGGCGTCGATCGCCGCTCGCATCAGGTCGCCGAGAATGTCTCCGTTGAGCGCCATGTGACTTCCTCCTAGAGCTTGACGAACACCATGGTGCTAGACCCGCCGAGAGTGGAGAGTGGGGCGCCAGTGAAAGGGTCGACGGTGCGGCCGGTGACGACCTGCAGGCTGTTCGGCCCTGGCGCCTGAAACGTGACGTTGATGTCGCCGCCGACCATCACCTTGTCGGCATCGATCCTGGCGAGCCCGCCGGCCTCGAGCACGATCTTGGTGGCGTCGGCAGATGACGAGCCGATCGGGAACACGCCGCACCAGATCGGAAAGCGCGGGTCTCCCTGCCGGAATTCCACCCAGACGCCCCAGCCATCGTCAGGCTGTGGAACGAGCACGCCGCCGGTTCCGAGGTGAGCGAACCACGGGAAGCACGGCAGCGCCCAGTCCGTCCAGTGATCGGTGTCGTCCGTCTCGCCCATGACCTCGGGGACGTACAGACGTAGCCGGCCGCGGTTGTCTGGGTCGTTCGCATCGCGCACGAATCCGGCGTGCTTGCCGATCAGGTCGTCGCTCACTGTTGCCCCGTGATCAACTTGTTGGGGATGCTGGCGGTCGGGCGCGTGACACGGCCGCTCTCGAGGTCGATGCCGACCGTCGGAATCGGCGGCTTGCTCTGCTCCTTCTTGTTCAAGGTCGTGCGGTTGTTGTCGACCTTCTTGGCCGCGGACTTGTCGGTGAACGCCCCGCGGTGGAGCTTGGCGGTGACCTTGTACGCCTTGTCGCTGATGTGGTGCGTCGTCTCTTCGCAGTACCATTGGCCCGAGAACTTAGGGTCTGGCAGCACGAAATTGTGCGTCGACTTCGCGCGGATGGACGGGACGCCGACCCATTCGGCGGTGGCCTGCACCGAGTCCGCCAGAAAATCGCGCTTCACAGCCTTGGCCATCGCGGCGATCTTGGCCGCGTTCGTCTCTGGGGTCTTCAGCGCCGCCGACGTGCTGTCGGGCACGACCACGACCTTTCGCGTGCCCGTCTCCAGATCGATCTGCGTGACCGTTTTCGTCGTGGTGAGGCTCGACTGTAGGTTCGGAACATCGTGGTCGCGCTTGAGCTGGTCCATCTTCTTGGTGAGGTCAGCACCGCTCGTGATCTTGTTGCCGCCGGCGCCGGGCTTGATCGCGCTCAGCGTTCGCGAGCTGTCGTTGATGCTCTTGACCACGTCAGCGCCGAGATGGACACCGCCGACGTTGCTGCTGTCGACCTTCGGCTGCACAGCCTGGCCGGTCTTTGTGTCGACGGCCTTGGCGCCGACCACGACGTCGGCCGTCGCCTTGACGACCGGCTTGAAGCTCAGCAGGATCGACCCTGGCCCTCCGTAGACGAAGCGCTGACGCGGGCTCTCGCTGTAGGCCGTGTCGCGTGACTTGTACGTGAGCACGTCGTTCTCGACGTAGAATAGGAAGTCGATATCGTCCGCCAGCTCGCTCAGGAACTCGAAGTCCGACTGGTCAACAGGCTGGATGAACGCCGTCTCGTTCTGGTCGTCCGTGAACTCGATGTCGACCCGGAGCCCGTGGCGCTTCGCGATCTGGTTCGCGATCTCGCTGCTCGAGATGCGCCCCCAGTTCCGCGCACCCTTGACGGTGGTCAGGGTGTGCGCCGTCCCATAGAGCGTCAACTTCTTGCTGTGGATCCCCGTGTGGTCGTAGATCGGCTCGTAGTATTTGAGGAGGAACCAACGGATCTCGCTGAGTTCGTTCGGGTATCCCCAGCGCACATCCCACCTGGCGTCTGGCGCGAAGCGCGGGTCGCCGGTGAACTCGTGCTGCGGATCGCTGATGTGGAGGTCGAGCTTGTCGACGTGAGCACCGCCGCCCTTCTTGCCCTTTCGAGAGCCCTTGCCCTTGCCGCTCATCTTGTGGTTGTCGTTGTACTTCATCTCAATAATACGCGCCGACAGGTCAGCCGACACGGCGCCGTCAACACGCACCAGAACAATCGGCGTTCGATACTGGTCGTAGCCCTCGATCACGAACCACCTCCGATGAGCTCGAAGGCCACCGTTTCAAACGACGGAACCGTAAGCGTGCCGCCGGCGTTGGGCGTGGTTTTTCCGGGCGCCAGCTCGGTGAACGGATCGATGACGCCGGAAAACTCGGCGATGGCCCACCAGTATTGCGCCTGCCCGTGCATGAACCGGAGGCCGAGCGTGTGCCACGTGTCGCCGCCGCGGACGGTGTACTGGGTGACGTCAGGCCGGCGCTCGGCGGTGATCACCGGGCGTGGATACGGAAGGTCCAGACGGACGTTCTCGATCGCGTCGCCGGACGCGTCGATGGGAACGACCGCGGGAAGTGCGGACACGAACCGGCTGTCTCGTGAAATTGTCATTCGAGGCTCCTCAAGTCGAGCGCGGTGAGGTCGGTGCTCGCGTCGTCGTCTGGCCCGCCGCCGATGTCACTGGCGTAGACGGTCATGGTGGCAGCGACCAGCAGCTTCATCTCGATCCGAGCGCGGAGCGGAGCGAGCTGCGGCGTGAAGGCGGTGACCTGGATCTCGATGTCCTCGGCCACAGCTCGCTGGCGGGTGAAGAACGAACCGAGCGTGAGGATGAAGCTCGGCGGCGTCGCTCCGCTCACGAACGACTTGCTGAAGCCGGTCCCTGACGGCTGCTCCGGGTAGGTCAGCGACCGGTAGAAGTTCAGCTCGTCCGAGATGTCGAAGCCGACATCGCCAGACCCGGCTGTAGCGACACGGCGCCGGTCGCTGCGACCGCGGTCGCCGTCGATGAGGAGGGTGAAGGTGATCGGCTCGTCCTCGCCGCTGCCACCAGACAGGATGTTGTGGCTGTGGCCGACGACGGAGTGCTTGCCCCATTTCCACTTGTGGTTGGTCTTGACCTCGGTGGGGTTGAACATGAACGTGTGGACGTTCCGAACCTTGGGCAGGACGATCCGGCCGTGCGAGAGCTGCACGGCAAGCCCGGACACCTGGCCGCCGTCCAGGAACTGTGAGAACGGAAACGGATTGGGGTCGTTGGCCATGGCTATTTTCCCATCCTACCTGTTCGCTCGTCCATGTGGGCCTGGTTCCTGTCCATGGCCTGGCCGACGAGCTGGCCGTCCATGTACACGGCGATCGGCGACCTCGCCACCTGCAGGATCGCCTCGTGGTACTTCGCGAGCCGCTCCTCGAGCGCCTTCGTCGAGGTCCCGCTGATCTGGTCCTGGTTCTTCAACCACTGGCTCGGGTTGACGCCGGACAGCAGGCCCGCGGCATCACCGCTCATGATCAGCGCGTCGTTCTTCTTCTCGAACTCGGTCCGATCGTCCGGGTTGTAGAGGTCAGCAACCTGCTTCGCGGCCGGGCGCTGCATGCCCGTTTGCATCGCGCTGACCTTGCGCTGCATCCACTTGGTGTACTGGCCGACGTTGTCGTATCCGCCGGCGCCTGAGCCGGATCCCTTGTCGGACAGCGTGCCCTGGTCACCGGGCTCGTAGTCGCCCTGGTCGTTGTACCAGTCCCAGATTCCTTTGATCTCTCGAAGCGTCTTGAGCAGCGGATGTGCCTCCTGCTCGAGACCGTTCATGCCCTGCTTGACAGAGCCGAGCCCGTCGATCAGGTAGCCGATGGCGATCACCGAGAAGTCGATCGCCCGCACGATGAGGCCGAACCCGTAGCCGAACGCGCCGACGATCGTGCTGATCACGCCGGCGATCGCCGAGCCCGCGTTCGACCAGTCGATGCTTGCGCCCGTGGCCGTCAGGCCCATCGTGTCGCCGACGTCGCCCATGAGGTTCTTGACTTGGTCGCTCAAGAAGAGAAGCGACTCGTGCGCGAAGCCGCCGGGGCCGAACGCCTCCTTCAAGCCCTCCCACAGGGACTCGAACATCTTCTTCACCCTGTAGCCGGTCTGCAGGAGGGTGGTCGTGACGCCAGTGAGCCCCTTGTCGTCCAGCGCGTTCACCGTGCTCTCGGACAGGGTAGCCATGCCGTTGTTGATGTTGGAGAGGCCCTCCCACACGGCCGACAGCACCATACCAATCCGCTCCATTGTGTCGGCCACACCCTCGCCGTTCACGGCCCACTTCGCGAGCATGTAGACGGCGCCGGCAAGCACGCCGACCAGGATAGCCACGGGCAGCATCGTGGTGAACAGCCCGCTGAACGCGAAGGCGACGGACATGACGCCGAGCTTGATCGCCACGATCGCCGCGCCAAGACCGGCTGCGGCGCCGATGATCGCTGTGACAGCCCCGACGATCTTGATCAGGTTCGGGTGAGCCATCGTGAACTCGAACATGTGCCGAGCCAGCCCACCAAGGTACGTCGCCGTGGTCGCGATGAACCTGCCGATGTCGCCGAACGCAGCAGCCATCGCGTCGAGCTTGTGGATGTTCTCGTGCGTCAGCAGACCCTCGCCGGGCTTCGTGAAGTAGTCGAGGAACTCGTGCAGCGGACCCTTGAGCGCGTTCATCATCGGCGTCCCGAGCGTCGACCACAGCTTCTGCTGGACGTCCTTGATCTGGTTGCTCAGGTATGGCCACGTGTCCATCAGGTAGTTCGTCAGGTCACCGAAGTCGCGAGCGAGCAGCGGGACCAGCTTCGCCCACTTCTCGGTGTTGTCGGTGACGCCGGCAAGCGCCTTGTCGTAGTCGTCCAGGTGAGCGGCGATCGGCCGCAGCATCATGGCGGCTCGCTTCATGTGACCGTTCATCAGCGCGAAGATCCCGGCCTGCAAACCGACGTCTGATCTCGCCGCCAAGCCGACCTCCGACAGCAGCACGGCGCTGTTCTTGATCGCCAAGTTCGTTTTGTCGACCTCTTGCTGAACACGCGGGCTGAAGATGTCGACGTTGTTGACCTGCTTCATCATCGCGACCATGTCGTGCAGCTCCTTCTGGGTCTGCATCGAGTAGAGCGACGCGTCGGAGACCTGCTCCTTGACGTGCTCGAACGCGTTGACGTCCTTCATGTCGCGGTAGGCGAACGCCATCTCCTGGACGGCATGCTCGACCTCTGCAGACGTGTCGATCAGCGACTTGCCGGTCTTCACCAGCAAGCCGAAGCTGTGCTCGAACGTCTCGCGAAGCTCGCTGCCGACAGCTGCCACGGTGCCCGACAGGTCACCGAGCATGCCCTCGATCCGGCCGATGCCGCGCTCGACGCCGCTGGTTGCAGCGTTGAAAACCAGGCCGAATCCCATGTTCATCTGTTGCGCCTTCGTTGGTCGTACAGGATCGCGAGGTTGACCAGGTTCTCGCGCTCTAGGATCGTCATCTTCTTGATCTCGCTCGGCGGCCAGCGCCACTCACGGCTGATGACCGTGCAGTCCTGCATGAAGGCCGAGAGCTGTATCTCCACGCCGTCGCTGGTTCGTCCAACCGTCAGCGGCTCAGCGTGGGTCGGAAAAAACCCGGCTTGATGTCGATTCCCACCTCCATCGTGCTGCCACAGCCGGGGCAGTCGGCGACGTCGACCTTGACGTCGATCCCGTAGTTGACCTTGTCGGACATCTCGCCGCGGAGCGAGTCGCGGTCGTCCAGCGGCCACATCTTCGTGTCGAGGTACGACTTGAGCTTGGCGCCGTCAACATCGATGATCGAGGCGTACAGCTCGACGCTGGCGCGATCCTCCTCGTGTTGCTTCTGCAGCGCGATCAGGCGATCGATGTCGTTGGACCCGGGCATGCCGAAGCGAACCACCTTGCCGGTGACAGGCAGCCTGTACTCATAGATGCGAGCAACGTTAGACGGAGCCGGCCGGATGTTGAGGGATCCCAGATCGACCCTGTGGTTGTGCTGGCGGTTCTTGCACCGCTTGTTCCGGCAAAGGACGCTGAACTTGTAGTCGTTGCCCGTGACGAACGACCGACGCCGGATCGCGAACAGCAGAAACGTGATGTCGGCGATCGTCAGCTTCTTGACCGCCTCAAGCATAGAACGGCGCGTCTCGGTCGAACGGTCGTCGTATCGCACCTCGATCGGCCCGAGGCGGGTCACACACGATGCGACGATCCGAATCATCGGGTCGCCGTGGTCACCGGTGAGCATGTCCTCCTCGATGCCGGTCATTGGGGCGATCGACGCCTCGCGATGGAAAACGTCGCCGACCGAGAAGCCGATCGGCAACTCAAGCTCGCCGCGGACGTCCACGAGCTGGTACCTGCTGGCGACGGAGCCGTCGTCGTTGAAGCGAAGCTCGAACTCGTTCTCTGCCAGAGCGATCTGCGATGGTGCGTACATTGGTGGGCCTTTCGTTGAGAGCATCGTACCACGGCGCCCCAGAACGACCGATGGCGCCCTCGCGAGGCGCCGTCGTCTGTTCATGCCTCGCCGGCGAATTGACCTGGGCTAGAGGACGCGCTCGACACCTTCGTTCTGCAGCGTCAGCTCCTCGATCCAGGTGTCGTTGTTCATGGCGTTGAGGTCGCCACCCTTCCAGTCGCTCGGCCACGCGTTGTAGATCCGGTACAGCGCACCGGTCGAGCCGTCGCGGTTGGGCACGCGGATGTCGAGGTCGCGACGGTAGTCCTTCGACTGGGCGCGCACGGCCTGGACGTTGTGCACCTGCTGCAGCCACAGGCGGAAGTCATCGACCCCGTTCTGTGTCGCCGGCAAGATGCCGCGCTTGATGACGATCGGATCGAAGTCGGTGGTACCGGCGCTGAGACGCGGCTGTGCGTTGTCGCCGCCTTCGCGGTACTTGATGACCTCGGTCTTGCGGCTGAGCCCGGTGACCTCGGTGCAGCCGGCCTTCGCGAAGCCATCGACTTCGACGAGGAAGTTGGAGTTCTTGAGGGGGTCTTCGATACTTGAGCGAGGCATGTTGCTCTCCTGTCTTGCCTGGGGTTAGAGACCAGCCGCCGCCAGCTCGGCCTGTGCCTCGCGCTGGTCTCGGAACAGCCGGAAGATGACGAACTCGGCCGGGTTAGCGACCGCAAGCCCGATGTCCGTGAACAGCTGGCCCGCCGCCTGCGTGCTGGCCGGGTTGTTGTCCTCGTTGCACTTCACGGTGAACGCGGCCGAGGCGGTCTTGCCCTTGAGCCGGCGGTTGCGCCACTCCTGGTTGAGGAACGACGTGATGCCACGCTCGATCCACGACCGGGTCCGCTCGTCGTTCTCCTCGAACAGGATGACGTCGTACGACTGCTTGAGCGACGCCTCGATGTAGTTGAACACCCGGCGCACGTTGACGTAGAGGAAGTCGCCCTTGGCGAGCGTGCGAGCACCCATCACGCACACGCCCTTGCCGTCGAGCGCCAGGATGGCGTTGATACCTGCTGGGTTGAGGATGTCAGTGTCAGCCTGGAGGAGCTTGCGCTCCACCGTGGTCACGTTGGTCAGCCGACCCTTCTCGGTGCCGGCTGGCGCACGCTGGACGCCGAACTTGGAGGCGGTGCGAGCTGCCATGCCCATGACCGCGCCGCTTGGCGGGAACAGGTTCTGGACGCTCGGCGTGCCTGGGAAGGTCGGGTCGACCTGCTGAATCCACGGGTAGTAGATCGAGACGTTGGCCGAGAACAGCTGCGCTGTGCTCTGCACGTACGTGATCGCACCGGCCGGCGTCAGACCGCTCGGCGCGTCGATGATGCCCCACATCTTGGTGCTGAGCCGTGCTTCGAGGTAGTTGATCAAGCCGGCGTTCGAGACCGCAGTTGACCAGCCAGGTGCAGCGAGCATCGACGCTTCGTTGACCGAATCGAAGGCGAAGTATCCGGTGCCTGGGGGGCCGACGGTCCCGACGATGTCGGCTTCGGCGACCGCCGTTCCATCAGCGCCGGCAGCGAACAGCACGGGAACCGTGTCGTTGGCCGGACGCGGATCGACCGTGTTGCTGTTGGCCAGCAGGTTGTCGGTCGTAACCACGATCTCGCGGAACGGGTCGTTGTTGTTGATGACGTTCTTGAAATACTTGTTGCCGGCCGTCGGGTCCATCGCCATGCCGCCGACCGCCGGGATCGTCTCGGAGACGACGCCTTGGCGCAGCACGGTGATCGAGAACTCCTCGAGCGTGACGGTCGAGCCGGCCGCGGTGATCGCGCCGCTCGGCGCGCGCGACGGGAAGAACACCGTCTTGGACGTCGGATCGATCCCTGTGATGGTGACCCGGAGGTTGGTCGTGTTGAGGATGTTGATCGTCGCGCCGACATAGAGCTGGCGGACGTCGCTCAGCACCGCAGACGTCACGGCGCCTGTGCCGAGGCTGGTCGCGAGCGCGCCGACGACAGGATTCACCCGGTCGACGTCACAGCTCAGCAGGTTGCCGTGTGATCCGACCGAGAACGCGCCGAGCAGGATGGTGCTGGATGGCGTGGTGTTCGACAGCTGGCGGGCTGCAACCACGCTGCCGCTCGCTCCGATCACGCGGCTCACCCACAACGCGGTGCCGCCGTTCTCGAAGAACTGGCGAGCGCCATGTGCCAGGTACGACCCGGTGAAGTACGTGCCGAACGCCCGGAAGAACTGGTCGAGCGACGTGATGCGGACCGGCCTGTTCGGCGGCCCCTTGGTGGCTGCGCCGAGCATCGCACCAACATCGGTGGGGGCGGCGGTGACGAGCGTGGGCGAGCTTTGCGGCTCCTCGAAGTACAGACCAGGTGAACGGTAGTTGGGCACGGGATGGTCTCCTGACTATGCCTTGTTGGGTTTCGCGGATGGTACCGCAGCTGCAGGTGCAGCCGCTACATTCTTGACAGGAGCAGGGATTTCCTTGACGAGATCACCGCGCTCGAGAAGGCCGGCGAACGTCGGCTGCTTGAGATCAGCGTCCGTGCACTCGCAGCGGTCGTCGAGCTCACCGGCTTCGTTCCTGTGTCCGAACGGCATGAGCATGCCGCCACGCAGCGCGCCGTCGACCGTCGCGAAGTCGACCGAGAGCGCCCGGTTGGTCTGGTTGATGATGATCATTTTCGCTCCTACTGCTTGGTGAAGTTGAACGTCGGGTCGGTGATCGTGCGATGGAGGACCGTGGCCAGCGTGTTGTCCATCCAGGTCTCGATGTCGTAGGTCATGGACCAGTGCCAGCCGCGCTGCTGCTCGCCGGTCAGCTGCGGCTCCGGGTCGTCGACGTTGAGGGACGTGACGAGGTTGAGCTGCAAGAACTGGGGGGCGCCGTCTGCCCACAGCACCGAGATGCCACCACGCGGGGGCAACGCCTCGAGCACGCTGGCGACCATCAGCATCACAGGGTCGTTCTGCATGCCCCACAGGTCGATCTGGTACTGGATGACGTACGGCTCAGGATGCGGACGCACGCGGCGCAGCGTAGCGCCGGACACCTGGTTGCCCATCGGAGAGGTTGCAGTGACGTGCGAGCCGGCGACCTCGGTGGAGATCGCGTCCCTGTAGTGAGGCCGGCGAGGCCCTGGGTCGTAGCGCAAGCCGACCGTCTCATAGCTGATGGACGGCCACGCCTCGATCTTCCGCTGCCCGATCATGCCGAACCTGTAGACAGGAACGCGCGTCGGGATGCCGCCTGTGCGCAGCTCGCGCTGGCCGACCTTGACGGACGGGATGTTCTCCAGCCGGGCGCTGTACAGTGTGGTTGGGAACCCGAGCGCGGCGAGGGTCGTCTGCGGGATCTTGGCCGGGCTGACGCCTGTCAGTGCCGCGGCGATGCCGACATCCGTGTTGAGTCCGATCACTTGGCTAGCTCCTCTGCGATTCGCATCAGCGTGACGCGCCCGACCTCTGGTGCGATCTGGGTCATCGCGTAGTCCGCAGCCGGCCGGAAGTGCGGGCGCGGCGGCATCGTGCGGGTGCCGAACTCGAGCCATTGAGCCAGGGAGCGCAACTCGTCTGTGGCCAGGTCAACAGCCCAGCCATTCGCCTCTGGTGAACGCCTGACCATCATCGAGTCGATGTAGTCGCGCGTGACGACCAAGATCGGGTTGTCGATGCCTTTGCGCGCTGCGTACAGAGCGCTGAGCGGCTGCAGGTTCAGCGACCGGGTCAGGATCGAGTTACGCAGCCATTCAACCGTCTTGTCCGCGCACGCCTTTGCCGCGTCGTCGCCGAGCTTGGCGAGCTTGCCGCGCAGCCGCCGGGCGTTCGACTTGAACTCCTCGACGCCCGTCAGCTCGATCTCGATCATGAGGCGTTGAGCTGGAACCCGTTGCCCAGCACGTCGATCAGCCCCGTCACCGGATCTTGGATGACGATGTCGTAGCGCAGGCCGACGAAGTTGACCTGGTTGATGAACGTCGGAACGACGAAGACGGCGGTGGTCAAGTCGATCACGGTGACCACGATGTCCTTGTCGCCGAACTTCGCCGGCATGCCGGCAACGAATCCGGTGCCCCTGAGCGTGCACACGGTCCCGGATGGACCTGCTGTCGGCGTGAGCGCGTTGAGCGACGCGAACAGAGGGCGCATCGACTTCGTCGTCACGACGACCTCGTTGCTGCCGGTGAACACGTCGTTCAGACCGATCACGAACATCCGGTAGTAGTAGGTCGTGTTGGGCTCGAGGGGCGGTGCGGTCGCCGGGCCAAGACCGCGAGGGTTCTGGTTCGTGTAGCCGGTGTCTGTGAACCCGTTGATCGTCTGGCCGCCCTGCTCAGACAGGATGGCGATCGTGCCGACGCGCTCGCGGATCGAGTGCGGGCCAGCGGACCGCATGGCGAGCTTGGCGGTGTAGACCCTCTTGGTGTTGTCCCGCAGCACCTCGGGAACGTCCGTCATGGTCGAGACGTCTGGCGGGCGCTCGATCATCGGTCGCGTGTCGCGCCACAGCTCGTACGCGTAGAACTGCTGCTCGCGGCTCCGCGTCCAACGCAGCGTGACCTTGGTGTCTTCGATGTCCCGGTCCTCCACGCTCAAGACAACCGGGATGGGCTCAAGGGCTGCGCCGATCGGCCCCATCCAGCCCGTGCGCATCGAGCGCCGGTAGACAGCGGTCGTGATGACCTCGCCTCGGCCGGTATCCGACTGGTCGAGCGGCGTGGCAACGGGGATCACGCGGAGCTGGCGGGTGCGGTCCCCCTTGTACGTGTACTCGAGCGCCTCCGCCATCTCGAGCAGCTCGGTGCTCGTGTACTCCATGTTCGCGCGCTTCGCCGCATCGCCGGCGAGCGACCGGTACGCCTCCGACTGTGCAAGCATCAGGACGAACGTCTCTTCCTCTGCAGGAACGGTTGCGGGGGTGTACCGGATGTTGTGCCGGTGACAGGCGGTGCGGAGGAACTCTTCGAGTTCGGCGTCCGAGTAGAGGTGACACCGAATTGGAACAGCTCCGCCGAGGCAGCTTGCAGGACCGTGCAGCACGAGGTCGGCTGCTGGGTGGTCAGGCTCGAAGTCGCGATCGACCTCGACCAGGTAGCCAGGCTGCACGTTCATGAAGT